>SDBU01003502.1_pt1 | contig 19918 bp, 35 predicted proteins | sample 2277071 | NCBI WGS metagenome assembly SDBU01 (sample SAMN10397929, study PRJNA504765) | marine sediment metagenome | isolation source: marine sediment core GS08_GC12, 126 cmbsf | place: Arctic Ocean: Gakkel Ridge, Loki's castle | collected 2008
CCTCATAGCTGCGGCGATGGCGTGTAATAGCTCTATCAATTTCTCTGGAACCCATACTTTGGTTCTCTTAAACCCTTGTTCTATCATGGATTTTTCGTATTTTTCTTCTGGGGTCATAATTATTTCTCAAAAATAGTTGCAATTAGGGTACCTATGGTATAGGGTACCTATTAGAAAGTCAATAAATTAATGAAAACAACTGAGGGTTTTAACTTATGAACCAATGTAGCGACACTTACACATGCGGAACTTGTGGCTCTGTTGAAAAAGAATATTGGGCCAGTGAAACCGAGTTTTGTCACGCGCCTAGCTGCATGTCTAACGCAAGTCTAGGCAGTCATTATTGTGGAAGGCATGGAAGGCATGATAGAAAAACTATTTGTCCTGAATGCGGCCTGATAGATAAGACACATGGCAACAGGAATACTAGCTAATAAATTAACTAACCACTAACCAGCCATGGATGGCCTTAGAGGGTTTAATAATGAACCTAGAAACCATCACCCACCAGGCAAGACTTGAATGCCTGGACAACTGGTCCACCATGTTCGCTTACCTACGCTGGGCGGTTGTCATACGCAAAGAACAAAAGCTATCAAATGTGATTTATCTAAACGACTTATCGAGAACTGTACGATGTTTAAAAAGTGTTTACCTCTGAGATCAGTCATCCTACTGTGGCGTCATGGGTATTTCACGCTGTGCTGATCCTGCCTATTAACCACTATACGTTAACAGGCTTAATGTATCCGCTAAACAGGATCAGTGCGGTGTGTTTTTTAACTGGAGAGAATTATGACTGAAGAAGAGGCTAAGACTAAATGGTGCCCGCATATAAGGTTTGCTCACGGTAACGCGCCTACTGGCGGGAACATGATTATTAAAGATGATTACGCAGACCCTAGCTGTAGAGCTTCTGATTGCATGATGTGGGTTAGTGGTGCGAGCGAGAAGGCTATCGAACAAGCAATGTTTGCTGGTTGCGGTGTCCCTCGCGGCGGCTACTGTGGATTAGCCAAATGAGGATCGTTATCTTTCTTGCAATAGTGCTTTACAAAGAGAGGAAAACATGAACAGAGAACGCGCTAAAGAATTGTTACCCATTATTCAGGCTTATGCTGAAGGGAAAGAAATTGAATACAAATGGATAAGCGACGATGATGGGCCCGATGGCGCATGGATCACTCCAGATGGAACATTTGAAAGTGGAGGAGAATACAGAATCAAACCAGAGCCTTTTGAGTGTTGGGTGAATGTTTATGATACTGATGGCAAGTCTAGATATTCTTATGACTCAGAAGAGGCAGCAGAAAAAAATATTTCAGGAACTTGCAGAACCATTCACATGATAGAGAAAACAGATGAATAAAATAGCATATAAACATACAAAATATGGGCTTATTGCTGTCATTTACGGATGTCAAAGAACACACTCAAAATATAGAAATGATCCGATGCCTGATTATTCATTATTAGAATTACGGGATTGGATTTTTTCACAACCAACATTTAATAAGCTTTATGAAAACTGGATGCTCTCCGGTTACGAGAAAATGACCAAACCCTCTTGTGACAGATTGGATGATTACCAACCATATACGCTCAATAATTTACAGCTAATTACTTGGGCAGAAAATAAAAGAAAAGGAGAGCTTGATAGAAAAAATGGCATTAATAACAAGCAGAACAAGGCGGTTATTCAAATGTCATTAGATGGGGAATTTATTGCCGAATATTATTCAGGAAGACAAGCACAAAGAAAAACTGGAATTAGCCAAAGCAATATCGGCAAATGTTGCCGTGGTAGTTATAAGTCTGCGAATGGGTATTACTGGATATTTTCACTTGGGCTTCCGATAAATAATAACTTATTGAGAGAGGTCGAATAATGCTAACTAAAGAAAACTTCAGCAGCCATTGTCACGCGGCTAGGAAAATGAATTCCTTAGACGACGATCTGGATATAGAGCAGATTGTCAAAAATGCGAACAAGATGCACAGGATTGTATTCCCAGAGTTATACAGGGAAAGGAATGAACCACCGAGTGAGATGGAAAAAACTATTTAACTGAGGCATAAATTATGTTTGGTGATCAAAAAAAAGAATTAGCAACAATCCAGGAGCAGTCTATTCAGGTACTAGGCTCACTAACTGCCGCACTGGAAAAGGGGAAGCTTGCGCCTGAACAACTTAGCCTTGTTCTCGATGCTCAGGAGCGCGTGCTTGATAGACAGGCCAAACAGGAGTTTGTACATGCAATGATGAGCGTGCAATCTCAAATGGCAGCTATCACCAATGACAGCTATAACGAACAGACTAGAAGCGGCTATGCTTCATTAGAAGCAATTAATAAGCAGCTTGTGCCTCTGTACACAAAAGAAGGATTTTCTCTTTCGTTTGGGACTGAGGATTCGCCACTGGCAGACCATGTAAGAACTGTATGCGATGTGATGCACATTGGCGGGCATTCCCGAGAATATCACAATGATATGCCTCTGGACATGGTTGGGATTAAAGGAAACGAGAACAAAACCAAGATTCATGGCACAGGCTCCGCATTGAAATATGGGCGCAGATATCTCACAAGTATGATTTTCAACACCAGCACCTGCGACAGAGACGACGATGGCAACGCTGCTGGGGCTGAACCCGTTGAACTGATTACAGGAGAACAGGCCAACATTCTGCATTCGAAGCTCACTGATAATGAAATAAATATGGAGCTGTTTATGGGATGGCTTAGAAAGATCTTCCCGAGTATTACTTCAATCGATAACGTACCCGTTAAATATTACGACAGGGTAAACAATAAAATAGATGAAACTATTAAGCAGAAAAATAAGGTGGCGAAATGAAAATATATGAGCGCACTCAAGATGAAGGTGAATTGCACCCGCTTAGAATTGGCATCCCCACATCTAGCGAGTTCTCAAAGCTCGTCACCAGCACTGGCGGCATATCAAAAAGCATGGATGACTATGCAATGGTGCTGGCTGTTGAGAAATATGCTGGCAAGGCTGTTGATGATTGGGGAGGCAACGGGTACACAGAGCGTGGCAAAGAGCTTGAGGCGTTAGCCAGAGCTGATTATGAAATGGTCAACCAGGTTGCTGTCACGCAAGTAGGCTTTGTCACAGATGATCTGATTCGTTATGGCGCATCCACAGACGGGCTGGTTAATGATGATGGTATTGTCGAGTTCAAATGCCAGATAGCTAAAGAGCATATTAAATCCTACATTTACTACAAAAAGCACAATAAACCGCCCACTACTTTTGTGGCTCAATGCCAAGGGGAAATGTTTGTGTGTGAACGCGAGTATGTAGACTTGGTATTTTTCCACCCTGATCTGCCCAGCTTCACTATAAGACAAACTCCAAATCCCGAATTTGTGAAAGTACTCAAAGCTCAGTTAAAGGCTGTTGAAGCCCAGCGAAACATTTTTCTCAAAACCATTCAGGAAATATAATGAAACCAAACGAATCAGAAAACACTAACGTTCTGCCACTTGTTGATCTTGGTATCACAGACGCATCTTTAGCTATCCTTAAAGATACATACAAGAACATCCCTGACCCAAACACACCAGAGGGATACGATGCCCTTAAAGTCGGCTTGAGCGTTCTCGTCCCTTTACGTACTGGGGTCGAGAAAAAACGCAAACTACTAAAAGCTGATTCGCTTGAATACGGCAGAAAGATTGACACCGAAGCTGGCCGAGTCACAGCTGAGCTTCTGAGCATTGAGCAGCCTATGCGTGATGCCAAATCAGTTATTGATGATGCTGAAAAACTTCGGGAGCAGGAAGAAGCCGATAAGGAAGCTCAGCGCATTGCTGATATTGAGGCGAAGGTTGAAGAAATAAAAGGACTGACTGACGGATTACTGGGCGCTGATGTAGCAGACAATATTGTTATTGATGAGAGTTACGGTGAGTTTGAAGAAGCGGCAAAAGCGATGTGGACTAGCGCACGTCAAGCCATATCGAAAGCGATCGGTGATCGTCAAAAGTATGACTTAGAGCAAGCCGAACTCGAAAAGCTACGCGAGGAAAAAGAAAAGCGCGACCAGGAAGATCATGATAAGCGTGTTGCTTCTGAAGCTGCTGGAATGGCCAAAAAGGAAGCTGAAGAAAAAGCCAGAAAAGAGAATGAGCGCATTGAGGCTGAGAAACAACAGGCCATCAAAGACAAAGAAATTGCGATACAGGCCATAAAGGATGCTAAGGCCAGAGCCGAACAGGAAAAGAAAGATGCTGTAAAAGCTGAACAAGACCGCGTAGCAAGGGAGAAAAAAGAAGCCGAGGAAGCCGCTAAAAAACGTGAAGCTAATAATGCTCACCGTAAGAAAATCAACAATGCCGCTGCCAGTAAACTAAAAGATGCTGGACTGAGTATTGATCAGGCAAAGGAAGTGGTCACGTTGATTGCGCAAGGCAAGATCCCACGCATCACGATTGCGTACTAAGCCATGATGAACAGACAGCATTACTTTGGAATCATTATCCTGATAGCCTGTAGCTTAATAGGTTGTATCCATCCGGCTGTTAAACAGGCCAGGGACAGGGTTGAAACCAGAGAAATGGCTACACAGTGGAAGCCTGTTCAATGGGAGCCAATACCTGCACCTGTCGATCTTAGACATTGTGAGGTGAATTCTATATTTATTGGTAAGGTGCGCTGTGATTAGCTGCCCGGTGGTGATGTTGTGAGTGAGCATAAAGTTGTTGGGTATGTGACTTATGACGTGAGAGTGAGTTGCCCGCATTGCAATAAAACACTGCAATTAAATCAATACCCTTATGACAACGATGAAACCAATTATTGCAAAGTAGAGGATGAACTTGGTTTAGCATTGTTTGGCAGAACCAAAGAACCGGCGCAATGGGATGGCCTTGATATTGAATACCAATGTTGTGGCTGTGGTGAGTATTTTTATTTAGGCTCTTTAGAAACTTGACTTCGGCCATTATATTAACAGTGATTAACCTAGTGGGAGAAGATATGACTGACAAGATCAGATGCGTTGAGTGTGGTTGGAAAGGATTACAAGACGAAGCATTAAGCGCGCCAAGCCCATTTTGTGACGATAGGTTGACGGGTTGCCCTGGATGTAAATCATCAGACTCTATGCTTTGTGTCTGTGATGAGCCTGAATGTTGGAGCACAGTATCTTGCGGAACTCCGACACCAAGTGGATACAGGAACACTTGCGGTAAACACCAACCACAGAAGGAAATAAATAATGAACAAGGAAGCTAAGTTAAAAAAGAAAATTGCAGAGGCGAAAAAACAACTTGCAATACTTCAGGACGAGAAGGACGGATTCCCAAAGCGTGAGGCCGGTATGAAAATTCAAATTGCCAGAAAAAAGCGAGGATTAAAGCAGGAAGAGTTAGCCAACCTTCTTGGGGTTAGCCGAACCACGCTTGCAAATATAGAAGGCGGCAAGCAATCAATGACCATCAAAGCATTGATAAATATTTGTAGAGAGCTTCGTTTGAATGCAAATAAATTGCTTAATGTAAGATGAAACCCACACTAAGAGGTAGTAGACGTGGATAAGAATGAGCTTAAGAAAAAATGTTCAGAGTATATGGGTCGTGATATTAATCCAGAAGATTTGAATGAGTTAGCAGAGGTGGTGGATAAGTTATCCAAAGAATATCAGTCTGGAGATTTTTCAACTTGTGGCGATTCTGAAATAAACGGCTTGTTAAAAGATTTCTTAAATGTACCTATCAAACAAGCCCTGCGAGACTTCATAACTGAAACACTGAGGCACTATACAACATGAGGGCTATATGAATGAGTGATTTGAATGACAGGAAACGGTCTACAAGACAAGTTCTACACCCCGACCCTTTTGGTCTTTGCCGACTTGGAATTTACGTCAATAATGCTAGCGATAATCTTTTCTACGCTGACTATGAAACCAGTGAGTTCTGCACAAACCGTATTAAACCAACTCGCGTCTGGCTCGATGAAAAAGGAATAATTTGCGCGGAAGTTGACAGAAGAAGCCTAACCCAGATGAATAACACAGGAGAATGATTGTGGATGAAGCACAAATAGAATTATTAAGGGAATGGATTATGGCAGAGGTTGACTTTGCTATTGATTATCATGAGGAAGTTAATCATGGCGGTGACTGCCACAATAGTCGGCAGCGTCTTGATAATATTTTTAAAAAAGTGGTTGAGAGCGGGCTTGCAACCCATGAATAAACCCCTAGAGCTAATGGCGGAGGATTTGGTGGAGTGTGGGCATCTAATCAACGGGATGAATGGATACATGGAGCCGTGCTTTTATGCTGTGGGTGATTCACACCCCATTGAGGTTAAAGTTGACCCCTTTGCCAACACACTCCCCGGAAGGCAGCAATTAGACGCTTTATTATGGTTCCACTTATTCAGCAGTGTTGGGACAGATGAGCATTTAGTTTTATCTGGCGATGGTCATTTTGATGCGCGAGAGCAAATTATTAATTTCGTAAAGAGCAAGTATGACCAGTTGGTCAAAGATAAATGAATATGGAGGTGGATTTGATGTGTATTTGTGAAGTTTGCGGGACAGATAAAAATGTAAAAATAGCCCCGCTTATGACGGGTGATAAGTTCGGCGAACCGCCAAAACACCCAGTTTGCAGCGAATGTATTTTTGCTTGGTATGATGGGGCGCGCACAAAGCATGCAATATTGAAGGCAAGAGGTCTCGCCACCACAAACTAGGAGAGGTTTATGTTTACAATTGAACAATACGACAAAGCTATCGAAGCGTTGCAACTTGCAAGACAGCAGCATATCGATGATACATGTGACAAGGGTTGTAGTATCTGCGGTGATTGCTGTCATCCCGATTCATGTAGATTTAATCCATTACATGCTATGGCTATATGCGAGTCAATAGCGAAACAGTCAAATGTCTTACACGATACCTTGCATACTCTAGCAGGCTTTGAAACATACATGGGCGAACAAACAGGGCCAGCGAGTATCGTTGTACCTGGCAAGTCCTGCGAGACTTCATAACCGACTGTTTGGAGATAGATACATGAGCTGCAAACTAAACCCGTACAAAGGCTGGATATATGAAAGATTTTGTTGCCGTCCTAAAATCACACCAGCAACTTATACGGTGTGGTGGTTTGCTTCCGGCTATAGGCCGCTTAATTATGGCGGTTATTACGATTGAATAACCCACCACCACTAAGGGGAGAGATATGAGCGAAATATATTGTCCGATTATGGCTGGTCATGTAGAAGAAATGCGGGATAAAAAATGCCCTTGTGGGTGGCCAGAGCAACCCTGTGTAAAAACTTGGCCAGAATTACGCACAGATATACCACCAGAATCAAGTTGTGTTGATGATGGCGAGACTTGGAGATCAGTATGATTGATAACGAATTAAAGGCTGAGATAGAGTTGATACTGGACGAGTTGCAGCATGAGCCGATTAGTGGTCATGGCGTGGTGAAGCGGAAGAAAAGAATTAAAGAGGCACTAGAACGCGCCCTCGCCCAGCTACAGTGGGCGAGTGAATGTTGCCCATATTGCGATAGGAATTTAGTTAAGCCAAGCGTTTCTCAGATCATCGAGCTGCTTAATCAGGAAAATAGGCGCAGTATTTATGAAATTGGTGGCGCGGATGGGAAAGGGACTGATACATACACGATTACTTATGGAAACGATAAAAAAATGCCTGTGTTCAACAGGGTTACAGCGGAAGCAGTCGCGGCTACTGGGATAATAAAAGAAGATCCGACTTGTAGAGGATATTTCCACAGAACACCCACAGAGGACAGATAGATGAGTGATTTAAAGCCTTGTCCATTTTTTAAAGTAGAAAAAGATATAGGACATAGTCCCTATACAATGAAGAGAAGGAGTTTCTGGAACGTCAAATGTACTTGTGGCGCAAGAGGCCCTATGTCACCGTCAGAAGATTATGCTATCAAAACATGGAACACCCGCCCAGAGCTTATAGAGGATATTATTATAGTGGGCTATGAAGAAATCAGAGAAATCTATGCAGGAATGGACGGCTTTATTTCTGAAACAGCACCAGAGGGTTATCAACAGCGAATTATAAAGCAGATGTATGACGTAGCAATTAAAAACATAGAACCCCTAAAGAGTAAGCGCTAAGAGCGTTTTGCAGGATTAATCAGCCTGGCGTCTTAGTAACGCCGGTAAGTTATCCATATCAATATCAGTGTACTCCGCCATAGGCGGTTCGAAGTCCGCCCTTCTTGATCGTATAAGGTCAGGCAGATAATGACGCAACACAGCGCCTATGAGTAGTCCAGATATAAAGATTTCCATTGCTAAACTCCTGCCCTTATGGGGCTATAAGGCCGATAAGCCATTTTATAATCTTTTTAGTTAATGGTTGTTTGGCTGCATATTTACGCACCAATGAGCCTTCATCTGGATGTACCCAGACTTTGATCTGGATAAGGCCGGCATCCTTGCGGCGTTGTTTGTAGGATTGCGTGCGCTGTGCGCCTGTTTTAGCTGTCATGCGTTAGTCCTCATCTAAAGGCAAAGCCTTACGTTATAAAGTCCGATCTTCGTCGGTGTCACCATACCAGACTGTAGTAAATCCCATCTGGAAGCTCTCAGTTGACTCATTGTCGATCACTTTAATATGATCTGTGTCCTCTGATACGCTGATCCATTTTGGAGCATCAATATTACCATTACACATACCGGCGGCAATCTCACTATTAGTTAATTCATCCCTTAAACCCTTAAAAAAGTCATTTAATCTGTCGCTCATCGTCTTATCTCCTGTTGGTTGTCGCGTCCTTCACGGGCGCGTGGATTGAAACTATACTCTCTGTGCATGGATGTCTTGTGCAGCCTGGTTATCAATATATAAAGCTATATTTGACGCATCGTTAGCGTCCTTTAACATATAGCTGTGCATTGGGTCGCTTTTATAAGCCTCGGCACCGATCAAACAAAGCTCAACAAAGTTGACTGGAGCGTTATCTTTTGTCCAGCCTTTTAGCTCAGCAAAACAACCAATAGCTCTGTTCATGTTTTCAGCAGCTTTTTCTTTGGTGCTGTATCCAATGGCTTTTTTGATAGTTTGTAGTGCTTCTGTTCTATTCACCTTTTTACCCTCTGTTTCGTTTGTCTATGGTGTAATTATACACCATTGGCCCCTCACGTCAACCCCTCACAGTGATTAATTCAACTTATCCGACGAACGGTCAATAAGCAAATGCTAATAAAGTATTACTGAGGCGGTTCTGGTACACTGGGCAAATACGAGTATTATTATCAAATGCCAAATCTTAATAAAAGTGAATTCGGTCAAGTCGTTAGAGTCAATATGCTTGAAGATATCTCTACAGCGACAGATTTGAAGCTCAGCCTGGAGCCTCGGTTGGGCACGAAGTTGGAGAAAACCGCTTCTAATGGTGTTGTAGTAGGTACCATTGATATAGTTGAGGATGATGAGACTTATCTAGCTAATCAGTATCTTGCTTATACGATTAAAGAGGGCGATCTGGATTATATAGGTCAGTGGAGAATTAAAGGAGAGGTAACTTTCGGCGCTTCTACTGGCAGAGGTGTTCAACAGCATGCAGACCCAAACTTTCTACTGATTAATACCACAACAACTGGAACTGGCTCAGATTGGGCATGGACTTCTTCATTGTGGGAAATCACTACAAATGCACTCAGAACGAGCACTTTTGCTGCTATTGTAAAATCAAATGTTATTTTCCAAGGCGGGATCTCTTATAGATTTGAATATACGATTGAAGATAATGACCTCTCTACGATGTTTATATCTGGCATATCAGAAACGATTAATCTACCTGTAACAGTGGGTTCACAAGATGTAACCGCCTTAGTTCCTGTGACCCCTGGGCCTTTAACCATACAGGCCACAAGTTCTGCTCCTGCATTCACTCAATTCAAAATCACGCCCGTTGTCCCTGCAGGGAATGTGATCAGTGATTACAAAAGAATCGAGGTATTAGCTTAATGGCTAGAAAGAAAATCATATTTAGTACTGAACCTCAAGCCCGCAAAGTCGTAAAGCAAATAGAAAAGACTCGGGCAAAAGCCAGGCCTGTCAAACGCAAAGACACAGGGGGAAAGACCACAGCCAGGACGCCAAAAGGTATCCAGAAAACCCCGGCTCAAGGCGCTAGAGAAAAAGCGGCGGCACGCAAGCGAATAGCTGCTAGAATAGCCAAAGCCAAGAAAAAACAGAGGGATGGATAATGGGAACCTGCGCAGCTATACTTAAAATCAATCCCGGCGACAAGCAAGTTAAGCTCTCTGTTGGCCGGCAGTCCATCACTCTGCCCGAAGAACTCACCGAAGAACTCAGTAAACTCATTGCCACAGTCCCTCCCCTATCCGTTGAACACATCGAGCATTTGAAAGATGCGTGGGGTGTGACATGAATATATCAGACCTGAATATCAGAAGTTTAGGTATGGGTCGGATTATCACGCATCAAGAATATCACTATCAGTGCTGTGTAAAGAATGTTCAAATAGCTTCTAGAGCCTTGTCTGAGATATGGCTAATCCAGTAGGCAGACCGCCTAAATATAACAAGGGAATATTAGAGAAGGCTTATGCTTATCTTGAGGATTATGAGCAAGCTGGAGATGTTATACCTAGTATTGTAGGACTCGCATTAGCCCTTGATTTACATAGAGAAACAATACATGCCTGGGATAGGGAAGACGGCAAGAAAGAATTTTCTGACATGTTAGAGAAAATCAATCAGAAACAGCAGCAAGTCCTTATTTCTAAAGGGCTCACAGGTGATTTCAATTCCAACATAACCAAGCTTGTTCTTGGCAAACATGGGTTTCATGATAAGCAGGATACAGAACACACTGGCAAAGACGGAAAACCTTTATCCTTAAAAGTTATCTATGAGTAAAGTCGTTGAGGTAAAGTTTCCAAAGATATACAAACCCCTTGATGCTCCCTATCGATACAAAGTGTTGTACGGTGGCAGGGCCGCTGCCAGGTCATGGACGATAGGCAGAAAACTCTTAACCCGAGGAGCTGGAAAAAAGTTATTCATTCTCTGCACTCGTGAGCTTCAAAAGTCTATAAAGCAATCAGTCCATAAATTGCTCAAGAATCAGATTGAGTTACTGGGCCTGGATAAGTTTTATTCCACCACAGAGAACAGCATAAAAGGCATCAACGGAACGGAGTTCATGTTCCTGGGTGTCAGATTCAACACAGAAGAAATCAAATCCACAGAAGGTATAGACATTGCCTGGATTGAAGAAGGGCACAATTTGACAGAAGGCAGTTGGGATATCATTGACCCGACTATTCGAAAGGAAGAATCAGAGATCTGGATATCCTACAACACCCGGTTTAAGTTCGATCACCTGCATCAACTGTTTGTTATTAATGACCCGCCTCCAGACTCATTAGTCATCAAATCCAGCTACAAGAACAATCCTTATTTCCCGCGAGTCCTTCGTAAACAGATGGAGACCATGAAGGATCGGGACTATGAGAAGTATCTACACATCTGGGAAGGTCAGCTCAAGAAGCTTGCTGAAGGTGCGATATTTGGTAAGCAGGTTACACAAGTCCACAAGGACAACAGGTTAACTTTCGTACCGATTGAAAAGAACTGTGAAGTTATGACTTTCTCAGATATTGGTAAAAATGATGAGACGGCTATCTGGTTCAAACAGCGAACAGGGTTACAGCATAGGTTCTTTGATTATTTTCAAGGCAGGCTTGAAGAGGTTGAATATTATACAAAGTTCATCAAAGGTATGAACTATCTCTATTCAAGACATTACATGCCACACGATGCAGACCACCAGAGATTAGGCATGAAGAGAAATGTCCGTCAGCAGTTCGAAGATGGCGGTGTGAAACCGGTAACAATCGTGCCTAGGATTGCTCATAAGGTAGATGCTATTGAGCTAGCCCGTGATATATTCCCGAGTTGTTGGTTTCATTTGGGGGATGATTCAGGGAAGAGATTGGAAGATTGTGATGGTTATATTCCTTGGCCATCTGAGGACAATATGAAGACTCGGGCCCGAAGGGTCGAGAAAGGTTACGAGGCTTTGTGTAATTATCGCTACAAATACAAAGAAGATGATGATGTGTATCAGAAGACACCTCACCATGACTGGGCATCCAACGGCGCCGATGCGTTCATGACGTTTGCACAATCAGACTTAAACATAGATAATGAGGTAGAACATCTCACCTTTGCGAGTGAATTTTAGTGGCAAAAGAAGAAAATAAAACCACAGGCTCTCTGACCACACTTCAAGCGCTACATAAAACAGCTCTTGAGCAGTTCAATAATATTCAGGTACGTGAGAAGGATCAACGTGCTTTAGCCATTGAAGATGCCAGGTTTATTAGTGTTGAAGACGGCCAGTGGGAAGATGAGGCTAAAGAGTCACGCAAAGACAGACCACGATATACAATCGATAGAACCTCCCCCGCTATAGAACAACTCGTCGGCGATCAGCGCCAAAACAGAACAGCCATTAAAGTGAATGCGGTCAGCGGTGATGCTGATGATGATGGAGAAAAGCTAAATGGTGGCTTAATCAGAAATATCGAACATCGATCACACGCTTCAAATGCCTATGATAATGGCTATGATGAGACACTAACCGGCGGGTTTGGTGGCTGGCGTGTCCTTACGCAGCTTGATGATGATTCATTCGATGAGCAGGATATTAAAATCTGTCCTATCACATCAGCGGCCTCCTCGCTGTTTTTTGCTCGCGCTGAGGAATACGATAAAAGAGACGCCCCACATGCTTTTTTAATCAGTAACGTCGATAAGGAAGAATTTAAACGCGAGAATCCAGGCATTTCTATTCTGGATTTCGAACATAAACGGTTCAGTACAGGACATTGTTCTGCCTGGTTTACAGAGAATGATTTACGTGTAGCCGAATACTGGGTTAAGGAGCCTATTCAGAAGACCATTGCTTTGATGACCGATGGTACGGTCATAGATCTTGATGAGGAAGAAAAGGTTTTAGACGAACTCAAAGACAAAGGAATCACCATAGCACTTGATGCTAATGGGAAAGAGAAAAAGCGTATCGTGATGTCTCATAAAGTCGTGATGTACAAGATGAACGGTGCTGAGATTTATGATGGCCCGAATGAATGGGCAGGCAAGTTTATTCCTCTAGTCCCTGAATTTGGCAAAGTGTCTGTGATTGAAGGCAAGGAATTTATCAGAGGCAAGGTCAGGAAGATGAAAGATCCTCAACGTATATTTAACTATGCGACCTCGAATGCGATTGAAACCAATGCGCTAACACCTAAAGACCCTTATTGGTACACACCGGCTATGGCAGCAGGATTTAAGACAGAATATGAGAATTTCAATGTCAAGAACTCTCCATTCATGCCTTATAATTCTGATCCTGATTCTGGTGGTGGGCCACCGACACGAACTGGCGCACCTTCTCAGCAGACAGCACAATTAGACATCATTCGCCAGGCTGAGAATGATCTATTCGTAGTCTCAAGTATGGGCCCACCTTCACTGGGTATTAATCCAGGGCTTCAGTCTGGTGTCGCTTTAAAACGCCAGGATGAGAAAGGCGATAGAGGATCGTTCGTCTTTCAGGACAACCATGCTAAATCGATTCAATACACTGGAGACATTCTCTTAGACCTGATGCCCAGAATCTATGACACAGAGTGTGTCGAGCGAATCTTGCACCTGGATGGTAAGTCAGAGACTGTCATAATCAATCAACGGTCTATTGATGAGTTTAACAAGCCAATTTTAGATGAAGAAACTGGCGAACAAGTTATTGTTAATGATCTATCTAAAGGCAAATACTCAGCCTCTGTCGAAACAGGCCCGGCCTTTAGTACTCAACGTGAAGAGTCTGCAGCACAATTAATTGAATTATCAGCCTCATCAGAGCGAGTTGCTGCTGTATCAGCCGATCTGATTGCTAAGAATCTTAATATATTAGAATCTGATGAACTATCAAAACGCTTGAGAAAAGGCATGATTGCAGAGGGCATTGTTGAGGCGACCCCTGAGGAAATAGAAGAACTGGGTCTTGATCAACCTGCCCCGCCTGATCCTCAACAGCAAGCTATTACAGACAATATCAATATGGAAACCGCTTCCACTCAGGCAGATATCGAGAAAACAGATGCCGAGACGAATCAAACTAATGTTGAGACCCAGGCCAAGGCAGTTCAAGCTTATAATCAATTTATTGATGCTCTGGTTAAACAACAGGAAGCAGGTATTCCACTGACCATTGATGAACACAATATAAGAAAAGATCAACAAGCTTTAATTGAGGTTTCAACGAGTAATGCAATAGTTGGTGATGTTGACCAACCTTGATATTTAATTTTTAGTGTTGTAAGGTTTCAATCAAGCCTTTAATTGATTGCAATAAAACGAGAAGAGGCTATTATGACAGAAGACGCTGCACCGGTTGAAGATCCAAACATGCCACCGGATAAAACTCCACCAGGAGAGACTCCACCGGTAGACCAGGATCCACCAGCCACCCCGGACTCAGCTCCCGCCAATGATGATACTCCCGGCATCGATACTGCCGCACCCGAGGAAAAGACTTTCACTGAAACGGAAGCCAAAGCCCTCGCACAAGATCGCATTAATACAATAATTGCCGACAAATACGCGGAGAAACGAGCCAGAGTAAAAGCAGAGGCAAGGGTTACTGAGTTAGAAGGAACCCCAGCCCCTGAACAGCCCGAACCCAAGCTGGAAGATTTTGATTATGATGAGAGCAAGTTTCATGCTGCTCTTGCTGTATATCACGGTACAAAGGCTTCGGTAGATGCTGTAAGTAATTACAAAACAGAACAGGATAAAAAGGCTTCGGTAGATCTTCAGAATGAGATCAATGCCAAATTTGATGAACGTGTTGTAGAGTTCAGAAAATCAGCTTCAGACTACGATACTGTGGTTTCTGGGCTGCCCTTGATTCCTGATGATGTTATGGATGCAATCATGCTGCATGAGAACGGGCCGAAACTAGCTCATTATCTCGGTAAGCATCTTGATATTGCTGAAAATATTACTTTGATGAAGCTCGGTGAAATCTCTGCACAGTTGGCGAACGTAAAACCAATTAAACAACCAAGTGCAGCGCCTGATCCAATTGAGCCAGTAAAGCCAGGGGGAACCCTGAACAAGAACCAGGAAGATATGTCCATGGAGGAGATTTACGCCTTACCCAACAAAAGGTAAGGGCAAAATTAGGTTAGGCCATGGAGTAAATCATGGCTAACGCATTAAAAAACACAGACCTCGTTATTAAATGGGCGCTTAAGGAATTCCTTAACGCTCTGGTGATGGGGCAAAAAGTAGACCGACAACTCGACGATAGTAATGTCTTTTCAGGGGCCAAGGTCAGCGCATCTGCGAAGATCAGACGTCCTGTTATGTTCGAGGCGACCGCGAGTGCGACATTCTCGGCCTCTGACGTAGAAGAAGCTATCGTGCCTGTCACTGTCGATAATCGTCAACACGTAGGCTTCACCTTCACCGACGAAGAACTGGCTCTTAACATCGAAGAACTCAACGAACGCTATATCAAGCCTTCTATGGAAGAACTGGCTCAGATTGTTGAGACTTCAATCGGTGCTTTGTATACAGAGATTCCAAACTTTGTAGGCACACCGGGTACAACTCCGAGCACTTTCCTTGATATCGGTAGTGCTAAGAAAGAGCTTTCCAAGCTCGGTGTACCCATGGCAGACAGACATGCTTTCTGGGATTCGACCAGTATGCTCAACCTGGCTAATGGCTTAAAAGGTGTCTTTGTTCAGGGTACGGCGAACACAGCAATCGAAGAAGCCTCAATGGGACGTTATGCCACGTTCGATAACTTCGAGTCTAACAGCCTCCCTGTTCATACAGTGGGTGTGAATACCGGTACGCCTTTGGTAGATGGTGCGAGTCAGAATGTGACTTATGCGACCGCTAAGGATACGGATACCCAGACGTTGATTACCAAAGGCTGGACAAACTCACAGACAGGTATTTTGCTTGCCGGTGATGTGTTTACGCTTGCAGGTGTCAATTCTGTCAACCGTAGGACTCGCGCGGATACAGGCGATCTGATGAATTTTGTAGTCACGGCTGATGCGAACTCAGGCGCTTCAACAGGCCCAGCAACCTTCACTATAGCGCCGCCTATTATCACTTCAGGTCCATATCAGACTGTGACTGCAGCTCCTGCTGATAATGCGGTGATCACGGTTAAGACCGGCACAGGTGGTACATCACACGCTCAGAACCTGGCATGGCACAGAAACGCTATTACGATGGCATTTGTGCCACTGGATGTCGCCGAAGCGAATGAAGGTGTAGCTCAGAGTCGGATGAACTTTAAGGGTATCTCTATCACTGCGACACGCGGGTTTGATTTCGACAGCATGTCGAAGAAATTCAGATTCGATATTCTGTTCGATGTCTTTATGCAGAATCGTTCTTTCGCCGTTCGTACCACTCGCTAATTAAGTGGGCCCTTCGGGGCCCAGTTTTGGAGGAAATCATGGGACTTAACACAAGACTAGAAAAGGCGACAGTCCAAACCGGAGTTGACCCGGATGCGGCCACCGCAGCAGCAGCGGCTATAACACAAGTAGCAGTTACTGATGCGCTCGACGGTGCAACATTTACCGGAACAGCCTTGACTACAAGTACGACTCCGACTGTTGACGAACTTGAAGCTATTGCGGGAAGTCTCGGCCTTGCGGTAAACGCTGCGGGAACCGATATCGCTGCTCAAAAAGTCGAACTGGATAAACTTATCACCGATGTCGCTTCGCTACGCACACAAATGACCGCTAGTATTGCCGATTTAACATCAATTTACGCAACCTTAAACGCAGGGGAATAATCTATGTACGAACCAAAAGACAACGTAAATTACGCACATCGAGAATATCCTAAATGGGTCTATAAAGGCAAGGATGGGATTATTGTTCAGGATGAAGACGAACACGATGCGGCTAAAGCGAAGGGTTACGGATCTCATGGCAGTGCTCCAGTTGTGGAAGATACTATTGATGAACCAGAAGAAGTCATTGCTGAAGACATCGTAGAGACCACAGACAAACCTGCTTTAGAAGTTGTTGAGCCCAAAAAAGGCAAAGGGAAAGGTAAAGGGAAAAAATAATGCGCACCTGGATCTATCACGAATCCAAACACCCGCGCATTATTAATATTGAAGATCTTGAGGCTTACGAAGAGGGTTGGGTAGTAGATCCTATTGTAAATACGAGAGATTTCGGTATTGAACCCGAAGATGTAATGGGCGTACAGGTTTTAGGCCATACCCTAAAGGGGATTGCTGAATGTCTGAATGGTGCTCTGAACCTTCGTGGAATGAAGGTTGGACAGCTAAAAGAATTTGCCAGAAAGCATTTTGCAAAATCTATAACAGGCAAGAAACCTCTCCTAATCGCTCAAATTGAGGGAATGATTGATGGCAACCCCCAATGATTTTATTAAACCAGCCCTTGAGGATATTGGTTATCTAGCCGCTGAAATCCCACTAGAGGCGGCTGATGCGAATAAAGCCTTCGATATCTTTAACGATATGATGTCGGAATGGGGAACGACTGGGATCTTACCTGGCGCTGCTCCTGTTGCTGGCTTAACTGATACGGTACGTGTCCCACGTTTTGCTCATGCGGCGATCAAAAAGAACCTCGCTGGACTTTGTGCAGCCCCCTTTCGCAGACCTATAACCGCAGAGCTTGCTGCCTCGATAAAAGCCAGTAACGAATCACTACTTAGAATCACCGCTAAAATCGGAGACGTTGCCTTCCCCGACACGTTACCCACTGGCTCTGGAAATGACTGTGGGCTTTTTGGAACAGATAATGATCGGTTCTTTCCGAATAATGTTAAAGAGAATTTTTAATGGCGGGAGAGGATAAATACGCTAATCGGGAAAACTACATCTTTGGTAACCCCAAACCTGATGGCGCGCATATTGGTCAGGAGCTTTTAGCCACCAATGGTAACGCATGGGAATGGTCAGGCACGCAGTGGTTTGCTACAAAGATAGCTGGGAAAGTTATTGTTGATCCGCAATTACAAAAATCAGCATTCGGAGAATTATTGACAGTCGAGCCCACGTCTTTAGTCCAGTTAATTTTTACCTCATCCATTAATTCAAGAATTGTAAAAACCCGAACTAATAACGGAGGAACTGTAAGTCAGGAAAATCGCATGGCGAAGCTATCTTCGGGCACAAATGCTAATTCCAGAGCACAGCTTTTTTCCAGAGTACCGGTTAAATACAATCCCGGTCAGGGTGGATCGATAAAATACACGGTGATATTTGAAAGTTCCAGTGCCGATTCAGAACAGTTTATTGGTGTGGGGGATATTTCAGATGGATATGGTGTCGGTTTCCAGAATACAGTTTTTGGCGTGTTTAGACGCCAGGGTGGAAGTCCTGAAATTCAAACCTTAGACATTACAAATGGCGCTTCTACAGCAACCGGGAATATTACAATAACACTTGATGACGATACTAAAGTCGTTGCGGTGACTTCGGGCGATGATGCGCGTGAAGTTGCTGTTAAAATAGCAGATACTGACTTCTCAGATGTTGGGCTGGGTTGGGATGTAGATGTAGATTCTACTTCAGGTACTGACACGGTTATTTTCAGATCTTATGATGCCGCTGTAAAGTCTGGGACGTTTGCTTTTGCCGATACCGATACAACGGGTGTGGCGGCAAGTTTCTCCCAGACGGTCGTGGGCGTTGCCACAACCCCTAATTTCACCGCTCAGACAAACTGGTCTGAGGATAAAGCTGATGGAACTAAAATCCTTCCAGTGGTAGATTTTACAAAAGGCGGTGTATGGACAGTTAAATACCAGTGGTTAGGATTTGGGCCCATATTCTGGTCATTGAAAAATGCAGATACAGATGATTTTATTGTATTTCATAAAGAGCAATATTCAAATTTAAACACGATCCCTTCAATTAATGAACCGAGCTTACCTCTATGTGCTGAAGTTAAGAACAATTCCAGCACGACTGATCTTATTATGAGGATTGGGTCGATGGGTGGTTTTGCAGACGGAAAAGCTGAACTCGCTGGATTTCATAATTCAGATGCTGTCGCAGATAAAGGAATATCCACAGCGGAAGCCCCTTTGATCTCATTTAAGAATAAACTTATTTTTAACAGTAGACTTAATCGAATTAGTGTTTTACCTGGATTTATCGATATACAAACTGATGCTAATAAGCCTGTTATCTTTAGATTAAGGACAAATGGAGATTTAACAGGGCCTGTTTCCTTCGTTGATGTTAATACCGCAACATCGGTACTTTCCGTAGATAAAGGCGCGACAGGTATCGGAAATGGGAATGTCATTGAAACGGTTGTTATGGGAAAAGTAGATTCTAAACACATTGATTTACATATTCTAAATGGAAAGGTTTTACCTGGAGACATAATTTCTATAACAGCACAATTAGCAGCCGGTGGATCATCGAGTAGCGCATCGGGTTCCATGACTTTAGCGGAGAATGTGTAATGGAACTCCCTATCGCAACAGGTTTTTATGAAGATGCTATCAAACCGATAGCGGCTCAGGAGTGTACGAATTTTCGACCTCAAGCCCCCCAAACTAACGCTATTACACGAGTTCAACTCGCCTTTACTGAAGGGATAAGTCTATTTGCTACCGCCACTGATAGTCCTAGACGTGGTGAGTGGGTGATGAATGATATCGCTTATGAAGTGGCTGGGAATTCTTTATTCACCATTAATTCAGATGGCACCGTTGTTAACGAAGGTACGATAGTTGGGTCAGGCCAGGTTTCAATGGTTGATAACGGGACTCAGCTTTGTATTGTTGTGCCGGGTTCGACTGGGTATAT
>SDBU01003503.1_pt1 | contig 19908 bp, 24 predicted proteins | sample 2277071 | NCBI WGS metagenome assembly SDBU01 (sample SAMN10397929, study PRJNA504765) | marine sediment metagenome | isolation source: marine sediment core GS08_GC12, 126 cmbsf | place: Arctic Ocean: Gakkel Ridge, Loki's castle | collected 2008
GGGGTGGCTGAGTTCAACCCGGTGATCTTCAACTACCAGTCCTACCAGGGAGATCCGGCAGTGCTGACGATCGTCGCCACACGGGAAGGCACCAGCGCTACAGTGATCGATAACGTGCGCGATGGATTCTCGGCTGGATTCTCCTGGGGCCAGCGTCTGTTCTTCAACCAGGATGGGGAACGAGCCAGCTTCACCGGTGAGAGGCTGAGCGATTTTCGAGCCCAGGAACAACCCTCTGGAGATACTCCCCAAGCTGCCGGCGAAGGCGGATTGAATATGGTGTTGATCATCCAGGTACCCTTGGTGCAAAAATATCCGCTGGAAGGGGAAATGACGGAGGCTGCGGATTCTATAGCTGCATATTCGGCTCCGATGTTGAAGTTAGAAAGCGATGTGGAAGTAGCCGTGATCGGTCATGGCGCGGTCGAAGGTCTTTTTACCGAGATCGACGGGTTGGATATCGAGCGAGACGCGCGCTTCCCCATCCGGGTCACCGTCCAGTTCTATAAAGCCACCAGCAACGGCATCGTCTCCGCTGAAGACATGCAGCAGATCGCCGAGCAGATCGAGCGTGTTTACAACGAGGCGGATTACGTCGGCAGTCTGGTCGTGGACGGTGCTGCCTCCCGCCCCACCGAATACGATGGTCCTAAGGAGAAACCTGCTGGCTGGTGGGATGCTTTCTGGAAGCGTTTCGAGGACAACACCGGTTTAGACCAATTCGAGGCTCGAAACCTGTGGCGCTCGCTGAGGTTCTACGCTGGCAGGTGGATCGAAAGCATCCAATAGGTTATCCTGGCAGGAAATTTTATCTGGAACGAATGACTACCAGGTGAAAATTCCAGCTGCGAAATGCCAATCAGAAAGAGGCTGTCCCAAAAGTTAGGGACAGCCTCCATTTTAAATACCACATTGTTCATTATGGGTAGAAATTGTTCATTGAGTAACCCATGCCATACCAGGAATATTTCCCCTGCTCATCCTGGGTGAAAAATAGCAAGCTGCCACCCTGGCCATCTACCCCCCAACCCTGACTACAAATTACCTGGATAATATTCTTTCATGGCTCGAACATCCTTTCCAGCGGCATTCCATCCAAAGCGGGGAACGGGCGACGAGCGGTGGTGTTGATCAGCCTGCTTGCACAAGGACTGAGATCATCACCAGGTTATTGATAAATCTCTTCTTTGCTTCCATGATCTTACTCCGCGAGATCTAAATTTCTTTAATTATTATTGATTTGGATTGACTGGCTAAGGATACCTGATGATTGTCTCAAGATTATGGCGTGGAAGTTACAGGCTGGTGCCATGATGCAACAGGATTGTAACAATATTCACATAGAAAGAGTTACCATTAGGTGATATTCGCAGCAGGTTTCAGTATCATTAATCTTGTCACCATCCGCAAAACAACTTCGCTTTCCTCCCCCGATTGAGCGATCAAATCAATCACCTTACGCCTGGTACCTTGCGGTATATATGCGCTCTCCCATTCCTCATCCAGCCAATCCGCCAACGAGACGAAGGTATCCGCCCTGATGTAATTTTCAAATACACGTGCCTGGTCAGATAGGAGAAATCCATCCTCAATCACCTGGCCAATAGCCTGATCAGCAAGACGCTGGTTCTCGAAATTGTTGTTGCTTAACAATTGACCGGCAAAGATTTCGCTTTGCTTAGTATGGACCTCGATGCGCGGTGGATCGACCAGATCATGAACCTCCAGGATGATTCCCCCCGGATTTAAGCTGCTGGCAGCTTTTCTTAGGGCATGAACCATGCCCTCGTGTTCAATTCATCAAAGCGACCAGGAGAAAAGGGCGATATCAAATTTGGCAGAACCATCCGGCAGGTTGAAATCCTCTATACCGGACGCGACGAAGGTGATTTTACCCTTGAGAGGAGCAGGGGTGTTTTGTTCCGCAGTTTGAATATCTTCTGCCAGCGGATCGATGGCGGTGACATGGCTGCTGCATTCGGCGATAGCCATCGTGATACGGCCTTTACCACACCCGATCTCAAGGACTCGCTTACCGGTAAAGTCGGAAATTTCCTGGATGATTTTAGCTGAAACACCTTCTGGGTCGGTGATCACTGGCATGCTGGCTAACTCCTCTTGTGACAACGAGACCCCCAGAGACAGAATCAAATTCCGCCTATAGACCAAAATCTCGGCTGATTAATTTGTTTTTTTTACTGCTGCAAATAAAAAATACCAGAAGAATGAATGTGTGCTCAAGATGGATTCTGGAGCAAATTTGAGAGCAATCCCATCGAAACCGCCCGGCTTTTTCCATTTTGGTCCAACTCAGGATTCCAGGTTGACATCGATACTGCGGAAATCTGCCCAGTCCCTGCCAGGGAAGAAAAAATCTGGTGCAATTCTGCCTCACTCGGTCCTCCAGCGACCGGGTAGTTCATCGCTGGCGCTATGTTTGCATCGATCACGTCGGTATCAAAGTGGACCCAGATCGGTCCGGATGGCAGCTCGTAATCCAATAAATCTGTGGCTTTTTTTAGATGGACGATATTAGAGTCGGCCAACGCCTCTCGTTCACCAGGGTCCAAATCGCGCCCATCGCTCAAGATGACCATCTCTTCGGGCAGCGGTTTTGTCCCAACTTGAACCATGATGGTTTGCTCACCGCGGCCTACCAGCATTGCCAATGGCATTCCACCCAGGAATCCACTGGGGGTAGTCTCCCAGGTATTGAAATCTCCGTGAGCATCAAACCAGATCAAGGTCGGGTTGAGGCCCGCCCGCTGCAGCCCGGCCAGAACTCCGAGGCTGGTGCAGCAATCACCCGCTACGCTCACCGGCAGCTCGCCCTGTCCGATCGTCGATGAAACCAGGTCCGCTAAAGATTCATAGAGCGCCGACATTCTAATTTGAGGAGTACCTTCCGGCAGACGGGGATCGTTGACCAGCCAATTAGCCTGAACCAATGGTTCGAGTCCTGGCATAGCCTGGTCAAGGAAGAAAGGGGTCAAGATGAAACGGTTCTTCATATGGAAATCAGCTGTGTTTTTTCTTGAGAATTAATAGTTCCTCAATACCTTCCCGCCCAGGCACCGAATCTTCCGGCACCTCCCTTAAAATCAGCTCGAAACCTCGCTCACTCAAAGGCTCGACCAGCTCATCTGGGGTGACGACAAATGGCGGACCTCCAGAGCGTCCTCCAATCGGAAACGCCAGGGCAATATATATGCCGCCCGGTTTCAAGAGGCTGCTCACGCTGTGAATATAATCCGCCCTTCGTTGAGGGTCGATTGCGCAGAAACAGGTGTATTCCAGGATATAGTCAAACTCCTCGCTCATGAAAACTGGCAGATCGAACAGGTCTGCCTGTATGACCTCCATGGAAATATTTGGATCAACCAGGGTCTGCATTTCCTTGATTGCTTCTTCAGCGAAATCGACTGCCGTGACATCAAATCCCAACCTGGCAAAAAGGCGTGCATCATATCCCCTTCCAGCGCAAAGCACCAGCATTTTCCCCGGTGGGAACTTCCCACTCTCAGCCAGCCTTTGAAAAACCGGGGTTGGCATACCGAGATCCCAACCGGTATGCCCATTGCGATAATTCTCTTCCCAGAACGAAGGTGAACTCACATCATTCATAGAGGAGTGATTGTACCTGATTTTGGATAAGGTTACCCGAAAATAGTTCAAAACTCCTAAATGTCAGACAGCTAAACCAGCGGAGTAATGCACGCTGTGCTAGAATAATTGCATGCCAACCAGCATTGTTTTCATGGGCTCTCCAGAATTTGCTTTAGAGACTTTGCGAGCGTTAGTGAAGCACTATCCTGTCGTCCGTGTGGTGACTCAACCCGATCGCCCTGCAGGACGGGGGCGAGTGCTTACGCCCCCTCCGGTCAAAGTCCTGGCAGAAGAGCTGGGCTTACCTGTGATCCAACCTGACCGACTGCTGGTTACAGAGACAATGGCGGTATTAAGAGGGTGGAAACCTGATCTATTTGTTGTGGCAGCCTTTGGACAAATACTGCGTCAAGAGGTACTCGACCTGCCCCAATTCGGCAGTCTCAATGTGCACGCCTCACTGCTGCCGCGCTGGCGGGGTGCAGCACCTATTCAGGCAGCTATTCTGCATGGTGACAAACAAACCGGCGTGACGATCATGAAAATGGACTCTGGGGTGGATACCGGACCACTGCTCAGCCAGCGGGCGCTGACCATCCAGACCGGCGAAACCGCTGGCAGCCTGGCACCAAAACTTGCCATGCTGGGAGCTGAACTGCTGATTGATACCCTACCAGCATATCTCAACGGCGACCTTCAGCCACAACCTCAACAGGGGGAGCATACCTACGCCCCGATGCTCAAGAAAAGCGATGGAGAGCTTGATTTCTCTCAGAGTGCCAGCGCGCTGGAACGTAGAATTCGCGCCTTCAATCCCTGGCCGGGAACCTTCATGGCCTGGCAGAATGGACGTCTAAAGATCCACCAGGCGCGTGCGGTTAGTTTTACCGAAACAGATAATTTAACAAGTATGGAGCCAGGCCGGCGCACAATATACGAGAATGAACCCGCCGTGATCACTGGGAACGGACTCCTGATCCTGGATGAATTGCAACCCGCCGGGAAAAAGTCCATGCCTGGCAAGGTCTTTCTGCGCGGCGCGATCTCCTGGAAGTAAGTTGTTTTAGATGACCGAACGAGGCCGGGCTCAATCTCGCGCTTTGGCCATCTACTGGCAGGAAGAGGGGTTAGAATTCACCCAAATCATCTCCAGCCCCCAATCCCGCGCCCGTCAAACAGCCGAGATCATCGCGGAAATGCTCTCACTACCGCTCGAATTCGATTCCAATTGGGTGGAGATCGACAATGGTGTGCTGGCCGGTCTGACTCTGGAAGATGCTGACGAGCGACATCCCTTCCCTGATTTCATGTCCCCCTTTGATCCGATCGGAGAATCAGGTGAAAGCAATTGGGATCTCTACCTGCGCGCAGGCGCTGTTGTCCAAGATTTAGTCAAACGGCCAGCTGGGAATTACCTGATCGTCTCCCACGGTGGCTTTTTGAACCGCGTGCTCTACACCATTCTGGGGATCCTGCCCCGGGTTAACTTCAGCGGAGCGCGGTTCCAGTTCCGGAATACATCCTTCGCGGTCCTGTACTACGACCCCTCGCGGCACATCTGGCTGCTGGAGCGCTTCAACGATCGATCGCACTGGCCGGATAAAACAAATCCATCCAATTGAACAATCATACGGTTTAGATTCCACCCATGGATCGTTCCGCAGAAGGGCGTATACTGTACGATCAACCTGCTATGCTGATGATCAGCGGTGAACTGCTGACTGGTTTAGGGTTTTACAAGTTTCCCTTATTTCTCCCCAATGACTGCATAGAACAGCGGCAGCGGTTCAACTGGACCATCGCTCCAGTCCAGCGCGGTGAGCAGTCGCTGACCCGCAGCAGCTAGTTGATCTTCATCGTTGGCATGCACGATGAAGACAGGCTGGCCTTTTTCAACATAATCTCCCACCTTATGCAGCACCTCGATCCCCACCGCGTGGTCGATCTCGTCACTCTTTTTAGCTCTGCCAGCACCTAAAGTGACCGCCGTTTCCCCAACAATGCGTGCATCAACCTGGCTGAGATAGCCATCTTGAGTGGAACGAATTGTCTCTATATATCGGGCAGTTGGCAACCGATCCGGATTCTCAAGATAAGCAACATCCCCACCTTGGATGGTAATCAGTGTCTTAAATTTCTCCCAAGCTTCACCATTTTCGAGCGATTGCACAGCTGCAGCACGGCCTTCTTCTGCATCTTTGGCTGCCCCGCCCAGGGTTAACATATGGGCTGCAACGACAACACAATGTTCCACAAAATCTTGAGGGCCACAGTTGTGCAATGTATCGATCGCCTCCCGAACTTCCAACGCATTACCGACGGCACGACCGAGCGGCTGGTTCATATCGGAGAGCAGGGCGACAGCTTTTCTTCCCGAACCCTCAGCGATATCCACCATCAGCTCAGCCAGCTGCTGTGCTTCCGCGAGGTTCTTCACGAAGGCTCCCGATCCGACTTTCACGTCTAACAATATAGCTGTTGCACCCCCAGCGATCTTCTTGCTCATCACAGATGAAGCAATCAAAGGGATGGACTGAACTGTGCCGGTCACATCCCTCAAAGAGTACAATTTCCCGTCTGCCGGCGCAAGATTGGCTGTTTGACCAGTCAACACAACGCCAACAGAACGGAGCTGCTCGAGGAACTCATCCGTAGTCAGGTCGACCCGGCATCCAGGTATCGATTCCAATTTGTCCAGGGTACCACCGCTGAAACCCAATCCGCGGCCTGAAATTTTTCCCACCGGTAACCCGCAGGCTGCCACCATAGGCTGCACCACCAGCGTAGTTTTGTCTCCCACGCCACCTGTAGAATGCTTATCGACCGTCACCGGGACCGCGACAGTACAATCAAGCATTTCACCCGAATGCGCCAGGACAAGAGTCAGGTCGGTTGTTTCACGCGGGGTCATTCCATTCAGAAGAACTGCCATTGCCCAGGCAGAGGCCTGGTAATCTGGGATATCACCATTATTGAACCCATTGATGAAGAACTCGATCTCTTCACGCGTCAATTCCTCCCGGTCACGTTTCTTGATGATGATATCTATAGCGCGCATGGATCCGACTCCTCTTCTTTAAACATAAGGACCTGATATCCTTCAGGGTAAATAAATTATAATCCAATCGTTGAATGGACCAAATCTTGCGAAAAATAGATTTTGAAACGATGCATCAGGTTACCCTGATCCAGCTACACCTATCCCCCGATTATTTGAGACAATAAAGGTTTGTATGATTACGGACAATTATCTGGTTCTTCCCGTGGCATCAATAATTGCAACGGAAATTTAGATATAGTCTTTACAGATTCATAATAGCACAATACGGGTTCGGACACCCAACGGACATAAACATCGTTTTCCTCACCAAATTGTTGGCTTTTCCCTTTGTATTTTATTTTCAATGGTTCACTGATAATAAGTGCAAATTCCTGGTTGGCGATCCGTCGATGGAATTCGTTTAGATAAGCTTCATTGCCACCCATCACCATTTCCATCAGATTCATGCGTTCGTATTCCGGGATTAAAGGAATGCCTTCGATCACTCCAAAAGTCAACAATTGTCGCTCAGCTATGAACAAGACTTTCCCCCCATTAGTCGCTACATCTGTTGCATATTCCTGGATGGTCAAGCGCGCATTTTCAGTTTTGGCAGATTTAGGCAGGGAAACTGGTTTTCCATCTTGTAAAGTGAACAGGACTGGAATAAGAATGGCCAAAGAGATAAACAGGTGGGAGAGTCGCTGAGGTGTATTTCTTTCTGGGAGTTTATTATCGGGGACTGTTTTTTCAAAATATACGTAGCTTCCGGTGATAAGCAAGATTAAAAGATAGGCATCCAGGTTGTGGATATTGTTCCCCCCGCCAATCTTTGTGCTCACGATCAAACCACCCAAGAACAAGACCAGTAGTATTGCGCCAATTCCCAGGCGCCGGATGAGATGATAGTTGTACCCGGATTTATACAATCGAATTGCGATGATCCCCAGGAGAGGCAGTGAGGCAAGCAGCGCAATCAGCAATACGCCACCTTTGAAGGTTGCATTGGGGAGCAATCTATACCAGAGCAAATTCGAGGTGAAATATATTCCAAAATCTCCAACGGGGTTTCCTGACCACGCCGCATAGCCATACCAGGCGATCAGGGCGACGATCGTCCCGGAAGCCAGCCAGATACCAGGCTTCAGCAGATAGCGCGGCCAGTGGTCATCACCCACCTTACCCTCTAAGAAATAAAGTGTTGCTGCCAGAAGAGCCGGGACTGGAATCCAATTTACCCGGCTTGCTCCTGCCCAGACAGAACCGATCAAGACCAGCAGCAGCGTTTTCCTGAAATTCTTTGCCTCAAACCCCCACAGAACCGGAAACAAGCTGAGCAGCAGAAAATAATAAACCGGTCCTTGGAATAAGTATAGAAAAACCCAGGCTGAAAATGCCCAGAAGACCAAATTCTCCCGAATACCCAAACGCCGTACCATAAGAGCAATGGCGAACCCGCTGACGACTAACCAGAGTATCACCTCCCACAGGCGATGAACCCAAATTGGCAGGTCGGAAACCAGGAAGGGGATCGCTAATAACATATGGCGGGTGGGATTGATTAACGGCAAATTGGCTTTTATCCCGTAGATTTTTTCAGAAAAGAATAAAGATGCGAAATAATATGCTGTGCCTTCAGACCAGGTCAGTGTAAACAGGTATGAATTAATATTCGGGAGAAAACCGGCGATTTTATATACGACGCTGTAACCAATAAGAGTAATAAAAAAGGCCACCCAAAGGTTAATATCCACCCAAATGGTCCTTATGAAGATTAAACTTATCCCAACGGGAATTGCCAAAATGGCCAGGCGGATTACAAGGTTTCCAACTAAGTCACCGTAAGTTCCTAATAGAATCCAAGAGTAAAAGAGCGAACTGAGGGTAAACCATCCCCAAAAAAACCATCGATTTCGTATCGCGCGACTCATTTCTAAATTTGCACTATGTATTCAAGTTAGAGAACATGCTGTCAGGATTGGGCTTAATCAAGCCACTTCAACCCTGGGAAACTCCCAATCCTAGCATATTTGTCTAAGGATGTGAATACCCTGGGAAACTTCTTATTGACCTATCATTTTCCCCGAGCAACGTCAATGGATTAATTTGGTTTTCATCGGCAAGGACAAATATCCGGACCAATTGGCGAACGTTCGGGTATCTGATATTAAATTACTGTTTTGCGGGATTATAACGCACAACATTTTAAGTGAGGTAATGTGCTCAAATGACCTCTATCGGAAATAATGCCAGGGTTCGCCCAGAGGTTGTACCGGTGCAAAGAGGTCCACGTGACTACCTGCTGCTCCTGTTGCTGTTCGCCTGGCTGCAATCCCAATTATTGGAGGCTTCCCTCTAAGGATGCCTCAAAAAGTGTCCAACTTTATGGGACCACTACAGCAGTACAAGCGGATAAATCCAGGACGATTGGGCAAGGTGGACGATCGATCAAGTACCACGCCATTTGGGTGTGGTACTTGATCGATCTGGAACCAAACAACAGCAATTTTTATTATCCATTTGTGGTAAGAGTACGGTAAATCACCCGGTGATTCATTCCAGTGGAGCCAGGTACATCACTCGCCGGGTGCTAAAATTTTATTAGCCTTTTCCCACACTTCTGCGAACATAGCCTTCGTTAAGCGACCGGTCTGGGTGTTCTGGCGGCTGGGGTGGTAGGAAGCCACCAGCCAGGGCAACCCTTCCCCGAGCTGGTATCGACCACCGTGTTCGAATTTAAAACGCAACCGCTCCCCTGTCCGCCGGCGATAAATACGCAGTGTTTGGTCGAAGGCGATGCGTCCCAAGACAACAATGACTTTCAGATCAGGGATCAAATCTATTTCAGCCTCCAGATATGGCAGACAATTGCTGATTTCATCCGCCTTGGGTTTATTCCCAGGTGGGACACAACGGCACACAGCAGAGATGAACATGTCCTTTAGCTGTAAATCATCTCCACGCTGCAAAGCCTGAGGTTGGTTGGCAAATCCAGCCTGGAAAAGCGCAGGGTAAAGGAAATCACCTGATCCGTCACCGGTGAACATCCGACCGGTGCGATTGGCCCCATGTGCTCCAGGTGCCAGACCAACGACCAGAACGCGAGCATTTTGATCGCCAAATCCTGGCACCGGCTTGCCCCAATAGTCCCAATCTAAATAAGCACGGCGTTTCACCCGCGCTACTTCTTCCCGCCAATCAACCAGCCGTGGACATTTGCGGCAGGTGAGCAGCTCCCGATCCAAATTGTGCCATTGATCCTGGATTTCACTCATAATAAATCCGCCTCATTTACCCGATCAACATCGCATCGCCGAATGAATAAAACCGGTAATGCTGCTCCTTAGCAATTTCATAGGCTCCCAGGATCATCTCTCGCCCACAGAATGCGCTGACCATCATAATTAGGGAGGAGCGCGGCAGGTGGAAGTTGGTGATCATCGCATCCACCGCCTGAAAATCATAGCCGGGCAGGATATATATATCAGTCGGACCTTCAAACGCGCCGACCACTTCACCCTCTTTCGCGAGGTGGGCAGCGCTTTCTAGCGTACGCACACTGGTTGTTCCGACTGCGATGATGCGCCCCCCATCGCGCCGGATATTGTTGATCACCTGAGCCGTCTCATGTGTCAGCTGGCAGTATTCGGAGTGGATGGCGTGCAGACGGGGATCATCCGTTGTCACAGGAGCGAAGGTATCCAGGCCGACATGCAGGGTAAGCGAAGTGTATTTGATCCCCTGCGCAACCAGGCGATCGATTAATGGCTGTGTGAAGTGTAAGCCAGCGGTTGGTGCGGCCGCCGACCCGGGTTGACGAGCATAAATCGTCTGGTAGCGTTCTGGATCGTTCAGCGGAGTTTTGATGTACGGCGGCAGCGGGACATGACCAGCAGCGGGCAGGAACCGCTCGATCGGTTCATGGAATCTGACCACCCGGCGCGGTCCATCTAAAACTGCTGTCACCTCAGCTAAAGGACCTTCATCTACTTTTAATTGCCGTCCCACCTTTAAACCTTTGCCCCCTACCATTACCTCCCACGATTGTTCATCCTCTTTATGCAGCAGCAGGAGCTCCACTCTGCCCCCACCAGGCAGTTTGACGGCATACAGACGCGCCGGAATGACACGAGTCTCATTCAGTACCAATAGATCGCCTGGACGCAAATGATCACCAATTTCATTGAAGATAGTGTGCCCGATGGAACCTCTTTTTCGGTCGAGGACCATCAGCCGCGAACGATCCCTGGGTTCAATGGGAGTCTGGGCGATGTATTCGCTTGGAAGATGGTAGTCAAAATCAGAGGTTTTCAATAAAGAGTTGGAAAATTCAAACGCTATTATTTATTAAGAAACCGGATCACCACATTGAGGATCAAGGTCAGCACAATCGAAAGCACGATGGAGGACACAAGCGGTATCAGGCAGGTCACATTTCCCGATTGGAGGCGGATATCTCCTGGCAGCTGAAAAAGATTGATACCTAATCGGGAAAATAAGTAGATCAGTCCCCCGATCACAAACAGAGAGATTCCTGCGATGATTAAGATCCGGGAAATCGGCTCAAGCGACATGCATGGTTCTCAATCGGTGCTGATCAAAGCAATTTAGGTTGGTCTTCCACCGGGAAAGTAACTCTAAGATGTTCGTATGCCAGACGAGTAGCGATACGCCCTTGTGAGCTGCGCTCCAGAAAACCAAGCTGCAGCAAATAAGGCTCAACAACATCCATGATCGTGTCTGCTTCCTCACTGATCGAAGCTGAGATAGTATTCAATCCCACTGGTCCACCATTGTATTTATTGATCACTGTTTCCAAAACCCGCCGGTCCATCTCGTCTAAACCCAGGGAGTCCACATTGAGTAGGTCCAAGGCTTGTTCGGAGATCTGACGGGTGATGACCCCATCGCCGCGCACTTGTGCATAATCCCGTACCCTACGGAGGAGACGCAGAGCCACGCGCGGTGTACCTCTGCCCCGGCTGGCGATCTCTTCTACGCCTCCCGGCTCCACCTGAACCTGAAAAACGCCAGCTGCCCGTTCAACGATGGCTTTCATCGCCGGTAATTCATAGAAATCAAGGTGATAGACCACTCCAAAGCGAGACCTTAACGGTGCTGTCACCAGCGCCAGGCGGGTGGTTGCGCCAATCACGGTGAAATGGGGTAGTTTCAAGCGGATCGATCGCGCGGAGGGACCTTTACCAATTACGATATCCAGCGCATAATCCTCCATCGCCGGGTAGAGCACCTCCTCCACCACGCGCCCTAAGCGATGGACTTCATCAATAAACATGATATCTCCTGCCCGCAAATTGGTCAGGATGGCAGCCAAATCACCAGGTCGTTCGATAGCGGGGCCAGAGCTGACTTTGATATTCACCCCCATTTCGTTGGCCACAATATGTGCCAGGGTAGTTTTTCCTAGACCAGGAGGACCGTAAAAAAGCACATGATCGACCGGCTCACTTCGCTGTTGAGCTGCCGCGATCAGAATCCCCAGATTTTCCTTCACCCGCTCCTGCCCGATCAGATCTACCAGTTTACGCGGGCGTAAAGCGTTATCCAAGCGATCCTCTGGTTTTGAATTTTGATCGACCAACCTGTTTTCTTGGGTGCTCATCTCGCTGATTATAACCCGGTTTTCCGGTGGGGAAACGTCCATCGCTGCACCCACCCGGGTAAATTTCCGCAGGACTTTCACCCACCCTAGCATTTTATATCCTGATCCGGCTTTGTCGAAAAACCAAAAAAATCGCGCCGCTTACCCCAGGACGAAGCCCCGTCCGGTGCAAGCGTGGTTAGGTTGCCATTTCTCCTCTATCGCCTACTCTGGCAATACATCCTCCAAAGTCACGTCAAGCACTTTTGCAATCGCAGCTAATACCTTCGTCGTACCAGCCCTTCTTCCCGTTTCTATCTGCGAAAGATAAGGCTTGCTTATCCCCGCCGCCTCTGCTAATTGTTTTTGGGTCAGCCCCCGATACTCGCGCCATACCCGAATGGGGTTCTTGCCATCCAGGATTGCATACGTCACTTCGCTGGGAATCAGCTCTTCCCCTTGTTCAATGGCTTCTTTTGCCAAATCGTAGTCGCGAATATCTTGAAACATCTCTGCTTCTTCCACTAAACGCAGATACTCTTTATATGGAATCACTGCCCATTCCGGCTTTCCCTCTCGTTTAATGATTTGCACTGTCATCGGTATATCTCTCCGCGAGTACCAACCTCCAATACCAAGATTACCAATTCGTCATCTCTAATCTCATAGATCACCCGCCAATCGCCAACCCGCAACCGAAAACCAGGGCGATTTTGTAATTTGGTCACATTGGGATGAGATGCATACGGATCTTTCGCCAACTGGTCCAATCGCTTGCGAATATGCGCAACTGCATTGGCTGGGATTTTCCGAAGTGCTCTGTGCGCTTGTTTTGTAAAGACAACTCTGTGCACAAGGATATGTTAGCACATCGCTAACAATTAAGCAAACTCTTTTTTGGAAAATTTCGGGCAAGCTGACGGCCAAGCTAAACCGCAGCGCGACTCGGCTCAGAACGGTTCCAGCAACAGAGCCACCAATGCCTTAAGTCGGCCGATTTCCCCGCGCTATCGCGCGGTCGGCTTCAGCGCATTGTTAGCTGGCTCCTCACGTCTGGCCTGTGGCTGGTTGTTCCCAAATCTTAGGCAATCACAACATTAGAGTCGTACCAACACTGTTCGGAATGAATGCTTCCGGCATCGCACGGGCGATCTGATGGGTAGCAGACCAACCAGTGCAGTGTCCGGGCATCACGTATCGGGGCTTGATTTTCTCCAATGTCGCAATCGTGGCCGGGATAATCGGCTCAAACAAACCGCCGGTGAGGTGGAATCCACCAATGACGGCATGAATGGTCTGGACACCTGTCAGAGTTTGCGCGTGGACAATGGTATTTATGATGCCCGAATGTCCACAACCCGTGATGACTACCAGCCCTTTGTCGCGCACATTGATGATGGCGCATTGGTCATCCATGATGAGTGGGTCAGGTTCCCAAACATCATTGCGTTTGGCATGATGGATGGGGAAGCCTTGCTCAAATTCTGTTGTCCGCGCAACTTCACCGGAGACCAGTACCATATCGTCTACAAGCATCGAAGGCCCGACTTCCTCGATGACTTCGATGTATTCACGGCGAAAGTCTTCAACCTTAGGGGCTGGTATACCGATCTCAGCGCCATTGGGCAGAACCAGTTTGCGTTCAAGATAAGCATCGGGGTGCAGTACCAGAGGAAGATTGCGCGTACCCAGACGGTCGACCAAGCCAGGTAGGCCCATAGCATGGTCAGCATGACCATGGCTAAGAATGATGGCTTGAATATCCTTCACATCAGTTTCGAGAGCATCCAGGTTGTATAGAATACCTTTGCGACTTACACCAGTGTCAAAAAGGACGGTGCTGCTCTCTTCTCCCCTTGCTTAACGCTTATCAACACAGAGAAACCATGCTCAGCGATTGGGATGGGGTGGTCAAAGGGGTTAGGGCCAAGAGGGAACCGTTGTGCAACTTCAGTAGGCACCATCAGCAAATCGATGCTGTTGTCCATGACCACCGTAACGTGAACTGCGTCGACTTCTGGAAGAGATATGGTCGTTTGGGGCATGGTTTCCTCCTCTGGAAATAATGAGCGGCACTGCGAGCTAGAGCGTTTCGCAATTTGGCGCGCCAGCTAACGGCTGCGAGCTGAGCAGCCGGGGTTCGCTCTCTCATAAGACCTTCCAGGATCCTGTAATGCCATTATTACTCGCTTCTGACGCCGCATCCCAAGTCCGTTCCAACGAGTTGTTAGGTTGCCCAGCTTTCTTTATTTTGCCGATTCACCGATAACACACACTTCCATAGGTTCATCGCGTCCCTTCAATTGGAGGTGGCGAAACTCGCAATCTTCAAATTCCAAGTTGGCATCTCGATAGGTCTCTTTGCTTACCAGAACTTCTCCGGGATTAGCCTGAGAGGCCAGTCGCGCGGTAACATTGGCGGCATCCCCTAACACTGTAATATCACTAACAATGTCACCAGAACCGACTGCTCCTACATATGCCCTCCCCGTGTGGACCCCGGTGCCGACTTGAATCCAGGGGCCATCCGGATCTGCGTGGCCCGTTACTTTGAGGAGCGCACGAGCGGCTTCCACTGCCGCTTTCGCGTGCTCTGTTCCAGCAATTCCTGGGACATACAAGCCTATCACCGCATCTCCGATAAGTCTGATAATGAGAGCATCGGTCGCGGACAACACCTTGGTGGCGGCCCGGTAAAAGCGATTGATGAGGCGTTAGAAATCAGTAATACCGATGTCTTCAGCCAAGTTGGTTGATCCGCGCACATCGGCAAACAGCATTGTTAGCTGGATCTCTGCTCCAACCTGCTGCTTCTTGACGATTTTTTCACAGCGGTCACACAACGTGGGATTGAAACTCGATCGCCCTGCGCCAAACCCAAACACACCGACGGCTGCACTGCCAATTCCCTGAAATGGCGCGTTACATACTAGGCATCGTGGCTCTGATGGCAAACGCTTGAATATCTGCCGCACAACCCTGGTTTTCATATTCAGCTGCGAACGGTCACCTGTTAGATATGAATGCCAAAGTGTTTGTGCCCACTCAATCTGAGAGCCTGAATGCTCCTCTCGATCGTCTTGTCGTGCGTTCATGGTCACGCCCTCTCACAATCATCAAGCATAGGGTGATCCGAAATAATCGTGTCCCATAGGGCCTTCAGATCACTACCCTCGATTCCCTCAATTCCAATGGCTGAAATATCAAATTCCTCACCGCTCTCGAGAGACGACTTTAAATGACTTACGAGAGTACTCATTGCTTTCTGACTCGGTGGCCAGTATAGGGACATCCATCTGATCCGAGGGAGTCTCACACGTCCAAGAGCAATTTGCAGCAAAGCCCGACTCATCAAGGCAGTTTTTACATCATTTTCTGATGAAAATATTCTTACAGGGTACTTACCATCTGGTGGATCAAATGTAGCCTCCACTTGATATCTAGTTATTTGGCCCGACAGCTGATCAACAAGCTGGTGTTGATCCAGGTCTCCAGGGAAATCCACAACATGGCCTGTGACTTGATAGTCGATAAGGATCCTCGCAACCTTTGCAATCTTGCCTCCTACCACTTCTTGCCAGCCAGATGGAAGCTCGATATCAATTGAATAGCTGCCGAGCTTCATCTCAAGTTCGCCATCACACCACATTCTCCAAACTAAGTCTGGCACCGATCCTTTCAATTTTCCATCATCATCCCAGAAGAAGAGTATCTCTCCAGCTGAGCCAGGGCTGTCTATATCATTCGTTATTTGGATCTTTTTGATGGTCAGGAGAATATAGACCAATGATTGGATTGCATTAGACACTGCTTCAGGCAAATCGCCCTTGACATTCTTGTACTGAAGTGTCTGTATACCCAGTTCCCGCGCTCGTCTTAAAGCACCACTTCTGAATCTACTAGAAGTAACGAAGACACCTTGGCGAACCGGAATACCTACATCCTCGAGTTTGTCAGCAAATTCACCGATTTCCTCGACGCCTATTGGTGAGCTGACATTTTTACACTCGATAGCAATTCGAATTGGGTATCCTCCTACATTTCCTGAAATGAGAACATCGTTCTCACGTCGCCAATCCGGATCCCTCACAGTTGGCAGATAGACGTTACGTTCAACCTTTGCTCCCGGATACCCATGCATTGTCTGTATAATAGACTCGAGAACGTCACCCTTTTCCCTACTGGTATCTGGAGAGGCATTGTGCCTATCTCTTTTCCTTTGACCCATGAACGCTAGTCCTTGAGGTTCATCAACGATACAGCCAACTAATAATTAGGAACAAACGGATGTGAGAAGAGGCTTCCTAACGGCTGCGAGCTGAGCGGTGCAGGATCGCAACCTCGGCCATAAAGGCGCGCGCATTCTGCGTCCGCTCGGCGCGGGGTTGGGCGGCTTATTCAATATATGTCAATCTACATCGCGTGGCTCTATCACCAATTTTACTCCGGCCAATATTTCACGCATCCGCGCCTTTGATACCGTTCCGATGTACTCGTCTAAAAATCTCTTGTCCACCGTGAATGTCTGCGACACATTGACCACACTCTTCTTGGGCAGATTAGCTTCTACCTTTTCCAGCAACACATTTCCCGGTGCTTTCGCTCGCTTCACATTGGATGTTAACGCACACACCACGACGGTATTTATTCGGCTCCGATTAAACACGTTGTTCTGGATCACGATATGCGGATGCCGATATGCTGGCCCTGAGCCAATCGGCTCCCCCAAATACACCCAGTATATATCCCCCTGATTGATTACCATTCGTCAACCACCACCCTTCGCTGCTGTTGACGCATGTGCTCAAGATATTCTTTTTCATCCTGTGTTGGTGCGTCTTCGTAAGCCCGATTAATCTCTGCTAGCAACTGCTGATTCTGGTATCGTTGCAGAAACTCCTCTACGGCCATCACAAATACGCGACTACGCGACACATTCATCTCTCGCGCCAGATTATCAACTTTTTCAAATAACGATTTTTGAATAGAGATTGCCGTCTTTACACTTGTCATAGTTATACCCTTTTGCACTGATATGGTATAACAAATTATACCACCAAAAGGGGCGTACTGCGTTTTGACATACCCGACTGCTCGAATTTCACATTAAGCCACCCAACGGCCTGCGGTTCAGCCGCCACCGACTCTGGCAAGACTCACCACGCTAACCAGAACGGAACACAGGCAAGACGCGCGACGCATACCCGCGCCGAAGGCGGTCGGCTGCCACCGTTTATTAGCCTGCCGCCCTTTTTCAGAGTACTTTGCTCATGCCTTCAACTATCGCTTTCGCTTGTTCACGTGAGTTGTCTGAAACCTGACCCCTATGCTTGCCATCCGGGTTGTGAGACATTCCTTTCCTCCTTCACTCTCGACACTAAATTACGGATGGAAGTTGTCTCACTATTATAGGCACAGAGGGAAAAGCCATCTTGTCAACATTGAAGATATCTACCAACAGGATTTGCATAATGGATATGGGCGTGTGTATCTACCCTATGCATTGTCGCGTAAATATCCGCATGCGGAACGAGAGTGGATCTGGCAAAATGTATTCCCCTCTTAGATACTCTCATGAAGTAAGGACAATGGCATTATCCGTCGCCACCACATCAGCCCTGCCACAGTCCAAAAGGCAGTTCGTAAAGCAGCTATAGCCGTAAAAATTAACAAACATGTTACTCCCCATACTTTTCGGCAAAGTTTTACTACCCACTTACTTATGACATTCGGACGGTACAAGAATTGCTCGGCCACAAAACGTCAAGACCACGATGATATACACGCATTTCCTCAATCGCGGTCCTAAAGCTGTTCGTCGTCCATTGGATAGTGCGTAGAAACTTTTCATAAACTTTTTCAACAGCCTGGAACAATATGCGATTGCCCTACCCAAAACGGCATCTCAGTTCTCCCCCATTCAAATAACGGCTATAATAATTCAATCACCACTGCAGCTCAGGCAGAACAAGCTCAATTGAGCGAGTCGAGCGAATGGAGGCCCTGCTGCCCAAACGAAATCCCAAGCTTTCCGGCGGGGAGCACCCTGCACTGCGTCTGACAATCTTTATGCATCGAAACAGTATTCCAAACAAAAGAATATCAAGATCAGAGGTCTAAGATGAACAATGTTTTCCCCTCCCCCCACCCGCTTGTTGCTCACAAACTGGCTCTATTAAGAAGAACAGATACCCAACCGCAACATTTCCGTGAATTGGTGCGAGAGATCTCAGCCTTGATGATTTATGAAGCCACCGCCGATCTCCTCACTAAACCCATATCAGTGGAGACACCTCTCGCCACGGCATCGGGAGTTGAGCTGCAGGAAAACATCGGTTTGGTACCTATCTTGCGCTCCGGATTAGGCATGGTCGAGGGCGTCTGGGAGTTAATGCCCAACGCAGAGGTGTGGCATATTGGCCTCTATCGCGACGAACGCACATTAAAACCCGTCGAGTATTACAACAAGCTGCCTGTCGAACCAACGGTTTCGGTAAGCCTGATCCTGGATCCGATGCTTGCCACTGGCGGCTCGGCCGTAGCGACGGTGGAAATCCTTAAACGCTGGGGAGTGAGCAAAATCAAGTTCGTGGGCATTCTGGCTGCTCCAGAGGGGATTGAATTAATGCAGGAACACCACCCAGAAGTGCCAATCCATCTGGCAGTGATCGACGAACGCCTTAATGAACATGGCTTCATCCTCCCCGGTCTGGGGGATGCTGGCGACCGGCAATTTGGCACTGGTTAATTAAGGATCTTGCCTGGGATGTCATTTGGCAAAACACACCAATCTTCCGAAGCTATAGTGAGGGCGATCACGCTGATCGCCCTGGTTTTTATTATCTTCGGGGTTAGCTGTAGTTCCAAACCCAGACCAGAAATCAGCTCCTCGCCGCCACCCATCGATCAGCATTCTGTATCTCCAATAGCTACGCTACCATCACCATCAACAACCAGCAGCACTGCGTCCCCCCGAGAGATCCCATCACCAACAGCTCCAGCTACTTTCCTTCATACCGTAAAAACACCGGCAATTTCCCCAACTCCGCCAGCTTTGGTGGAGCTGGAAACTTCTCCTTTCACCCCGATCATCGGGAATGCAGATAAGATTGCCTTTATCAACCAGAATGAGGTCTGGATGGCAAATCTGGATGGCAAAGAATTAACCCAGCTTACCGACGATAGCCTGCCAAAGTCATCCTTACAATGGTCTCCCGATAACCAGGGGGTTATTTATCTTTCTGGAGTCTGTGCAAACTATGTCGACATTCACACCTTGCAAATAATTGACTTAGCCTGTTTCGAGCAAGCCGCCCGTTTAGATTCCTTCCAGTTCTCACCCGATGGAGAACAAGTCGCGGTCAGCCTTGATGGTCAGCTGTATGTGATCCCGTTTGATGAATCAGGTTTAAGCCAGGTGCGATCAGGTGCAGAATTGGCAGAATTGGCCTATTGTGACAGCCTCGCCCCGTACAAACACCGCCAATCAATGGTTACTGTCAGCAGAGCTCGTTGGTCTGTCGATGGAGATCGTTTGGCGATCCTCCGCCAGGGATATGATTCAGACCGCCATGTTGAGTTGATCCATATCATCGACATAAGCCGCTGCACCGCTCCTCTCCCCCGGCTGGATGAATTCCCCGCCACACGTTTCACTATG
>SDBU01003504.1_pt1 | contig 19904 bp, 37 predicted proteins | sample 2277071 | NCBI WGS metagenome assembly SDBU01 (sample SAMN10397929, study PRJNA504765) | marine sediment metagenome | isolation source: marine sediment core GS08_GC12, 126 cmbsf | place: Arctic Ocean: Gakkel Ridge, Loki's castle | collected 2008
AACAGATATATGGGCTGTTGCTTCTACATCCACAGGAACTTCAGCTATAGAAATAAATTATGATTATATCCAATATGCTATCGGAACATAAGAAACAAATATTTGTATTAATGTTATTAAGCATTTTATTAGTTCCAACTTTATCTGCACAATTATTTTTTCAACAATCTCAAGAAGTTGATATAAAGATAGTTTGTATTAATGCTGGATATTGTTCTGCTACATCTGTTTGTAATGTATCTGTATTTGATCCTGATGATATAATTATTTTAGATGGTATTCAGACAACAAGAGCATCTAACTTAGCATTTCATAATTTTACATTAAACAAATCACAAACAGGAAAATTAGGAGAATATAGAGTAGGAGGATTTTGTAAAGATGGAAGTGTAACCCAATCAATAGATTTTGTTTTTGATATAACAGTTACTGGAAAGGAATTTACAACCTCAAAAGCTATTCTTTATCTTGGTCTTTTTGTTATTGTAATTTTTGTATTTATTATAAATTTTGTTGGAATAGGATTCTTGCCTGATTCAAATACTAAAGATGAAGAAGGAAGACTTATACAAATAAGTTATCTAAAATATTTGCGTTCTGCATTATGGTTTGTTGAATGGTGGTTTTTAATAGCAATCTTTTATCTTTCTTCAAATATGGCTCTTGCTTATCTTGAAACAGAATTATTTGGTAAATTTTTATTTACATTATTTCAAATAACTTTTGGATTAACTCCATTGATAGTTATAGTATGGGTATTATGGTTCTTCTCTAAGTTCTTTGAAGATAAGGAATTTAAGAAATTATTAAGTAGAGGGATGTTTCCTCAAGGGAATTTATAAATGGCAAAGAAAAAGATAGCATCTCCACAAAGAATAGATCCTTTCTTTGAGATGGATATGAAAGGAGTAGCAAGAATTAGACTTGATAGAGGACTTGCTAAATTAAACCCTAAGGAATTAAGTATGGCAGAGATGACTAGACTTCTTAGAAGAACAGAGGGTTATCAATTAAGTTTAGAAGAATTAAAATTTAAACCAAAAAAAAGAAATGGAAACTAAGAGAATGAATAAAAAAGGAGTAATAGGAATAATTATATTCTTTCTAGTATTATTTACAATTTTAATTGTTGGATTCATTGGAGCAATGTTTGTTAGTGTTATCTCATTTACAAGTGATGAATTAACTCCTATCATGGAAGATTTAGGAGTAGTAGGAAACACAAATTTAAGTGAAGCTGGAGAAATTACTTTTGGAACACTTGAAACATTTATAAATTCTTTCTCCTGGATGATGGGATTTTTATATGTAGTTGCTCTTATCTTTTCAGTAATCTTTGCTATCTCAATAAATAATAACCCCCATCCTGTTTTTGTAGGATTTTATTTCTTTTTGATGATACTTTTAATATTTGGAGCAATAATAATGAGCAATATGTATGAGAATATTTATACAGGAACAGATATTGTAGCTACTGGATTACAAGACCAAGCATTATTATCTTATATGATTTTATATTCTCCATTCATATTATCTTTAATTGCATTCATTGTTGGTATCTATTTGTTTGCTATAAAACCAGAAGATGGAGGTGGAATATGATAAAGAAAACATTTATGTTATTTATGTTATTTATGTTATATATAATATTTTTAGTTGGAACTGTTTCTGCATTTGAATTTGATAATGTAAAAGATTATGACCCTATAGAAAAAGAAATTACAATAACAAATGCTTTTGGTTTAGGAAGTGAGATAGCAAAAATAAAATTAAATACAGAAACTAACCAACAAGTTATAAGAGGAGAGGATAGATTAGTTGCAGAATTTACTATAGAAAACTTAGCTAATTATAATGCTGTGTTTAATAATATGGAATTTTATAATGTTAAAAAAGGGATGTTCAAGTTTGATAGAGAATTTAATTATAAATATAAAGTAATAGATAAAATCCTAGTTCCAGATTATACTATTTCATGTAAAGAAAGATTGTCTGTTAATGGAAGTATAGAAAAATATGATTGTCAAAACATAGAAAAAGGAACACATCAAGAAGATAAAATCTCCTGGATATTTATTAATGATCTTTCTCCATTAGAAAAAGGAAATATAACCATTGGAATTTTTACAGATGTTAGTCCTAATGAAGTTATAGAATGGATTCCAACTTTATTTGGTGTGGAGATAGATGAGTGGGCAGTATGGACAGAATCATTAAGTAGTGGATTAACACATTACTGGAATTTTGATGAATTAGCTGGAATTAATGCGTCTGATAAAAGAGGAGAAGATGTTGGTAACCCTTTAAATATTAATTTAACAGGAGCTACCTTTAATACAACAGGACAGATAGGAGGTAGTGTTTATTGTGATGGAACTAATGACTTTGGTTTAACTTCAGGAGGAACTCTCGGACTTCCTAAGGGAACAGGAGATTGGACTATATCTTTATGGTTTAATGATGTTAATAGTGCTGCATCAGGGATTACTTGGGCATCTAATACAGGGTTTGATGAGAGAATTATAAATGTTGTTGTTCCAGCAAATAATTTGAGAGTGTTCTTTGGAGGAGGAGACACAGGAAATATAATCGCTTCAGTAGTGCAAGATGGAACTCGTTGGTATCATGCAGTTGTAGTTAGAAATACATCAGCAGGAACAGAACTTTTTGTATATCTTAATGGAACACAGATTTCTAATGTTGCATCTGTAGGAAATATAACAGCAGCAGCTACTAAAATATGTGAAGATAGTAGCGGGGGTAGTGATTTTAAAGGACATATTGACGAATTAGGAATTTGGAATAGAAGTTTATCTCCTGCAGAAGTTACAGAAATATATAATAATCATACAGGAATTACTTATACAGCAGATGAAAATCCTATCATTACTTTAAACACTCCAACAAATGATACTAATCAAGCAACTTCTAGTTTAGTCTTTAATTGTTCGGCAACAGACGATAATTCATTATTAAACTTAAGTTTATTTATTGATGATGTGATTAATACAACTATTTTTAATACCACAACTCCTTTAAATTTGAGTTTAGAAACAAATTTAACCTTTGCAGATGGTAATTATAACTGGACTTGTAACGCTTTTGATGATGCAGACCAAGAAGGAACAACCTCAACAAGATTCTTTACAATAGATTCAACTCCTCCTTCAATTAATGTTACTTCTCCTAGAGAAACTTTTGATACTGGTATTGTAGGACAAAACCTTACATTAAATTGGAGTGTAGTGGATGATAATATAGGTTCTTGTTGGTTTTCATACAATTCAACAAACACCACAGTTACTTGTGGAGATAAGAATATCTCCTTTATAATAACAACACAAAAGAATTTAACATTTTATGCTAATGATACTGTGGGAACAGAAAATTCTAATTTTACAAGCTGGAATTTTAGAATACTTGAAATAAACCAAACATTTAATAATCAAACTACAGAGGGTTCTTCAGAAATATTTAAGGTTGCTATCCAAACAAATGGTTCTGCTGTTTCTTTCGCTAATTTAACTTATAACAACACAGCTAGAGTAGGAACAATAACAAACATAGCAGGAAATCTTTATTCTCTTAGCCATACTTTAGTTGCTCCAACAGTTAATGCTGATACAAATATATCTTTTTTCTGGACTATTTTTTTAGCAGATTTATTTCAAGGAAATGCAACAAATCAATCACAATTAGTTACTTCATTAAGTGTTGATGATTGTTCTACAAATACTAATGTTATATATAACTTTACAATAGTTGATGAAGAACTTCAAACAGAAATTAATGAATCTGATTTAAGCACTTTAGGTAAAGTTGATTTAGTTATAAGAAATATTCAAGACAAATCATTAATCCAACAATTTAATAAATCTTATAATAATACAAATCCTTTTACAATTTGCCTAAATACAGATTTATCTTCAGGAGCAGAATATACTATTGATACTCTTGTGGAATATAGTGCAACAGGATATGAAAGCGAGTTTTATAATTTTCAAAATAATACTTTAAATATCTCATATCTTAGTCAAAATATAACTTTATATGATTTAAATAGTAGTGATGCTCAAGCATTCAGATTAATTGTTAAAGATTCTTCTTTCTTGGCAGTAAAGGATGCATTAGTTATAATCAAAAGAAAATATATTGATGAAGGAGTATTTAGGATTGTAGAAATTCCGAAAACAGATGAGAATGGAGAAACAGTTGGACATCTGGTTGTTAATGATGTTATTTATAATTTTATAATAGAGAAGTTTGGTGTAACTATAGCAACATTTAATAATGTATTAGCTGTTTGTCAAACTCCTTTGGTAACAGAATGCACAATAGATTTTAATGCTTTTGCAACTGGTATAACTGTTCCTGACTTTGAAGAAACAGAAGATTTTAATTTTACTTTAGGATTTAATGCAACTTCAAGAACAATTTCAAGTGTTTATATTATTCCTAGTGGAGAATCAGATACAGTTGCTCTTACAGTTACAAGAGAAGATGCTTTAGGAACTGCTGTTTGCACAGATACTTTATTATCAAGTTCAGGAACATTAAGTTGTGTTGTTCCAACTAACTTTGGAAATGCTACTGTAATTGCTAAACTAACAAAGAATGGGAACTTACAAGCACAAGGGCAAATTAAATTAGACCAAACAGCATCAGAAATTTATGGAGTTGTTGCTGTTACTTTGGCATTATTTATAATGTTAACTTTAATGGGAGCAGGTATGAGTAACAATCCAGTATTCACAATAATATTCTTAATGGTTGGGATAATATTATTATATGCAATGAATTTAGTATCTAATCAAGGATTTATAGGAGCTACAATTTTATGGATGATTGTCGCAATTATTATAGTATTAATAAAGGGGGCAAGGAGAAACTAATGACAGGACAAATACAATTTATCACAGCAATGGTAATGATAGGATTGTTTTCAATAGCATTAATTGGTTTTGGAATTGGTTTTGCTGTTGATAATAATTCTCCAGTAAGTATTGTTGATGATCCAGAGATTTCTGTATTATTTACAGAAACCAAAGGAAATATTTCAAATTTTGCAACAGATTCTCAAAGCCAATATTCTTCCATAATTGAAACAACAATAGCTCCTGGAAGTCAAACTCCTCAAAGTGTAGGTTCTTTTGCAATAACTCCTGTAAATGCTTTAGGGGTTGTTAAAAACATAGTTGGAGTAGGATATATAAAAATATTTGGAACAGGATCAGGATTTGGAATATTCTTTACATCATTTATATCTTTATTAGTATTTATCTTAGGATTATATTTATATAAAACTTTAAGGGGGTTACCTGATTAAATGATGTTCTTAGAATTATATACACTTCCAAATGCAACAGATGGACTTGATAATATCTTAGTTCAAACAGTATCAGCTGTTCCAGGTTTTGTTCCTTTACTTTTAACTTTTTTTTATTTCTTAATTTTCTTAGGTGGAATATCAAGACAAAAAGCAACAACAGGAACAGCTGATTATGCAATGTGGAGTGTTGTTGCATCAATGTCCACCTTTATGATTGCCTTAATAATGTCCACTATAACAGGATTATTAAGACTTGATTGGTTAATTATCACCCTCGTTGTTGCAATATTTTCTGCTGTGTGGTTATTTTTTGATAGAAAACCTAGTGAGTTGTAACTCTGTAACAATAAAACATAGGGTTAAAAGGGAAAAAAGGGTTTTATTCTAATGTTTGATATAGGTGAAAGGAGGTATAAAAAATAATGATGATCCCAAAATTAATGAGTAGAAAAGAAAAGAAAGCACAAGCTGGATTAATTACAGGTCTTGTATTTGGTTTAGCTAGTTTAATTATAGGTGTTATAATTTCTTTTGTTATTGTATCTACTCTTAATGATGCGTCTTTACTTACTGCAAATTCAGCAGAAGCAAATGCTACGACAAATTTAATAGCTAATTACACAGCAGGAATAGATAATGTTTCGGCTAAAGTTCCAACAGTTCTATTGGTAGCTGCTATTGTTCTAATATTAGGTGTTTTAGCAATTCTAGTTGCAGTTTGGCAAAGAATGAAGTTAACTGGTGGAAGTTCACTTTAATTAATTTAAAATGATAATTCCAAAGTTGTTGAATAAAAAAGAAAGGAAAGCACAAGCTAGTCTAGTAACTGGTTTAGTTTTTGGTATGGCTAGTTTAATTATAGGTGTTATAATTTCTTTTGTTATTGTATCTACTCTTAATGACGCAAGTCTTTTAACAAGTAGTAGAACAACAGCAACTACAACTAATGAAGATAATGGAGCAATCAATTCTACTGGTTATGTTTTAACACAATTTAATCAACAATCTACAGTGAGTTGTTCAATTACAGATGCTGTAAATCAAACAAGTGGAGGAGCAATAGCTTCAGGAAATTTCACTTTAACAGCAACAACTTGTAATGTTGTTAATGCTTCTGCAGAGATTTGGCAATCAGTAACTTTCAACTATACAGTTCTTACCGAATCAGCTGAAGAGCAATCAACAGACAATTTGGTTGCTAATTACACAGCAGGAATAGATAATGTTTCAGAAAAAGTTCCTACTGTATTATTAGTTGCTGCTATAGTTTTGATATTAGGTGTTCTAGGTATATTAGTTGCTGTTTGGCAAAGAATGAAACTAACAGAAGGAAGTTCACTTTAAACAATTAATTTTTTATTTTTTTCAAAGGGTAGGAATATTCCCTACCCTTCTTTTTATTTTTTTAATTATATGATAAACTCATATTTTTAGAATTAAATGTAACTGTTGGAGTTTTTACATTTGGTGGATTTAAAAAAAATCCAGTTCCAACAAATTCATAACCAGTTCCTTTTGTAAGTTCTTTTGCTCCATAAACTAAGGGATTATATACACATTCATTATTCTTAGAATTAAAATAATAATAGATAATAAAAATTGAAGAAATAATAATTATTAATAAACCTAACAACATCATATAATTCCATAATGTTTCTTTGGTTTCAAGTTCCATTATTTTTCTTTAGAATCTTTTTCTTCTTCTGAAAGGGTTTCTAGGGATGTTGCTATCCTTTCCAGGAAGAACAGTGTCTGCTGTCTGTAATAGTTCTCGTTCTGTAGGTTGTGTAGGTCTTGAAGTGTCATGTTCTGTTTCTTCAGGTCTAACAATTCCTGTTGGTTCTTCAACTCTATCAATTCCTGTTCTTTCTTGTCCTCGTCTTGCTTTGTCATTTTGTGGTTTATACCTCCTTTTATTTAAATATGTTGTGAGATTGAACCACAAAGACCAAATTAAAAGTAAGAGTATTAAAACAACTACAACTATTAGTTCAATTTGTATTATCATTTTTCTTTCTCCAAATAATAAAAGGAAAGAAGAAATGCTAAAACATTAAATTGTGATGCTAAAAGAAACCAAGTAAATGGAAAATATCCCATTAAAGTAATTATAATAGCCATTCCCCACAATCCCAACATAAAGGCATTAAATATTAAATGTGATAAAAATTCATAATTCATTTTATCTTTTATGCTCCTTTGTTGTTTGTAAAAGTTTTTTTAAATTTTTAATCCTATATTCTATTCTATTTTTTTGTCTTTCATTATTTGCTGAAATTGCCTGTCCATGAATTTCTATTGACCTCAAAAACCTTATCTCTGATTCTAATATTTTCTTTATTTCCATTCTAAGTAACAGTTTCTAATCCTGTAGTTCCTCCTGTATTTGATTGAATATTACTAGCTCCTCTTAAAACACCATTTAACGCTTCAACAACAGCTTGGTTTGTATCTGCTGTTGCAGCTAAGGCACTTGTGGCTTCTCCAACTTTACCAACTATGAACCACATACTAAGAACCAGAGTAACCAAAAACACAAATAGGAGCAGGTGAACAGCATATTTTTCAAGAAACCCTACCTTACCATAGGTTTGATGAGAAAGTCTGTCTAGGGCAACGTGGAACATCCTCACATCTCTATCAACAGGATCTATGTCAAGCATTCCCATCTTTGTATCTAAATCTCCTAAAACAACATTATACCAGTATCCATCCTGTCCTTTGGCATACCAAAAAATATTCTTACCCATTTTTCTACCATAAGCAGAAACATACTCTCCTCCTAGAGTTTTTAGTAATTCTTCTCCTCCAATACCCAATTTAACAAGTCTAGCTCTTGTTTTTAATACAGGTTGATAACCTTGCCCAGAGATATTTTCAAATACAATTATTTTTTTATTATATGTTCTAAGAAAAAGAAGAAATGCAACTCCAATAATTAATATGAATCCAATTACTGCAATTATGAAAACATAAACCCATGTGTTTGAAAAGAATCCTGTTATATCAAGACTTAAATCAGGAACTTGCACTCCAGCAATTTCAGCCATTTAAACTTCTCCTGTTTTTTTCTACAATTATTTTAGCACATTTCTCACAATAAGTTCCTTCTTCAAACTCATGGAACTTATCACCTATAAAGGGCATTGGGTTAATTTTCTTTTTACAACCATTACAAAATTTACTTTCCATTCTTCTGTGCCTCCTTCTGACTTTGAATTATCAAAGCTATAATTATTATGCCAAGAATTATTCCTACACCCATAATTCCAAAAATAAATATCTTTTCAACTATCATCTTAAAAAACGTCCATTATTAACTATCATTTTATTTTGTGATTTTAAGAGTAATCCCAACTCTTTTTAAGACCCCCCCTTCTTTTTCTAGGATTTTTGTCCTTTCCTCGCTTTCCAACCCCAACAGCTTTTCTTAACCCTTCTTTAGTTCGTTCACTAATTATTCCTCTTTCAAATTCTGCAAAAGCTCCCATTATCTGCATTTGCAGTCTTCCTGAAGCAGAACTTGTATCTATATTTTGAGTTACAGCAATAAAATGAACTCCTCTTTTAGCAAACTCATTAAATAATGAAAGAAGATGTTGTAAGGATCTTCCAAGTCTATCTAACTTTGTAACCATGATTGTATCAAATTTATAACCTCTCATATCTTCAAGAAGATTATTAAATTGAGGTCTTGAAGATGTTGAACCAGAAATAATATCTTTATAAATTTTATAGATTTCTAAATTGTTTCTTTTGCAATATTCTTGACATATTTCAACTTGTTTATCTGCATTTTGTTCTTCTGTTGAAACTCTTGCATATATCGCCATCTTCATTTAATAAGGGGTGTTTTTAATATTTATAAATGTTTGTAATAAAGGGATGTCTTTAGCTACATAGAATATGACTATACCTTAAAAGTATATCTTTTTATTTTCTGATGACTTTCGCATATTGCATGGTATAAATTATCTCTTTCTTTAACTGTAGGCAATCTAAACCTTTGCCACTTACCATCATAATAAACTTTGTTGCATCTTTTGTTAAGGCAAATATAAATCTCTTCTTTACTCTCATCCATATTTATAACTCTATTAATTAAGTTCTCTATGTTTAGTGTTTTTTTATTGAACATTTTTTACCCCTTTATTTCATTTCTTTTTAACTGCAAAGAATGAAATACAATAGGTAATAAAAGTAAACTTAGTAAACCTGCAATAAAAAACCCAGCACTAAAATAATCATATTCAAAAACATTAAGAAAACCACTAATAAACCAAAACCCAATTACAAACATATTAGTTATCTGGAAACCTAAACTCATCATCTTAAATCCTCTCCTGATAGTTTATCTATTTTATTTTTACAATAAGCTGAACTAATCATACCAACAAATGTAAAATCTTCCTTCAATCTTCGGATGAACTCTTTTACATCATAATCCATATAAAAATCATTTGGAACATTTAAACATTTCTTCTCGCAAAGGTTGAAGTCTTTATCTTTCATGGATAACACTCCTGATGCCTTTTAGCATCATAACCACAAGAACATTTATTTCCTTTCCATTCATGCTTTAAGTCTGAGGTCTCCGCAGGCGAGATTGAACTCCTTTTAAGCTGTTCCTTTGGAGTTTGAGGTGTGAAGTCTTTAGTATGACATTTACATTCACAATCAGAAGCTATACATTTAAAACTACAACCTTTGCATAGTTCTTTATCTGTTTTCATCAAATTTTTCTCCATAATATTGTCTATCTTCATAACTCATATCTTTATTAAAATCTGTTATTGGAACTTCAGAGTCTGAGGTCTGCGCAGGTTTGATCCTTGATTCTAATTTATAAGCGCAATTTTTAGCAGCTTCTTCCTGAGCTAATTGTTCTTTGTCTTCCCATCTTCTCTGCGGAGTGTTAGGTGTGAGTATTTTACACATTAATACTTCAAAATCTGTGCCTTGATATTCATTACAATCTATTAATTTGTCTTTTTTTAATTCTTCTAAATTTCTTTTTACAATACCCCTTCTTTCTTTAAGTTCTTTTGACATTCGATAAACCTTTTGAGGTGTGCATTTAGGACATAACCAAATATCATAATCTCTACTTTTCTTTATGTAACTTCTTTTTTCGTTTTGGTAATAACCATAATTATCTCCACAAGTTCTATCATCTTTTTCTAAATATTTACCACAACCTCTAGGAGTTTGAGGTGTGAACTTCTTATCTTTACCAAAAATCTTACCAGAAGAAATTAATTGTTTAATTTGAGGCATGAACTTTTTGCATGGATTATTATACAAATCATGGCGTTTTTCAGTTCGTCCACATTTGCATAGTTCTTTATTTTTCATTTTTTAGTTTCCCAACAATCATAACATAAATCATCATCATACATATCTTTATGACATTTAATGAATTTACATTTATTGCATTGATAATTTTTTGCTTGTGGCTGTGTTCTCATTGTTAATTTCATCTCAAATCCTCCAAAGTGAGATTTAATCTTTCTATCCATCTGCCAATTAATTTATCAACATCTAAATTATATCCAGCATCTTCAATATCTTCCTTAACCCATTTGATAGTCTGTTGTTTTATCTTATAGAATATAAGAGTTTTATGTTCTGCATCTTTAGGTAAAATATCCTTTAATGTTTTAAGCTGTGTCATTTTTTAAAAATATACCTCTTTCTAAAATGGTATGCTAAATATCTATAAACCACTTGATAAACCCTTGAACATTTATTTGAACAAGTTACACTATTTATTTTAATTCTTCCTTTTGTTCCACGATTATGTATATCTCTTTCTAATACTTTCTCACATACTAAACATTTCTCTCTTGGTTTATGATTGAATTTCATTTTGAGTATAAGGGCAGGGATAAGTGGTGACGAACCCCTGCCATAAATTAATTAACTTTTTTAAGCTAAAGGAATAACTGTATAATCAGTTTTCATTCCTTCACCCGATTTCTTAACCTTAAAAGTTTTCAAGTTTGGATTTTCTTCCAAAATTACTTTCAAAGATTTAAGAACCGAAATAGGCACACGATATTTATTACCATCAACAACAATTACTTTTTGCTTTATCTCTTTGCCTTCATACTCATAGCTATCATACTCTACAACTAAGTTTGTGGATATGCTTTGAAGTTCTGCTATGTTTTTTGCTGCTTCGGTTGGTTTGTATCCCTGTGCTTCATCTTTTAGCGTTCCCATGTTTATATACCTCCATTTGATTTAATTGAGTTTGAATGTTCTTCTTCCAACTTCAAAACATCCCTAACTATTCCAAGCTGTTTGATATGTTCAAAACCTATTTCTATTTCCTGTTTCATTTCTTCAACTCCTTAATTAATTTTTCTTTTAATTTTTTGTATGATTCTAAAAACTCTATTATAGTGTAGGTAATAGATGTTTTAAACCATTTTTTGTTTAGATTTATAATTTCTTCATTAATCTTTTCCAGATCATATTCTTCATTCGCAATTATCTCCTTCTGTCTTTCATTCATTTAAAAAACCCCTCTTTTTACACTACTAAAATAAAATTTACCTTCTTTTTCTTTTATAGTAAATTCTTCAAGAATATCATTTTCTATTTTATAACAAATGGGTTGAACTGTATCAGGTCTTTTCTCCATTATATACCCTCTTTCTTCACAAAAATCTTTATACTTTTCATATTTATCATAATCAAAACTTCCTTGAATTTGAATAAATATACTAAAGAAAAATATCCCAAATAAAATAACAAGAAATATTTCAATAAACTTCATTTTTTATTTCCCCCTCAACTTTCTTTTTTCTTCTATGAACTAAATCGTGTTGCATCATCAGATAATTAACATGATCCATACTATATCCTTCAATTTCTTTCTGACATTTTTCGCATGTTATCTTTTCCATGAGATAGGTTAGGTTGGGTAGTTTATAAATGTTTCTATTGCCTATATATATAGGAGAATCTCACAAGCCAAAGGGAGGGTAAAAAATGAGGATAGGATATGATTCACCAAACAATATCCTTACTCCCGATAACTAACGAGGAAAGAGTGACAAAAGCAACCCCGAGTGATTATTTATGGCTTGTGAGTGTGATGATACTAATTAATAGGGGGATGGATCTTTTTTTGTTTAATTAGTTGTTCGGTGGAACTAACAACTTTTTGAATATAAATAATGTATCATTAATGAGTTGAGTTATGGGGCTGTTGAGTATAGCTCTTAGCTAGCAAATACCACACACCCCCCTTATTCACTAGGTTTTTGCTAAGTTCTTACTCGTTTCTTTCCACTTTTTGAATTTTTTAATGAGTTCAAAGACATGAGGATTAGTATATCCTACTTCTTCTGCTATTTCTCTTAAAGTTTTCCCCCCTTCAACCGATTTATAATAACATAACTCGGCTAATTCAGAAGGTCGCTTAGCTTCTGGTTTCTCTTTTGGTTTCCCTTCGGCTTTTTCAGTATAATCTTTTATCAATTCTTTAAGATATAATTCTTTTTTAGATTCATAAGCATCCACAAGATACTTTGAGGGCATAGTATAAACAAATCTCTTTACTTTTATCTTTTTCTTCCCAACTTTTATGTTAGGATAATGTCTGTATATCTTTCCTGTGCTTTGTGCAACTTGAACAAAGAAAGGTTTACATTTATTCAAACCTTTTTTATAATCCACTTCAGAACTTTCAGCATAATAATGTAACAAGTGCCTTGCCTGGCTATCAAGCATTGAAAGATAAGGCAAATTAAAAAAGATTCCAATGTTCATGCTTCTAAAACTTTGAAGAATATAATTAAACATCTTTGAGATTTTACTCTGCCAATTTCTTGAACCAAGATTTACACCAGCTTCTTCAACAATAAGTATCTCTCCTCTTCTTAAATTACCAGAAGATAATCTTCCCATTGTTTGAGTAAGCCCAAAACAAATATTTTCAATAGGAACTTTTTCTTTGAAATAATATTGATACCATAACTCTATTTTTCTAAGATCCCTATATGATTTTCCTGAACCTGTTGCTCCAAGCTCTGCAGAAAGAACATTTTTATTCTGCTTAATTAATCTACTCTCCAACCACTTCAAGAAAATTTCTCCTTCTCCTAAATTTTGTTTTTTTATTAATGCCATTTTAATTATGCTTCATATATTTCATCTTGATAATCACCACTTTCTTTTATTGATTTTTGAATAATTGAAACCATTTTTGTATATGCTTCAACTTTATCTCTTAAATATAATCTATAAAAAGGAAAGAAATCTATAGATAATAAACCTTCTCTATAAGATGTTCCTTGATTCCATAATTCCTGTTTCTTTTGATAATGAAGTATTCCCCATTCTCCTTTTTCTAACTCCACATATTGTTTATACTTTTCTTCCAATCCATCTAAAAGAAGTTTAATTGATTCAATAGATTGTTCATCAAAATCTCTTCCTTGGATCATCATTAAAGATTCTACAGATTCTATAAACTCTGCTCTTGAATCAGGAATCCAAACTTTATGAGCATTGCCCATCCTATCAAACTTTGTATTATAATAACCATCCCTCATTTCTTTAGATCTATTTTCACTAACTCTTTTTAAGGCACTCATTAAAAGAGCAGAATGTGAATAAGAAATATCTTTTTGTTGGGTATAATCTTTAGGTTCAATAACTTCAAAATTATCTTCTTCTCCCATTTTTTTATCACTAATCAATTAAATAATATATGTTATTTAAATGTTTATATATTCCCTCCCTTTTACTTGAACTATAATTAATTCTTCATAATATAACTTCTTTAACCTTGCAATTTGATTAACTGCTGCATCTTTAGTTCTATAACTTTCAACAAATTCTCCACTCTTAGTTCTTACTTCATAAGTTCCTTTTGGATTAAGGTAATTTTTTTTAGGTTTCATTTTTCTACAAGATCATCAAGCCATGAATCTTTTTGTTTTAATTTAATCTTTCTCTTGATTCTCTTTTGACAACTACTATGATAAGGTTCTGATTCAAGCCAAGCTATAGGTTCTTCAATCTTCCCCATACACCATTTACAGTTAGTCATTTGTATTTCCTTATATTCCTTAATGCTTTTTCTCTATTAAGAGTAACTTCTCTTCCCTTCTCTTTTCTTCTTTTCTCTATAACAAGTTCTGTTCTTTTTAATGCTCTTCCAATCCATCTTTGATTTATCCACTCATCATTTAATTGTAAGAACTCTCTAAACTCATCTGTAATAGTTTTTAATGAATGAAAATGTTTTGAATAACCTTCAGGTAATTGACTAACAAAATCTATCAAAGAAATGTCATAATTTTCAACAAAATCTTCATCCCTTTTTGTCTTAAATATTTCAGACAGTGTTCCTGTCGTTTCTGTAAAGACATCATTAGAAACTATATTTCCTAACATGAATAATGGAAAGCACAATTCAATCTCTCTACCAGTTAAATCCAATGAATTTATAGTTTTAAAAGGCATAAAAGGAATAATGTCGTTAGTGTCGTTAGTGTTGTTAGTGTTGTTTATGTCTAAGATGTCGTAAGATTCTATGTAGGAGTTCCACTTTTCATAGATACCCCCTGTCTCTGACATGAAACGACATCGACATTTACGACATGATTCTAACATTTCTTTAACCTTTTTTAGTGTATTATTTTCCCTAAAAACCTCAATTAAATTTACCTTTTTTTTGTTAAAAGATTTCTCCAAAATTAAAGGAATACATCTATCTCCTAATACTGTTTCCATACCTGATATGTTAGCTAAACAAATTGGTCTATAAACACTAAATTCTTCAACTATCATATCTTCATGGAACTTACCTGTTTCAGGATCAAGAACCTTTCCTTTCTTCATCCTCATAACATTTGTTCCTTTTTTGTAAGCAGAATTAAGTAATTCAATAAGGTTCTCTTTACCTTGTCTATTCATTCCCTCAAATTCATCAATAGCTAATGTTCCTGAAGTTCTAAATAATACTGCCTCTGTAAGAGAATTAAGAACTTTCCCATCTTTACTTAAAGCTACTATCAAATTAAGAGTTCTTGTTTTACCTGAACCCTTCATAGCATTTAAATAAAGATAGGGATAACTATAGAAATGATCATGGAAATATGTTCCAATAATCCATAACGCAAGTGTATTATAATACTCTTCTTTTAAATCAAGATATTTTTTAAGGAGGTCTATTATTAAATTATATGATTCATGAATTTTATTATTAAATTCTTCTTCATCATCCTCTTCAATAGAATATTTATCTTTGACTAATTGTTCAAAGGTTTCATCACCGATTGTTAAAACTTCTTCTAAAGAATTTTCAGATAATAATTTAAATTCTTTATCATCCATTATTAATCTCCTCTTTTATCCTCAAAATTTGAGAAATATTAATTATAACTGGAAGATTATCTCTATCTGTAATTGAAAAAAAAGGTTCTTCATAAACTAAAACTTTAGAATAAGTAAATATCGTTCCATCAATAAGTTTTATAAAAACAATTTTTCCTTCCCAATCTTTCCATTCCATAAGAAACTCTAAACCCAAACCCTATTTAAATAATTCTCACCACTAAAAAATAGTTATTAACTATAGTTAAGATAAAAAGAAGAGGGATTTAATCCCCCTAAGTAATATCCTCCTTTGTAAAAAACAAAAGATATTTCTCTTTAAATAAGATATGTATTTAAAATAAATAATAGAAATATTTAAATAACCTATCTTCTTCTATTTATTTTAAGGGTAACATTGTTACATTTAAAAAAGATGGTAGAATTCCAAGTTAGCAAGGGAGGGGCAACTGTTAATTTAACAGCAGCACAGACTCAAAGATTACAACAATTATTAACAACAGATAAAGCAAGAAGAGGAGATACTATAGTTTTCTTTGGTGAAGATACTGCTATTAAAAGAGCAGGTGGTTTTATTCTAGCACAACAAGGAGCAAAAAGATTTATTTCTGCAAGAAGTTCTGCTCAAGCATTTAGAAGAGGAGTTGAAACAGGAGCAATTCCTAAATCACAAATACCTAAAGTAAAAGAAAGAGGAGTTATTGCAAGAAGACCTGGAGTTCAAATTCCCCAAGAACAAGCAGCAGTAGTTTCAAGAAGACCAACAACTCAAGTAACACAAAGAGTTCTTCCTCCACGACAACAAGAAGTAACATTAAGAGAAGTAACAACAGAGCCATCACGATTTCAAAGATTCAGACAAAGAGTAAAAGAGGTTGATGAATTAGAAACTAGAAGAAGACAATTTGAAACAGAAACATCTTTTAGAGAATTATTTGGTAGAGGAGATCTTGTTAGTGTTGTTGGAAAAGCTAAGGGGAAGTTTGGAGTAGGTTTTTTAAAAACAGGAGAATTTGTGCGAACAAAGGTTTTGAGAGGAGAACCATTAAGAGAAAAAACTATTCAAAGAGTTGGAGGACAAATTGGTGATGTTGCATTGTTTGTTGCTGTTTCTCCATTTACTCAAACAACCACTCAACTTTCTAAATCTATTGCAGCACAATTACCAAAGCTAGAAAGAACAAGAATTATTTTTAAAGGAGTTACCCAAAAAATAGATAAGGGTGTTCTTCAAACAGATATATCATTTGTAACAGGAAGAAGAGAAGGAGAACTTCCAGGAATTGCTAGAGGTCTTACAGGTATAACTAAAAGAGAAGGTAGGAAAATAGTTACTGAAACTATTGTAGCAGGTAAGCGAACAGCAGGAAGAGGATTGGGAATACCCCAGGGGAAGTTAACAATAGAAGAACCAATATTTGGAATAGAAAAAGCATCAATAAGAACATTTGGGAAAATTTCCTTACAATTATCAGGAGGAAAGGCAGGAACTCTTGTAAGAGGAAAAGAAGTAATTCAACCTTTCTTAGGTTCAGCAGTTACTAGAACTGGAAGAGGAGTTACATTTATAAGAGCAGGAGCAGCAACACCTAAAGGTTTTGTTGAATCAGCAGGATTTTTATTTAAGGGATTACCTAAAACAGTAAGTTTACAATTAAATAAAATAACGCAACTTATTTTATCTACAACCACTAAAAGAGCATTAGCAAGATCAATCCCAATAGAAACAACTAAACAAATAACTCCATCAGGAACTCAACAATTAATAAAAAACATACTTGCAACCCCCCAAATATCAAAGACAGCTGTAGCTTCTGTTAGAAATATTGTAGGTGCTTCAGTAAAAGCTGGGATAGTTCAACCATCAACTAAAGTAATCACTCCTCCTCTTGTTGCTGGAACTGTAGCCATAACAAAAACTATTCAATTACCTAAAGCTGTTCAAGTTTCTAGGCAATTACCAAAACAGGTTCAAGATCCTATAAAAGTTATTGATGTTCAACCTCAAGCACAACCACAATTAACAGGATTATTTACAGGAGCAGCAACAAGATTAGGGGCAGGGCAAAAACAAGAGTTAGGTCAAGTAATAAAAACTCCTCAATTAGTAAAGCAAGAACCAATACAAAAACAACCTCTTATTCAAAAACCTGTTTTAAGTATTCCTCAAATTACTAGACAAGCAACAAGAGGATTTGGAATTTTTCAAGTTCCTAGATTACCTACTCCAAAAGTTCCTGAAAAACCATTTGTATTATTTAAATTACCAACAGCACGACAACCAAGAAGACCGACAGGAGTATTCCCTGTTGAATTAAGAAGATTTGGTGAGTTTAGAGTTGTTGGAGTTGGAAGAACACCAAGAGAAGCTATAGCTATTGGAAGACAAAGAGCAGCAACAACTCTTGGAGCAACCTTTAGGATTCCAAAGTTAAAGCAAGTTCCTGGAAAGATTCCAGGATTCAGAACAAAGAAAGAAGAGGAAGGAATATTATTTATTGAAAAAAAAGAATTTAGACTTTCAACAACTCCAGAAGTAAAAGAGATTCAATTATTTAGGGGAAGAGCAAGATAATGAATGAACAAGAACAAGCTGAATTAGTAAGGCAAAGTGCTTTATCAGGAATGAGTGAACAAACAGCTAAAGCTGCACAAACTTCAGCAGCTACTAATTTTTATGTTCAAGAACAAGAAAAGAACCTAGCTGAAACTCAACTTGAAGTAGAAACAATTCTTATAGAAGCTAGGCATTTATTAAGACAAGATATTTTAGAAGATGGTGGAGATGGTAGATTGAAGTGGGTTGATATAAAAGATGAAAAACAAAGAGCTTTAACTGATTGGGGTGTTGAAAGATTAATGCAGAGCCTCAAAGCATACATAAACAAGAATACTTTATTGTCTAACTTCAGCGAAGAACAAATAAATAAAAGAATGCTTAAATTTATGTTGGCTTTAAATGGATTACTTCTTATGAAATATGAATTTTTATTTAGGCAACCTACTTTTGAAGAATGTAAAGAGATATTACTTTCAAGAATTGATGAGAAAAAGAAACTAAAAGTATTTGCTCTTGAAATTGTTGGTGTTGTTCCTAATGAAGGTAAGATAAAAAAAGAAATGTTATTTGAAGTTGAACATAAGGTTGAATATGAAATCAATAAAATAAAACAGGAACAAAGAAAGCAAAAGCTAAGGGAATATGAATTATTAATCACACAACTTGAAGCTATGGTTGAAGCTACACATAACAGGGCTTGGAAAGGTGAAGAAAGAGGTTCAATAAGAAGACACACAAACATATCAGAAGTTATTGGACAACAAAGACCAATGCCAAAAGAAGGGGGAAGTTTTTTTAAATGGGGAAAATAAATAATAAAATTTTAGTGGGAATATTTTTAACTGTATTCTTAATGACTTACATTACAGCTCAAGTAATTCAAACACAAGTTATAGAATTAACAGAAAAAGTTAAAGATTATTTTATTGAATCTATTAAAGGAAATATTAAAGGACAAGAAGCATTAAATCAATTTGGGATAAATGTAGATGTTGGAACAGTTGAAGAAGATATTCAAAGTCAAGGGGGAATATTAACCTTTTTACAATCAGCAGAGTTTATCTCTATAATTTCTTCAGATACTACAAATGATATTCTTACAGGATCTAATGCTACTTCTGTTTTAATTCAGGGATTAAATGCTAATTTTACAGAAATTTCAGAGATTGTAAATTTAAGTGCAACAACAACAAATACAACAAATCAATATATTAGAGTAAATAGAATGACTGTTAATGAAGTTGGAAATTATTCTGTGAGTAATGCAGGAACAATTACAGGAACAGCACAACCAAGTGGAACAATCCAAATACAAATTCCAATAGGACAAGCACAAAGTAAATCAACTCATTATACTGTTCCAGCAGGAAAGAATTTAATAGTTACAGCTTTTAGAGTTACAGTAGATACAGGAAAAGTAATTGATATTTCTTTTAGATTTAGAGAAAATGCAGATGATATAATTCCTCCAATGTCCCCTGTTGAAACAATTAGAGATGTTAGAGGAATAAATAATCCTTTTTCAGGATTGAGTAAGGGAAATTTACATTTTGATGAGAAAACAGATATATGGGCTGTTGCTTCTACATCCACAGGAACTTCAGCTATAGAAATAAATTATGATTATATCCAATATGCTATCGGAACATAAGAAACAAA
>SDBU01003505.1_pt1 | contig 19903 bp, 26 predicted proteins | sample 2277071 | NCBI WGS metagenome assembly SDBU01 (sample SAMN10397929, study PRJNA504765) | marine sediment metagenome | isolation source: marine sediment core GS08_GC12, 126 cmbsf | place: Arctic Ocean: Gakkel Ridge, Loki's castle | collected 2008
TCACTGGCACAACTAGTGGTAATGAAGGAGATCTAACTAATTTAACTCACGGATTAACTGTAAGTAAGATTATTGGATGTCAGGTTTTTGTAACTCAAGCTTCAGGAAACAATTTAGTTCCGCCTGCATTTACAACTGTTCCTGAGCACGAATACGATTTTTTTATCCTTGCCTCTGTGGTGAGGATTATTGCAGATTCCAGCAACAGCGGCAGTATTGTAAATCGTCCAGTCACAGTTTTAATAACTTATGAGGAGTAAAGTAGTTTATAAATAGGAAATATTTATGTCTCAAAATAAAACTTATTATATAAAATCGGTAGATATTACAGGCATACCATTATCAAGACAAACCATAAAATTTAGTGATTTAAAAGATGTTGCCGGGACTTCTGTGCCTGCGAAGTTTCTTATTGCTCCGAAGGTTAATGCGTATCGTGGTGAAGGCACGGTAGATTTTATTGTATCAAATATTAATGAAATGTCGTTTCAAATATCTCGTGATGGTGATTATCCTCACGGTTCAACATCGTGGGACACTAATATCGTCATCACAGGAATACCATCTGTATTAGAATATAATACGTATTGTATAAAAGCACATATAATAACAGGCACACCATTATCAAGACAAACCATAAATTTTGGTGATTTAAAAAATACTGCGGGAAATTCTGTGCCTGCGAAGTTTCTTATTGCTCCGATGGTAGATGCGTATCGTGGTGAAGGTACGGTAGATTTCAACGTAACGAATATTACAACTACATCGTTTCAAATATCACACGCAGGCGATATTCCTCATGGTTCAACATCGTGGGAAGCTGATATTTTCATTGTAGGAAAACCTGCAGTTGTAACCGGTGGATATACAATTGAAGAAAATATAGATGAAATAGGTTATTTGCTTAACGATATTGAGGAATTAGATTTTAAACCACAATATAAAACATTATTAATAAATAAAGGACAAACTCGATTAATTAATATTTTAATGCCACAATATTATTATTTATTAGAAAATTTAATGGTAATTGATGAACCTACTATTACTTTAGATAGTGATAAAAGGTTTAGTTTACTTACTTTAGACGAAACAATATATCAAAAAGATGATGGAATAATAAGTTTATATACGAATGAGAAATATGCGGAGTTTATGTCTCTTAAAGAATACGAATTACATTCTAATAAAGGAAGTGTGTTTAGTAGTAAACATCCATATTATTATATTAAAGGAAATTATATTTATTTTTTACCGGATAATAGTAGCGATATAACTGAATGTGAAATTATATATATAAGAGAACCTCGAATTGTGATTTTTGATACTGCTGATACTTCTAATAATATAGATTGTGAATTTGACAGACAATTTCGAGATATTATTATTGGTTTAGCGTTAAGAGATTATAGAAAAGTATCATTACAAGCGAATGAGGTATATTTAGCTTCATTAGAAGCCATAGAGGGATTAAAGAGTAAAAAACATACTGCTTTAATATCAAGGGCAGGATTAATATCGAATTTTTATAATCCTGAAAATGTAAGCGGTGCTAATATTTGCTGGGCAGGATAATATGAAAAAAATTATATTTATATTATTATTTATTCTTACATTAACGACTATACTTTACGCACAGATTATTGATATTCGTGATTTTAAAGGTCTTTGGACAAATGCCGACCTTGAAGATATACCGCTCGAATATGTAACCGAACTGCAAAATCTTCGACCGGTCAATGGGAAACTGGTTAAGACGTTTGCGTTCGGGGATAAGATAACAACCGCAGTTACTCAATTAGACAGTTATACAGTCCGCAATTTTATAACATTTATCCAAAGCGAATTAAATGGTGGTGTAAGTGGAAATGAAGATTGGCTTTATATGATGCAGTATATAAACGATACTAATAATAGTATGATTCTTTATGGATGGTATCCTGCAACTTCTTCTTGGACACAAATAGCTGGAATGCCGCCTTATATATATTATCACAATAAAGCTAAAAATCCTATTATTCAGGAAAATGAGATTATTCGATTTCTGCCTGGCAATATTGATTCAGTCGGCAGTAATGTTTCTGAAGGGTTTATGTTGACGCATATTAGTAATAAATTCTTCGATGACCATTATGCACCTTCGCCTGATTTTTACCGCAGACCGACTACGATAAATGAACCTAATATTGATTTTACATTAACCGAATTAGATAGCGGGTTTTTTAATGAACCTCAAAATTATAGATTCAGTTATATTTATGATGGTCTTCAGGAATCGTTACTTGATAGCGGATTAACATTTTTTTATGACTCGCTCGGATTTGGTAAATTTGATTTCTATATAGAAAAAGCTGAACATAATCGGCGTGTAACATCAATGAATATATATCGTTCCGATGAACCTGACGGCATATATAATATAATTCACACAATTGATTTTCTGCGGGATACTTTACAGACATTAAGCGGAGACAGTGCTTTTAATGGAGGATATTATATTTATTTGGCGAATAATACTTATTCTCAAAGTGCAAATACCAGAATAACAATAGGATTTAGACAATATGGAATACCTTCTCTTACTTATAATGTTATTAATGAAGGTTCGGGAATATATAATATTTTTAAAGTCAGACAAGATACATCTCATCCTTCAGGAAATAGGGCTACACTTCCTGTCCCTAATGATTATTGGAACTCATCTTATAATATATGGGAAAATGGGATTTTAAAGTTAAAAAAACAATCGGGTTCATTCTCAGGTTCTAATGTTGTTACAGTAGAGAATGATTTAGGCAATCATTTAATGGCTAAAGGTGTTTTAGAATATAATGAAAGCGACACTATAACTTATAGGCTTATAGATAAAAATTATAAACGTGCAATAGGATTTAAAGGAGATTCTTTAAGATATGATTCGGTAAAAAGTTGGAGAGCTACATCGCTATCAAAAGGGAATTATTTTTGTTCACAAAATGGCGATTCGGTATTATATGAATTTTTTGACACTGGTTTAATTGAAGGCGAAGAATATCCGCTTTTAGGTGAGGTATCAATTAATATAAATGGCAAATATGCAAAAGTAATTGGCGGTCGGCTATGGCAAGGGTATATTATTCTTGACCCGGGCGGTGCAAACGAAACTCACGAAAATTGGGTATCATACTCCGAACTTGGACAGTATGACGTAAATCCCGTTTCTAATATAATCACTTTTTCTGATATAGGAGTCGGGGAAATTTCCGGAATTGCAGAGATTTATGGAAATCCTGTTATATTAAAAAATAATGCTATTACGTTGATAAATATTAAAAATTATCCTAACAATCCTGAAAACTGGTCGGTAATTCAAAGTGTTCATAATATCGGCAATATAGCAGATGACGGATATATAGTGGTTCGAGGAAAACTATATGTAGTTTATTATGATGGGATTTATGCGTTATCGCCAAACAATTTAGCCGAAACTGATATGACACCTGTTGAAATGTTAAAGATTACCGAACCGATTGAAGATATTTATCAGGATTTGACATTAATATTAAAAAAGCAAATTGTATCCGAGTATGACCAATCTAAATCAGAAATTATATTTACATTTGGGACAACCGATACAAGCGATGTTTATGCTTATAATGTAGCAAAAGGAATGTGGCGGGAAATTGATAACGATAAAACTATTATTTTAATGGCATTAGACGAAAATGCTAATATATTGGTTTATGATAGCACTGTAAGTAAAATATATAGCTTTGAAATAAATGATACAGTTAAAGTAAAATATAAGACAAAAACATTTGATATATCGAACAGTTATAATCAAGCATCACAATTAAATTATTTTTATATAACATACAAATCTGCATCTTCTCTTACATTAAATTTATTTACAGAAAATAGCGATACAGTAAAAAAAGCATACGAATTACCTGCTTATTCTGTTATTACAACATATATGGGAGCCTTTTTATATGGGGGTGCAAAGAAATTTAATTTACAACTTATAGATTCTCTTAATTCTAATACAAACATAGAAATAGGAGAAATAAAAGTATCATATATAAGGAATGAATAATTATGTCATTAGACATTGATAATCTTGTAGTGTTATTGAATTCTAATCTTGAAGACCCGGACAATACGCTTTTTGGTAGTTCAAGTTTTAAAATAGCAAAATTAGACGAAGCTAAAATATCTTTATGTAATTTACTGGATGTTCATTATTTAACAGAAATTACTAATATTGAATCTAATGTTTCTGTTATTGGTGCTGGGTATGTTCCGTTTAGTGCATTAACAGGTGAAGTTGCCGGCGGTGATGGTGGGATATTAACCGCTCAAATTTATGGTGGAAGCTGGATTAATTTAATAGAATTAAATGAACTTGGAAAATTAAACAATACTTTTGCGAAATCATCGACTCGAAATCCTATGGGTTATATTTTACAGGCAAGAATATATGTATTACCGGCTACAATAAACAATATAAATATCTCATATTTAAAAATGCCGGATACGTTAGTAAGCGGTGGAACATCTATTTTAAATATTTCATTAAAAGAATTAATGATTAATATCGCTGAATCTAAATGTAGGATTGCCAAAAACGATATAGAGCGTGGGACAACAATATTGTCAATTGCTTATGATGAAATTAAAGTAATGAATAATAAATATTTAAAGAGGAAATAATATGCCGGGTCCATTAGCAATTGCAGGAATAACCAGTGCAGTTAAAGGATTGTTTTCTTTGGGTGATTATTTAAGCAGAAGAGAACAAATTAAAGCACTCGGGAAAGAAACTGAAGAAGAAAAGTATCTAAAAAGATTAAGTAAAGAAGGTATATATCCTGAATCGGTAAAAGGTAAAATATTAGGTACTGTTGGCGCTCGGGCTGGCGGTATAGCTCATAGAGCAGTGGCAAAAACAAGAGGGGAACTAATAAGTATAGGAATGGGCAGAAGTATTGCCGGGAAAAGAGCTTTAACTGAACCATATATAAAACAAATAGGAGAGATAAGTGAGACTGCACGGCAATTAGATATTGAAAACGTGCTATCAAAAGAACGGGCTGGTAGAGAATATGCGGGTAGAAAAAGTATGCGAGAGTTAATGGGAACGCAAGCAAAAATGGAAGCAAGTAGAGAATTGTTTGGTGGATTAGGTGGGGCTGTTGTCAGCGGTGTATCATCTGTAATTGGAGAATATTATTTAGGAAAAGCGGAAAAAATTGAAGCACTAAAACCTTATGTAAAAGCTGCTCGGGCAGGGATTAGATTGCCTTATGGTGCATTAAAAAAAGAACAAACTCCGGAAGAAATGTATAATGCAATGAAAAGTTTACTCGAACTTTTTGATAAAGAAAATATAAATAAGAGGATACAATAATGCCTCAATACACAAAAGACCAAAATGCTATATTTAAATCTATGTTTGGAACGGATATTCCGGGATATAAACCCGAAATAACAAAAGCTGATAGTATAAAAGCGGGATTACTTCCAAGAGCAAAGGCACTTACAGAATTAAGCCCGGAAGAAAAGTATAAAGGTAGCATTTATGATAAATTAGGTAGGAGAGAACAAATAACAAGACCAGAATCAACTATTGTATTCCCGAAAATGTTTCCTGCATCTCAATTTCCTGCACCAGAAAAACCATTAACAGAAGCACAGAAAATAGAAACTGAAAGGAAAATATTAGAAGATAAGAAAAAAATTAGTATGTTAAAATCCGAAATGATGCGTGATTATGGCATTGGGAAAAAAGAATACGATACAATAGAGCATATTGCTAAAAGTCAAGTATTAGCAAATCGTCCAGATTATACCACTGAAGAAGAAATAATGAATAATATATTTACTCTTCGTGAGGTTAGAATATTAACACGGAATCTGGTTAAAGATTATAGAGGTGGAACTCCTATTGAAGAATTGGGATTACCACCAAGACGTTCAATTACACCTGAAGAACCAATGTCAGATTGGTTGAATAAATAATGAATGGTAAAGAATTAAATATCAATATTGATAGTAACTTACAAGATATTTATAATATAATATCTGGTTATAATGAAAACATCATAGATTATGATGTATTCAAATCTCAAATCCAAGATTCGACAAAAGCCCGTGATGTTCATAATATATTACTACGTCATAACAGAAATTTGATTGATTTTTCCACGTTTTATAATAATATATCATTACCGACGAATGAGAAAGTATTAGGGAATATTGTGTTGCGACAGAAAAAGAGAGAAGAACGCAAGACACAAATTCCCATATCCCCGAGAGGAGCAATGGCGAAAGCGATGGACGAACCTCCTGATATAACGACAGAAAGAGAATTAGGACGTGGATTAGTTTCTGGTGTTATGCAAACATTCGCATCAGCGGGAACGGCGGAGCAATATATAGGTAGCAAATTAGGAATTGAATGGTTAGAAAAATTAGGTCGTGAAGGATATGAATATTGGGCAGAGCAAGGGAAAAAATTAGAAATCCCTGAAGAATTAAGTGGAAAACTTATAGATAATCCTGCATTATTGGGCAAAAGTGCTTGGTGGGCATATAATCTTGGTCAAATGACCCCTTCATTTTTAGCTGCTTTAATACCCGCTGTGGGAACGGCTAAATATATTAATGTTCTTGGAAAAAACCTTAACTGGACAGCCGAGACTATTCCACGATTGGCAAAATTAGCTCCTGCTATAGCAGGTGGTCTTACTGGTGGCGTTTTAGAGGGAACTAATACTTATCAAGAAATATTGGCTAAGGGTGGCTCACCTGAAGAAGCGGAAACAGCTATGGAATTAATGACTATGGCAGCGGGCGCATTAAACGCTTTGTCTTTGGGTAAAATAATGCAGAAATTACCTGAAGGTATGAGGGGTAAATTACTTCAATATTTATCTTCCGGTGCGACTGAAGGTATAACAGAATTCTTAGAAGAGCCTACTGAAGGATTTATCAAATTAGGTCTTGGTAGGGCAGATTTGGATGAAGTTTGGGAACAAACGAAAGCAGGAATTAATGTTATCCCGATTGCCGGAGTTATGGGAATTGGCGGTTCTATTGCTGTGGGTGCATCAACAGAAGTTGCAAAACCTGAAGAACCTGCAAAACCTGTTCCGGAAGAAATTTCAAAGGTTGTAGAAGAAAAACCGACAGAGGTAAAAGCCGAAGCAAAGCCGATTGCGAAACCTGTCGAAGGAATTTCTATTAAAGAAAAAGCTGATTTTATGAAAAAGAAATTTGAAGTTTCTTCAAAATTGGCAGAAAAGATGTTAAGTGAACCTTTTATAGAAGCATTAAAAACAAGAGATTTTCAAGGAATGAAAAATATTGACAAAGCATCTATGATGATGCATAAGAAAATAGTAGATGCTAAAACAATTGAAGAACTTAAAAATTATGAGAAACTTGTAGATGAATTTATGGCTGAGAAACCGCCAGAACTCCCCAAAAAGCTACCAAAGGTCGCCCCTGTCGAAGTAAAACCTGTTGTGGAGGAAATTATAAAAAAGGTAAGAAAGAAACCTGTGGCGGAAACTGAACAAAGAAAAAGATTAGAAGCAATGAGAGAATTAAGAAAAAGGAATATAGAATTTGATAGTTATGATTCATTAGAAAAATTAAAGTTAAAACTTGCAAAACCCGCTCCTGCCAAAGTAGAAGGATATAAGGAGTGGGAACGGAAGTTTATAGAAATATCAACAAAGACGTTTAAGGCGGAAAAACAAGGAGAACTAAGTAAAGAAGAATTTAAGTTATTAAATAAGGATTGGAAAGAGTTTTCAAAAGCAAGAGGATATACTGAAAAGGAAATAACTGACTTTGAGAAAATGATAAATCTGGAAAAAGAGGGTAGGGAAAAGTTCCGGTTGACCACAGACGAAACCGCTACAATACAATATCAAATTCAAAAACAATTAGGTTTGGTGGGTAAGGCGGAAAAGGTTGCGGAGAAACCAAAAGAACAGAAATTTAAAATGGGTGATATTGTAGAATATAAAGGCGAGCAATGGGAGGTTGGATTTGTAAATAAAATAGAATGGAAGGGAACGCTTAGATTACAAAAAAGCGGAAAAGCGGATGCGAAATATATTAATCGTGTGTCTCCTGAAAACGTAAAGTTAGTTAAACAAAAACCAACCGTCGTCAAAAACCTAAAAGATGCAACCAAAGAAGCGGCGAAAGGCGTCAACGAACTAATCAAAAATCTTCCTGCTGGAATGTCAATACGAGATATTAATAAAGATGAGGCGACTTATCAAAATGCGAAAGTACATTTTGACAGAGGTTGGGAACACTCCAAAGCGGCAGGCAAGAATATTCGGGAATATGTGCTGGATTTAATTATAACTGTCGGTATTAGATATAAGCCATTAATAGACCGATGGGAACGAGAAACGGAAGGTGTAAAAGAGGGTGCTGTTGAGGAAAAGGTTGAAGATATACCAAAAATTGATGAACGTGCTGATATTGCCAATATTTTTGATAAATGGATAGCTAATAAAGACGAGCAAATCCAATCGGCAAAATCAGAGGCATTAAGACTACAAGACGAAATTAAAGAAAGTATCGGCAGTAAAAAATATGATAAAGAAGCTAAAAATGTTGATAAGGCAATTCAATTATATATAGACATTAAAGGTAAAAGTGGACAAATTAAAAAGTTCGAAAAGTTATTAACAGATGAGCAAAAAGAATTATTGAATTTAAGCCAAAATCTTACAGAAGAACAAATTAATATTGCCAATAAAATAATTGAGCGAAATACTGCTTTTGGTAAATATGCAAAAAGCAAAGGTGTTATAAAAAATGTTCTTGATAATTATACGATGCGGTTATGGAAAACTGAGCCTGAAGGCAAACAAAAAGCATCAATTGGCAGAAAATTTGGGACAATTACCAGTAGAGCTAAACATAGAATTTTAGAAAGTATTTTACACGGATGGGCACTTGGTAAAGAATTAAAAGTAAAAACCGCAACAAACGCCTTATCGGCGATGCAAGAAGAAATTGCGAAAGTCGTTGAAGATAGAAATCTTATACAGCAAGCACGAAAATTAGATTTAATAGATTTTCATCAGCGAGAAGATAATTGGGTAAAAGTAGAGCATCCTAATTTTAAATGGTGGCATTGGATAGGAAAAGTTGATGTTAAACCTATAATAAATAGAATAAGAAAACTACAAACCATATCGGAAAAAATAAAGTCATCAGGGAGAAGAAAGCAGACTTCTGCTCCTCTACAAAAAGCTGAATTGATTGTAAAAGAATCCCTTATTAATAGGGGAATGGAGGAAGGTGAGGCAAATGCATATATTCATAAAATTAAAGGTGGTCAAGCAGAAGAAGTAATTACCGAAATTAAAGAAATTATTGTGAAAGAATCCGAAATCGAACAAATTAAAGCCTTATCAATCCAATCACTGAAACGTAAAGATATATTTATTGATGATAGTGGCAACGTAATGAGACGTGGTGAAATGTATGCGACTCCTATATTTGGGAAAAGATTAAATAAGATATTAGAAATTTCAAAAATAAGAGGTATATGGGGAATAGAAGCGATTACAAGGTTTAATGCAGAGATAAAAAACACGATACTTATGACATCGTTTTTCCATCACCAAGCATTTTTAAGGTCATATTTATTTGGAGCTCGAACAGGTTTAAAATATTTAAATCCTGTAAAAGCAATGAGGGCTGGTTTAAAATCAGCAAAAGAATTTACACCAGAAGTTAGAGAATTAGTTCGTGGCGGATTGACTACTGGGTTAAGGCAAGATTTTGATGAGATTGGTTGGTCAGAAAGTCAAACAAAGTTCGGTAAACTCATTGATAAAGTTCCGGGTGGTAAAATTGTTAAAGATAAATTATTAAAAATTAGAGATACACAAGTGCGATTTCTTTTCAATGTAATGGGACCAGGCTTAAAAGTTCAAGCTGCATTATTAGAATATAGACACATGCTTAAAAAGTATGATAATAAAATTACCAGTGGTGAAATGACAAGAGAAGAAATTGCCAAGATGTCGGCAAAACTTATTAACGATGATTTTGGTGGATTACATCACGCAAGATTAGGGAGAGGACAGACAGAACAGCATTTATTACGTTTATTTTTATTAGCTCCTGACTGGACAGAATCTAATGTTAGGTCAATGGTAAAAATGCTTGTTCAGAAAAATGATGTAACAGGAAAAATTGAAATAGCGACTGGAGCCGAAGGTACTATGTATCGAGCATTTTGGGGTAGAATAGCACTCAGGGCATTAACAGGAACAATTCTATTTAACGTATTAATGAGTGCTATTGATGATAAGGGGTTTTGGGAACGATATAAGTCTGCTTGGAAAAGTGGAAGGATGAGATGGTTGGATGTTGATGTAACTCCACTTTATAGAGCATTAGGTGGAGATTCTGAAAGTAGGAAATATTTTTCATTATTGGGACATTTTAGAGACCCTTTAAAGTTTATACTTCACCCCTTTAGAAGTCTTAAACATAAAGGAAGTGTAATTAGTAGGTTCTTTTTAGATGCTATTACAGGTAGAGATTGGGCGGGTAGGAAATTTACAACATTGAGCGAGTTAATTGGAATTGACGATAAAGGAGTTTATAAAACTACAAGGAAAGGTAAATATGAGAAAGGCGACCCAAAAGGTGGTAAATTAAAAGGTCGTTTAGTTGAGAAATTTTCATTTGGTAGTACCGACCCTATAACTTATGATAGAATACCAAGTTATTTATTAGCTATGGCACGTTCTTCTATGCCAATACAAATTCAATCAATGTTAAGTTATTTAAGTGGGGAAATGGACGCTTTTGATGCTTTAACACGGGGGCTTGGATTTATGACAGCGAGAACTTTTGAGAAAAAAGAAGAAAAACCTAAAACATCGAAGTCCGGACTATTTAAACCAGAAAAATAGGGAGATAACAACAATGGCAAATGAACCGGTAAAAAACAATTGGAATGAATGGCGAAATTATATATTAAAAGCCATTGATAAATCGACTGATAACCAAAAAGAAATATACAAACAATTAGACCACATCCGTGTAGAGATTGCTCAATTAAAAGTCAAAGCTGGAATATGGGGATTAATTGGCGGAGTGGTTCCTGTGGCTGTAATGTTAGGGGTATGGATTCTTAGAGGAATAAAATAATGATACCAATTATTGGAATAAAGTTTGACATTTTGTAAAATATTCGTTACATTTAATTGGTTAATTGGAAGTAAATTATTAAAAAATGGAATAAATTAATTGTATCATATCAAATAGAGTTAAAAATATGAATTTTATTCCTATTGTTAGAATAGTAAGGTTAGAAGAAAATCATCAATATGGCACATTTGGAGTGGCAACTATTAACACCGAAGTTTTTTGCGTAACGCTCGAACCCAAAGATTGGTGGAACCAGCCAAATATGAGTTGTGTTCCAGCTCAACAATATTTATGCCGGCGAATAATTTCACCCAGACATGGTGAAACATTTGAAGTTTTAGATGTACCAAAAAGAAGTAGGATACTATTCCATCCACTCAATATCGATAATCAAACAGAAGGGTGCATTGGTTTAGCCCAGCATTTTGGCAAACTAAAAATTGCCGATAAAAGCGAGCGTGCTGTATTGAACTCCGGCAAAACGTTTAAAGCGTTTATGGAAAAAATGAAAGGTTATGATACGTTCCATTTAACGATTTTAACAAATTATTAGGGATGGAACTATTTGTGTGTTGTATAATATAATAATTATTAGCCAAGTAGGGATGTTTTATTTTAAATATAAATTAAGGGCAATGAATTCTGCAAGTTCGGATATATAATCCCTATTTGGCTAATCAGAGTAAGTCGCCCTTTTTTTCGGAGTTTTATTAATGCCAAAAGGAATTAAAGGATTTCAAAAAGAACACATAATAAATTTGGGGAGAAAATGGTCTGAAGAAACAAAATTAAATATGAGAAAAGCTGCTTTAAAAAGAGGAATTACAAAAGAAAATAGATTAAAAATGTCAATAGGCAAAAAAGGTAAACCATCACCAAGAATAGGAGTTATACTTTCAGAGGAAATTAAACAAAAAATATCTAAAAGTAAAAAAGGTATGCCAAATGGAAGATTAGGTAAAAAGCATTCTAAAGAATCAAAATTAAAAATGTCAATAAATAATAAAGGAATGAAAGGATTGCATCATTCAGAAGAAACTAAATTAAGAATGAGTCTCTCTCAAAAAGGTAGAATATTAACAAAAGAACATATAAAAAAAATATTAAAAAGAAGAATTCCTTCTTCTCTTGAAAATAAATTCTTAAATATAATAGACAAATACAATTTACCGTATAAATATGTCGGAAATGGTTCTTTTTTAATTGAAGGTTACAATCCAGATTTTATTAATATCAACGGAGAAAAAATAGCAATAGAAGTATATGCAAGATATTTCAAAGAATTAAATAATAAAAATATTGCTTGTTGGAAAAATAAACGTTCAGAAATCTTTGCAAAATATGGTTGGAAAATTATATATCTTGATGAAACTCAAATTAATGAGGAATGTATAAAATTTATCACTTAACGATTGTGGAGAATTATTAAGATGAATAAAATCCCTCGTGAATGGTTAGATTTACCGTTTGGCGAAGAACCTGTTAATAATAGGTTCGACCCAATCGCCGAACTTAAACAAAAAAAAGGAGTAAAAGATAAAATGGTTGCAGTAATTTATAATGCAGTATTAAGTATAGCATTTAAAGTTCTCAAGATATTTATACCAAAAGCATCAAAATTTATGGAGCAATGGATTAAGGATAATATTATAGAATATATACCTATAATTGAATCAAAGATTAGGTCGCTTGAAGTGAACGCAAAAGCAACTCCGAAAATAGGAGACGATGTTATTGCGTTTGTAATCCGGACATTATTTGAATTGGTAAAATCACTTCTCAAAGTATAGTATAGAATCTCATATAAAGCCCATTTAATGGGGTAGTTTGACGTAAAATGTAAAATAGGTAGTATTGTCTAACTGAAAGGAAGGTGATGCTAATGCCAATACCAGATAGGAACTCATTGTAAATAGCGGGCAGTGATGAAATAATAATACACTGTCCGCTGTCGGTAAGTAATTAATTTTAGATAATAGGATTGAGAAGACAGATTAAAGCCCGGATTGAAAGATTCGGGCTTTTTTCGTTTCTTGCGAAAATAATTAAAATTTCCCTTGACATTAAAGATTATATTCCTTAAATTAATTAATAGGTTTAAATAACTTCAATTAAAAAAGGAAAATAATTAAAATGGATAAAAAAGAAAACAAGGTCGTAAAAGGCGTCTGCTTAAAAATGGAAACTGCTGCGATGGTTGAAGCGGATGCAGTAGTGGAAAATCGGTCTGAAAGTAATGTTCTACGAATAATTATAGAAGAATATTACAAAAGAAAGAAAAAGGAAAGATTAAATAAATTTTAATGAATTAACGTTGATTGTCGTGCTCTTGGTGCGGTTAAGGACTAATCCCCCCCTCCAAGCCAGGAGCCGCAATCAACATAGGAGGTAATGTGCAAGAAATAAAGTTTAGGGGAATGGGAATAGATGGTGAATGGCATTATGGATTATTAGCAAAAACTTATAATCGTGCGTTATGTAGAGAGGTGGGTTGGTTTATATCAAATAAGGTGGGTTCGCCATTTGCTTATCATATAAGACCAGAAACACTAGGTCAATACACAGGGCTCAAGGATAAGGCTGGCAAGAAGATATACAAGGGGGATATAATGATTATTGGAAGAGGGAAAAAGAAAGAGGTAGGCGAAATATATTGGAAAAATGGCTGTGGTTTTATGTGGAAAAGCAAAAAACGTGAATTTAGTTTTCTCCATTTATTAGAACTTTGCAGTCAAGATTATACGAAAAATATTTTAAGTTGGTGTGAAATAAGCGGAAATATTCATAATGATATGAAACTATTGGAGGTAAATAATGAATAACCCTAATAATTATATGGATAACGAATTCAATCGCCTGACGATGAATGTCATAGCAGAGCTTTTTGAGGGTATGGAATTATTATTCGATAATTATGCGGTCATTGCTGATGGCAAGAGTTTTCCTGACGAGCCACCCGCACCTATCGATATTACTGTTAAGATGGCGACAATTACCAAGATTGATATTGAACTGGGTATGATTCGTTTCACACCAGATGGTTTAGATGAAGAATTTGAGGACACTATCAGTAACATTTGGGAACATAGCGACCTAAATGTCGGGCTGAAACAGGTTTTAGAGGATTTGTTTCACAAAAGTCATTACGATGAAATATGGAAGAAAATTAACAGGATAGTGGAGGAATAGTATGTCAAGAACTAAGCTTGAGAAAGAATATGATGACCGTATTCTTTATTTATATAATTATAATTTTAGAACTCCAAAAGAACGTGAATATATCAGTAATGAATTAATTAATATTATAAATGAATTAAAGAAATTTAACAGGATAGCGAAGGAGGAATAAATTATGTGTGAGCTTTGTCAATTAAAAGTGCTATGCAAACTATACGACCAAATCAGCCGTGCATTGCGGTATAACAGGGAATTATTACGAGACCCTGTTAAGCCACAGGATATAGGGCGTATGGCTATATTCGTATATGTGGCGGAAAATTGTAAGTTTTACCAAAAAGAGGTGTGCGATGAAGGTTGAAATAAATAATGTAATTAAAATAATAAGAGAAGAAAGGGAGAAAACTTTTATAAAAAAAGAGAATTCGGAAGTAGATGCAAGATATTTTTGGTCGGTTGTTCATTTTTCAAATAAGTTAATTGAAATATTACAAGAAGAACAGGAGGGTTGCGATGAATGAAAAACCTTTAAATCTCCATCAAAAACTTATTGAGATAAGGAAAAATGTTCCTTATTTACAAAAAGATACTCAGTCCTTTAAATACAAATATGTCGTAGGCACAGACGTATTAGCTCCTATTGTTGAAAAAATGAATGAATTAAATGTATTATTAATTTCTAATGTGCATGATGGCTCTGTTCAATTTCAGGAAAGAGAAAAAGTTGATAAAGAAACAGGAAATATATATAAAGTTTATGATAGAATAGTAAAAGCTGATATGCTTATGCTGTGGATTGACGCAGATAATCCGGATGATAAAATACCAGTTAAATTTTTACTATTTGGTGAACAAGACGATGTTTCAAAAGCGTTTGGTTCGGGATTAACATACTCGGAACGGTATTTCTTGCTGAAGTTTTTTAATATTGCAACCGACAAAGACGACCCTGATGTATATATGAAAAAGCACGGCATAGAAGGTAACGGCGAAAAGAAAAAGGAAGAGCAGAAGAAAGATGAACATAAGAAGAAAGATGAGAAATCTAAAGAATTAAATCCGATAGCGATTGACATTATGAAGCGGCTTAAAAAGGATTTTCCAAAGCAAGATGGTGCTGATGGGCAAGCAAAAAGAAACCTAATGAGTTACGTATTCGCCACGTCTGTATGGGATTTCATTGTAACAAAAAAGTCTGAAATACTTAAACAAGGACTTGAGAAAATCAATGCTATGTTAGATAATGGAACGATAGTTGAAATATTGCTTGGTAATCAGGATGGAGCACTTTTTGACCCAAGAGAAGGCTCGATTAGCACTGACGGGGAAATTGAGCAGCCGGTTGACAAATTCACTACGCTTGACAAATTTCAAGCACTTAAAAGGCGGATGCCCGAAGATGATTATTATCATATATTAGAGACAGCAATTCCAGGCAGTCCCTACAAAAAATCTAACAAAATTACCGACTCTGAGCATATTAATATGATGTTGGCAACATTAGAGACCAACGCTAAAATCTTTGAATCTAAAGAAAAGGGGGTGTAATTATGTTAAAAGAAAAAGCACGACAATGTCCAATGTCATTTAATAATACTGGTGAAAACGGCTATCAATTATGTTTTGATAATTGTGCTTGGTGGGATAAAGAACATAAATGTTGTGGAATAATGACAGTAGTTGTAGCAATTACAAGACCTAAAATTTGTGTCCCCGCAGAAAAGAACGAGAATACCAAGAAAATTGTGGAGGGTAGGTGAAAATTCCTCGCAATATCCGGATTCCGTTCCGCCACTTAATCAAGCAAGGTGAGCAAAAGGCGACTAAGGAAAAGAAAGCAACTAAGAAAAAACGTGTGCCATCCGGACTTCCCAGAGGGGTTTTTGGGAGAATTCGTATAATCACTCAAGATGATATTGGTAAACCAAAAGGGGACTAAGTGAAAGTAAATGTAAAATGCGATAAATATAGTTTTAGGAAAGAAGAGCAGAATATAAACGATTGGTATGGTATAGAATGCCCAGAATGTGGTAAGGTGGTAATTATTGATGATTGGGATATGAAAATATATAATCAAGCAATTGCTATTGGTAAAGAGTTAGGATTTGCATTAAATACTCATATTAATAAAAAGAAAAACAAAGCACCCTATTTAAATATAAACATAGACACAAATAGAAAAAAACCATCATTTACTTACACATATAAACCAAAAGGAGGCTAATATCTGCACCGGGTTTGAAATACAGATGCCAAATAATGATATAAAAGAGTTCGTGCAAAAAAGCGGAGTTTGTGCCTGTGCGTTAGGATTACCAGATGCACATCAGCTCAATTACGAATTTGCACGATGGATTTTAGATACGTTTGAAGAAGCACGGAAAACCGGCGATAGTTATTTCCCGGAACTTGTAATAAAAATAATGTAATGGGGGGTAAAATTATGAGTAATGAAATAGCTTTTGTAAAATACGCTAAACCTTATTGTAGAGAACATAACGTAGAATGTGATGTTTATAATGAAGTAGAGGCAATATTTTCCTGTCCGATATGTAAAGTTGCGGTTTCAAAATATGATGTATTAAACAACTGTCATGCTCCTCATTATTGGAAACAAACAAACCCTTTTATATTGTTCAATTAACCCTTGACATTGGTAAATATTATGATTATATTAAACAAGGCGTTGGGAATTAGATTTTTTAATATAAGCCAATTAGACTCTTCAGAAGTATGATTTATTAAATCTAATTTCTGACGCCAGGAGTTTGATTGGCTTTTCTATTTTTAGATAATTTAATGGTAAATCCACAAATTGAAAATGGTCATACCGATATATCGAATGAAATTATGGAAGCTCTTGCAAAAACAAGAATACCAGGTGAAGCACGACAGGTTTTGGATTTCATATTACGGAAAACTTATGGTTGGCATAAAAAATCAGATTTTATTCCATTATCACAGTTTGTTATCGGAACAGGATTAAAAAAAAATACAATATGTAGAGCATTAAAAAAACTTAAAGATATGAATATAATTGTTACCAAAAAAGAGAATACTACTATATCTAACTATATGTTTAATAAATATTACGATAAATGGAAACCATTACCAAAAAAGAGAATCGTTCTCAAAAAAGAGAATACTGTTCTCAAAAAAGAGAATACTGTTCTCAAAAAAGAGACACTCAAAAGAAACTCTTTAAAAGAAACTAATCAAAAGAATGAAAAGAAAGATATAGTAGAATTTCCTGAATTTGATAATCAAATTAAAATTACCAAAGAAGAATATCAGAAACTTATAAATAAATTTGGTAAAGATAAAGCTTATAAAAAATTAGAAGGTTTATATTATTATATGGGTTCAAAAGGAAAAAAATATAAATCCCATTATTTAACTATATTATGTTGGGAACGTAAAGATGAAAATACTCAGAGAGATAATAAAAAACTCGGCACAAAATACGCAGACGCTGGAATCAGTAAAAACTTGGAAGATTTGTGATATTTGTAAAAGCGGAAGAAAAAAAGAGTGTTTTTCAAAAGAGAATAATACATGTTCTAATTGTATAGAAGATTTATACAGCCAATTACCTAAAAAATTCAGAGTTATGAAGGATAAATACAATATTAAAGGTAAGGTTAATAGATTAAAAAATAATAGTGTGTATCTCTATGGTGAGGCAGGCTCAGGCAAGACAGTATTATCGACATTTATATTGCGAAAAATATGGAGTGAAGGTAAAAACGGTAAGTTTGTTGTGTTCCCTGAATTTATATATGAATTACAATCCGGTTATGAAGAATCACTGGATAAGGTTAATAATGTTAAGTGTTTTGATGATTGCTTAGTATTAGATGATTTTGGTGCTGAGAGGATGACTGATTTTGTTCGGCAGACGAGTTATATTATTATTAATTATCGGGAAATGAACGAATTACAGACGATAATCACGAGTAATTTCACACTTGATGAAATAGACGCTAATATAGACCGGCGAATATCGTCCCGGATAGCTGGGATGTGCGAAATAATTAAATTGGAAGGCGACAAACGAATTAACGTGTGATATTATTGTTTGTCCCTGCTTCACAAAAACGTTTGGAAAGGAGTAAAATATGCCAACACCTAATATAATACTTGAAATTAAAATATATGATAAACTTACTACCGATGAACGAAATAAGGCTATGGAAATAATTAGAGAAGTATTGGATAAACATTATGAATATGTATTAGATATTAAGGGATATAGCGTAAAAATATAACCTTTGCGGGAGTGGCGGAGTGATTTTTGATAAACGCACTCGGACTGAGAAGAGAGGTCGGTTATGCTATTAGCTGTGTAGGTTTGAATCCTGCCTCCCGCAAGTTTTTAGAAAGGAATAAATTATTATAAAATATTTTCAAAAGCGTGTAAATCGTACGATAGGAAAACATAGAGTTTGTATTGAAGATGATGATTGTAGCATACAACAAATAAATAAATGTCCCACTGAAGAGGTTAGTATAGAATTAAGTTATAGTGAAACATTGAAATTGTATAGAATATTAAAAGAAATATTAGATACCTAACCATTGCGGGCAGTGGCGGAATGTTTAGACGTTATACGGTAGGTAACAGGACCACATATCATCCCCGTCTGGTAAATGTTGCGTTCTTTATCCTGATATGGCATAAAGATTTCATAGCAAGGATTATCAGTAGTTACCGTGCAGGTTCAAATCCTGCCTGTCCGCATTTTTTAGAAAGGAATATAAGAATGCCTTTAATTAATAAATCTATAATAAAAATAGACTATACTTATACCTTTAAAAATTTTGAGGTTGGGGTTTATCCACAGACAGATAATCTTATTAGGTTATATAACTGTGACCAACTTACTTACCGTGATGCTCGCACCTTACGGGATACATTGACAAAAATACTGGATAGTAAATGACGGAGCAAAAAATGCAGGTGATATTGTACAATCACTTAAATTACCAACATCACAGGTATATTATCTGCAACATATTTTTCAGTTTTTGGGAGGCAGATATGATAAGCGTCACGAAAGCTGGATACATAAGAGAGTATGAGATAAAACTAAGTAAATCAGACTATAAGGCAGATTTCAAAAAACATTCTAAACACGGATATTTACAGAATAGAATGAAAGGAATTCCTTCGCAATTCTGGTTTGTAATTCACGGATTTGAATTAGGGGTTGATGATGTTCCGGAATATGCTGGATTAATAATTGTAGAAAAAAACAAATATCTTAATAGTTACGATATTAAAATTATTAAGAGTGCTCCGAGAATATCAAAAGAAATAATTACAGAAACCGAAAAATATAAATTGTTTGGTGCGACGTATGTTCGATATTGGAGTTTACGAAATAAACGAGCTCATCAATTAGAATTAAATTATAAGGAGGATTAGTGATGAAAACATTTCAAGAATGGCGGAAGATATTCCCAACAATGGAAGAACTTTTGGCATATAACGGCACTATTGCGAGGATGGAATTCGAGGAAGCGGTTAAGGGGAACCCGA
>SDBU01003506.1_pt1 | contig 19898 bp, 25 predicted proteins | sample 2277071 | NCBI WGS metagenome assembly SDBU01 (sample SAMN10397929, study PRJNA504765) | marine sediment metagenome | isolation source: marine sediment core GS08_GC12, 126 cmbsf | place: Arctic Ocean: Gakkel Ridge, Loki's castle | collected 2008
GCATTAGCCGGCGCTGCCTTTGTGGTTATCGCCGACCTTCTAGCTCGCACCCTCCTGGCTCCGGTAGAAATCCCAGTGGGAGTTATTACCGCTATTGTTGGCGCTCCGTTCTTTATTTACCTGTTAAGGCATACCAGAAGGGAGTATGCTTTCTGATGATTAGCTTGCAAATTCGGCAGGTTGACTTTTCCTATCTTGATGGGCAGGTACTGCACAATATTAACCTTTCTATTGAGGCGGGCGAGATGGTAGGCTTACTCGGTCCCAATGGCTCGGGCAAGACCACCCTGATTAAGCTCGCCAGTGGCGTTCTGAAACCAAGTCAGGGAGAGATTAGGCTGGACGGGCACAAATTAAGCCAGTTGAGCCGAAAGTCTATAGCCCGCAGCATGGCTGTGGTACCCCAGCAATTCCACATACCCTTTGCCTTTACCGCTACTGAGGTGGTAATGTTGGGGCGAATCCCGTTTCTGAGAGCCTTTGCCGAGGAAAGCGAGGTTGACCGGCGGTCGGTCACTAATGCTTTAGAGCTGGTCGGTATCAGTGAACTGCGAGAGCGCCGTTTTGACGAGCTGAGCGGGGGGGAGCGACAAAAGGTTATCCTGGCTATGGCGTTGGCTCAACAGCCCAAGCTGCTGCTTCTTGATGAGCCGATAGTGCATCTGGATATTAGTCACCAGGTAGAAATCCTGGAGCTGATAAGAAGGCTTAATGTTGAGCAGGGGCTTACCGTTATTGCCGCCATGCACGACCTCAACCTGGCATCACTTTACTTTGACCGCTTAATCCTGCTTAAAGAAGGCAGTGTTTCGGCTGACGGAGCTCCGGCTCAGGTTTTAACTGAGGCTCGGATAGAAGAGGTATTTTCGGCATCAGTTAGGGTGGAGCCACACCCGGCGACCGGTGTTCCTCATATAGTGGTTATGCCTAAGGAGAATGCTATCAAACGAACCCCAGCCCGGTAAAAGGGGAAAATCCGAACTTTTGTGGATGTGTGGTTCATTGTAACTCTGACCAGCGATAGAAGGCAAGTTATGACAACTAAAGCCAAAAATAGATTTAGATTCATGACTGTTGTATACTAATATTGCAGATGAGGAGGTCACGGCATGGAGCGGACGTTTGAAGCTACCATTGAGAAACGGGGCAAATGGTATATTGGATGGGTAGACGCAGTCCCTGGGGCTTTCAGCCAGGGTAGGACGGTCAAAGAGGTAGAGGAAAACCTAAAAGAGGCGGTACAGCTCATACTGGAAAGTCAGCGGGAACTGGGGGGGGAGGGAGTAACTGGGAGAATTCTGAAGAGAAAGATCCAGGTTCAAGTGTAGTTAAATGAAGCGCCGTGACCTCATTAGCTACCTTATAGAAGAAGGCTGTGTTCTCCACCGAGAGGGTGCCAAACATTCAGTTTTTCTGAATCCAGAGAACGGTCACATGGCTAGCATCCCGCGACATCGGGAAATAGAAATCCTTTTGGCAAGGAAGATGTGTCGGCAGTTGGATATTCCGATTCCCAGGATGAAAGCTTAGGCTGATAGTTGATACAGAAAGTGGCATCCTGACCGATAGTTAAGTATTTTGTACTACAAGGTGAGTAACTAAAGCTCCCCGAGCCGGACTCGAACTCTATTTGATTTCCATTCTATCATAATGTGCTAAAAAGTAAATCTATATCAAGTAAGGCGTGTAGTTTTTGTTGGACAGGATTAAAAGTAAGGGCTATAATCACAGATAGCTATGGATTCTCAAACTAAACTCCGTGTTCTTTTCAGCCGTGGAGAGATAGAAGCCACGGTTAAGAAGCTGGCTGATGAAATCAGGAAGGATTATCAAGCCAAGCACCCTCTTTTGATAGGCATCCTTAAGGGCTCGTTTATGTTTATGGCCGACCTGATTCGGCATCTTGATTTCCCGCTAGAATTGGAGTTCATCAGGCTGTCAAGCTATGGTCGGGGCAGGGAGAGTTCGGGGAAGGTCAAAGTGGTGCAGGGGCTTCACTCTCCTATTAAGGCGAGGGAGGTACTGGTTATCGAGGACATCGTGGATACCGGACTCACTATTAGTTTCCTTCTGGATTATCTGCAAAAGAAACAGCCGGCTTCGCTAAAGCTCTGTGCTCTGACTGATAAGCCCTCCCGACGGCAGGTTCCGATTAATATTGACTATCTGGGTTTTACTGTCCCCGATAAGTTCCTGGTCGGCTATGGCCTGGACTGGGATGAGAAGTTCCGCAATCTTCCCGACATATGTATTTTGGAGGAATAGGGCTAATGAAACCGGCTCACTTAATCTCAGTAGCTAAGGGGGAGCTTCCCGCCGACCTTATTCTGGCTAACGCTAAGGTAGTGAATGTCTTTACCGGTGAGATAGAGTCAGGCAATGTAGCCATTTATGGAGACAGGATTGCCGGGGTGGGGGATTATCACCAGGCTAAGCAGGTGCTGGATTTAACCGGCAAATATGTGGCTCCCGGTCTTATCAATGGGCATACTCATGTTGAAAGCTCCATGCTTGACATTGGTCAGTATGCCCGGGCAGTGGTGCCGCGAGGCACTTTAGGCGTGGTTACCGACCTGCATGAGATTGCCAATGTTTGTGGGCTAGAGGGTATAAGGTATGTGCTCAACTGTGCCCGCCGCTTACCCCTGGAGCTTTTTCTAATGGCTCCGTCCTGTGTGCCAGCTACTCACTTGGAAACCTCGGGAGCCAGCCTCGGTCCTGAGGAAATTCGTCAAGTTCTCCGGTGGCGGGGTTGTATCGGGCTGGGAGAAGTAATGAACTTCCCCGGTGTGCTCAGTGGTGATGAAGCGGTTCTGCGCAAAATTGACCTTGCCAGGGGAAAGGTGGTTGATGGGCATGCCCCCGGTGTTACCGGGAAAAACCTCACCGCCTATATTTCGACTGGTATTCGTTCCGACCACGAGTCGGTTTCCCTGGATGAGGCTAGAGACAAGCTAAGGCAGGGCATGTTTGTCATGATTAGAGAGGGTTCATCAGAAAAGAATCTGGATGCCTTACTGCCCCTGGTTACCGATAAGACCTATAAGAGGTGCTTCTTTGTGGTTGATGACCGCAGTTGCGTTGACCTGCTCAGGGATGGTGATATTGATGCCGTGGTGCGAAAGGCAATACGGAGGGGTCTTGACCCGGTGCGGGCTATCCAGATGGCTACTATCAATACCGCCGAGTATTTCAGACTTGATGGTTTGGGGGCAATAGCCCCCGGTTATCTCGCCAACTTAATTGTGATTGATGAACTATCCAAGTTGCAAATAGACATGGTCTTTTACCGGGGTCGCCTGGTAGCCAGGGACGGAAAACCGTTATTCCCGTTATCTCAAGCCGGGGGTGCAGGACTAAGCAATACGGTAAATATCAAGCCCTTCAATATAGAGGCATTGAGGCTCCTGGCTTCAGCAGAAACTGAGCCGGTTATCAAGATTGTCCCCGGTCAGATAATCACTCGAAAGAGAATGGAAAAGGTTCCAGGCGGAGTCATTACGCCCGATACTGAGCGTGATATTCTGAAGCTGGTGGTAGTTGAAAGGCATAAGGCTACGGGCAATATTGGTCTGGGGTTGGTTATGGGATTTGGTTTAAACAGCGGGGCTCTAGCCTCATCTATTGCCCATGACTCTCATAATATTGTTGCCGTTGGGACTAACGATGAAGACATATTTACTGCGATTAAAGAAGTTGAGAGACTTCGGGGCGGTCTGGTGGTTGCTGCCGGTGGCAAGGTACTAGCCAGCCTGGGCTTACCTATTGCCGGACTGCTGTCTGATGAACCATTGGAGGTAGTAGTAGCCAAGCTGGAAGAGCTGGAGCGGCTAGCCAGGGATTTAGGCTCTAAGCTACCCGTACCCTTTGCCACCCTTTCCTTCCTGGCTCTGCCGGTAATCCCCGAACTCAGGCTAACCGACCTGGGGCTGGTGGATGTGAACGAGTTTAGGTTGATTAAGTGAGGACTTTGAGTTAAACCATGCTTGATTTCATTGTCGGCGGGTATTAAGTAGAATATTGGGGGCAGTTATGAACAAGACACAATATCAAGAGCTTTTCCTTTTTGCTGCCAAGACAGGTGCCCTGGAAGGGTATTTATTTAAACGAGACGAAGTAGAGACGCTTGACAATTGGGTAGATAACCTCACCAAGATGTATCAAGCCCTGCCGCCAGCGGTAAAGAGGGAGGTTGACCCCGTTCTTACGCCGGTGTTGAGGAGAATACTGGAATACGGGGAAAAGATGCTGAAACCCGGACTCAGAGAAAAACTGGAGCAGATACTCGTGGCATCTTCGGCAAAGAACGCCGAATAAAACACCGCCCCCTATCTAAAGATAAACCTCTACCTCAACCAGGTCGCCATCTTTTAGCGAGAGGGATTGCTTTATATTTTCCCCAGAGATGATTTCCAGTTGAGCCGGCGGATAATTGGGCACGAGCGGAATGATAACCGCTCCCCTGATTTTGCCGTTAACTAGAGCGGGAAAGCTGTTAGCTGCGCAGAAGTTTACATCCTCAGGTATTATTTCTATGCCTTTTGCTTCCCTGACGGCACTAAGTCTTTCTTCATCCTCAGCCGCTACTGTGATATTGAAGGTGCCGGGGTAGGGATTAATACCCAGTTTATCCACGAACTGTCTTCTTACCCATGGGATTTCAGTAAAAAATCTGGATTCCCCGAGCCCGCTGGTAACTCTACCACGAAGCTTGATAAGGCTACTGGTACCCTTTTCCAAGCCATCCCCTTCCTAACCTCAGAGGTTACTTCTCCTCGGTAGCCATTACCTGATAAATGGTAACCTTAGGCTTTTCCAACAAAAGTGGCTCAATTTGCTGATATAGCTTGTCTCGCGGCTCTGATATTTTCCAGGCTTTCCAGTCGTCCAGGCTTCGCCAGGTGCTTAGCACAGCGATGATAGAAGGGTCTTCGGTACTCGCCAGGGTCTCGCCGGTGATATAGCCTGGCCAGTGCATAGCCGCAGTCCTGAGTTACCTGAGTAGCGACATCAGGTCTCCCTCCTTGCCTTCCTTTAAGCGACGCTCTATCAAAATTCTTACCATTGCCCTCCTCCTTCACATCCCAGTTTTATATGCTTTATAGCCCTGATTTCTCACCCTGCCAAGCTCCTTTACCCTTGCCGGGGTTAGCCTTATTGGTATCTGGCTTTGACTGCTTTATTGACGGCCCTAATCCACCCCAGTGTTGGGAATTCTGACATGAGCAAACGCTTTAGCATGGGGACATTAAACAAAAAGCCTTCTGTCTTTTCCTTCTTACCGGCACTTTTGTAATAGACACGCAGACATACACGTATGGGTATAATAGAATACATGCCCATCTTTGCCGAAATAATTGATGATAGTGGGAGCTGGAAATTTTTCTTATGCAGGCTCAGGGCAAACTGTATCAACTCTTTGGTTGACGACTCTTTAGACAGTTTCTGGAGAGTTTCGACTTCCTCCGGAGAAAGGTCTACCTTCCTCAAGAAGACCAGCCGTTCATTGGTTAAAACCAGGTTGCCCGCTGCTGTTACCTGGCGTCCTTCCAGCCAGGAGGTAGAATTGGGGTATTCCTTTATAACCACTTCCACAGTGGCTTGTTGTTCATCCTTCATTTTATTTCAGTTGAATTATACCACGAAAGCAGGGAGAGCTGAACCGATAGGGAGTTTCTCAGCAGAGCATTGCGAGAAACCATAATCCTTGTGCTGTAGACCGGTTAACGCTAAAATAGCTGAAGAGGACAATATATGGTTTTTGCCCGGGGACAAGCTATCTTTGAGAACCGGCGTGATGCCGGCAAAAAACTCGCCGAGGAATTGCGTGAGTATGAGAGCCAGCCTGTCGCCGTGCTGGCTATCCCTAACGGGGGTGTGCCCGTGGCGCTGGAGGTAGCTACGGCGCTTAAAGCTGACCTTGACCTTGTTATTACCCGCAAGGTTCCCCTGCCGCTTAACCCCGAAGCCGGCTTCGGCGCGGTTACTGATGATGGAGCTGTTATTCTTAATGAGGAATTAGTAAAAAAAATTGGCTTGAGCCAGCCACAGATAAATGAGCAGGTTAGCAAGGTAATAGCCGACATTCGCCAGCGAAGCTTGCTCTACCGGGGAGATAGACCACTCACCAGTGTAACTGGCAAGACAGCCATAATCATAGACGATGGACTGGCTTCAGGCTTTACCATGATGGCAGCCGTGGAATCAGTGCGCCGTCGCCGACCGAGGGAAGTAGTTGTAGCTGTGCCTGTGGCATCGGCAATGGCACTGAAGCAGGTAGACAGGGTTGCCGATAAGGTGGTAACCTGCACTACCGGGTACATGCCAAAATTCTACGTAGCCGACTTCTATCGCTACTGGCACGACCTCAGCGATGACGAAGTAATCCGATATATTAGAGAATGGCGGATGCAGCGCTTCCGCTGAAATTAACCACCGAGTCTTCTGGACGGTTCTCTACTTCTTCCTCACCGGATACCTGATAATGGTCTTGACGACTTTGGCATCAGGTCTGGTGAGATATTCTTCTTCGTGTATGCCGGCTATCTCGTAGCCACTTCCCTCAATAAACTCGTGCAGGCGTTCAATAGTGGGTTGCTCCTGGTCATAAGCTCCGAGGTGAAGAATCTGGGCTACGGTGCCATATTCCCAGGTCTCAATCTTGACCTCAACGCCGGCTACCTTCTGGGGTAGGGAGGCAGTGTCCTCAGGGATAGGCAAACCGATAATATGTGTCCACTCACCTTTAGGGACGAGATGGGCGTCAGGATAGCGGGCACGGAGTCCGCTGACTTTGAAGGTAGGCAGCCCCTTCTTCTTGAGGTCAAACTTCAGGGTGTAAACTGAGCCGTAGAGGGCTGGCATGACTTCAGGGAAGACCTTATCCGGGGCACCCTGGGCATAGACGACCGCCATCTTCTGCGGCGGCATTTCCAGGATTTGAGGCTCTGTCCTGGATGACTTTCTTGGTGCCATGTGATTACTCCCATCAACAATTATTTAGCGTAGTATAACACGCCACCAAGACCTGTCAAAAGAAATAGTGGTGAGATTATTTATCTACCTCACCCCCTTTATCCCCCTCTCCATGAGATGAATATCTTCCTATTATGAGGGGGAAGTTATATTAAAAAGAGGGGCTTCGCCCCTCTTAGATGCCCTTGATTGGGTTAGTAGATGTAAATGAGTTTGGGTTGATTAGGCGAGGGCTCTCATCACAGACGACTCCATTTCTCAGCCGAAATCTGGCGACCTATGATTTCTTCCACTTCTCGCAACATCATTCTAACGTGAGGCACTGAATATTCGGCATTGGAAGGAATTGCCAATCGGTGTTGTTCATAAACCATAAACTGGTGTCGTGCTCCAGAGTATGGTCCATCAAAACCGAGCTTCCTAAGCCGGTGGATGAAATCCCAGCGCTTACACCGCCTCCACCGACTCACGCTGCGGCTCCCTATTAAGATCAATGCCACTAATTACTGGCAAAGGATGACCCAATTTGAGACCGACCAAGAGCCAATCCTCTAGAGTGGAGCGCAATTCATCTTCGCACTCGTGCAAAGTGGTGCCAAAAGCCACCACCCCCTTACACAAAGGAATTCGTCCAGCAAAAGTACCATCATTCAGCTTATCATAGATGGCATGTGCCAAAGCCTGGTTCACATAGTCGGTAAGGATAAATTGTATTGTCATCGGAGTGCCTCCTACAACCAATACTTTCCATGTCTTTCAAGCTTAATTATACCACGAAAGCAGGAGAGAGACGAGCTAGGGCTGATGGATGTGGCGAGATTATTTATCTACCTCACCCCCTGTGTCCCCCTCTCCTTGAAAGGAGAGGGGGAAGTTATATTAAAAAAGAGGGGCTTCGCCCCTCTTAGACACCGCTGTTTGGTCTGGTGGGTGTGAGTGAGTTTAGGTTTTCTTATTAAGCTTCTTTTTAAGATAGTTAGTGAGGTGCTGGGGTATTACAATCTTACCCTCATTGCCAACTGGTAAATCCACAAGACTCTTTATTATTTTGAAGGATGCTTTATAAGCATCTTCGGCATCCTCCTTGATTTTACTGTAATCCTTACTAAGGGAGTGCAGGTACCCGTTTCGAATCTTTCGCACCTTATTAGTGTCACCTGCAAGCTTTTTATTCAAAAGCCCGTAGGCTAAAAGCACGTCAATTCTCCGTTTTTGACCCAATTCTTCAAACTGTCTGCCAAAGATTTGCTTCTGTCGTTTAGGGTCGAGCGGCTTGCCATTGACATTGATAGTGGCTAGATCAAAAAGAAAAATTATTGCCATTTCACAGGCCATACCGCATAAAGCAATACAGCCTAGGTAATCACTTAAAATAAACGCTCGCTTGGCTGCCCTAAGTGGCCATACAAGCTTCTCCAATATCTTTTTCTCGTTAGGCACAACAAAAATATCAAGTTGTGGTGTGGTAAGCAGCCAATAGCGTTTGCGGATATTCTCCAGGAATTCCGAGCTAAAATCTAGTAACAAATCTTTAACCAGAAAAGAAGGGTCAATCGGTTGGTTATCGGGCAAAAAAGGCAACTCACCAATAGAAGAAAAGCTTAGTGGACGAATCCATCCCGGTATTGTTTTGTCATTATCTGACATATTTCTATTCCTCCCTCATCCTCTGCCTCTCTATAAGCTTCTCCCCATACTCAAGCAGGATTTTGGCTCGGTCTGGGGTTATGTCTTTTCTTGATTCCAGGTAGGCTTTTAAGGCGTCAAGGGGGGTCAGTTCCTCGGCTGTCCACTTGCCCAATCTGAGGCGTGTCTCTCTCTGGATATCCTTGGCAATGGCAAAGTAGTGGGCTTCCTTTACCGCATCCCTGATGTCACTGTCTCTGAGTTGACCTTCAATCTCCGCTGACAGACTAATTTGTAGTCGGACTATGGCATCCCTGACCTCGTGTTCGGCAATAGCCTTCAGCACCGTAGCCGTCGGGTCATTATCCCCTGGCTCAATACTAGCATTAATGGTGACAAAGCGGCGTCCGGTTACCGGGTGGAAGTCAAAGGAGACCTGCCTTTTACCTGTCTCACCTGGCTTTATCTCTACCAGATAGAACCCTTTTTCACCTTCCTCCTCACCAAAATCTATGCGCTCCAGGCTGCCAGCATAGACTACCGGCGGGTTATCCGACAAAACCTGGTGCCGGTGAATATGACCCAGGGCAATATAATCAAAAGCCGGATGGGCAATATTGCTCACCAGTAACACATGTTCTTGCCCTATGGTCATTAACCTCTCCGAGCCTATCTGGGCTCCGGATACCCAGACATGAGCAGCCAGAATAGAGGGTAGCCCAGGGTCAAGTTTGGGGATATTGGCAGCAATAATACTGGTTAATATCTGTTGCAGCCTCAGATTAATCTGGTCAAAGTTAAGGTTTTTGGTGTCTTCCTTGCTTAGCAGGGCACTGCGTCTCAGCCAGGGTAAGGAGGCTATTTGAATAGTGCCGCTTTTAGTTGGAATGCGGTAAATCTCGGGGCGGTTGGAGACATAAACATACTTGACGGCTAGAGTATCAAAGATTTCGGTGGTGGTAGCCCTGCCTATAGCATTAGGCAGGTCATGGTTGCCAATGAGGAGGAAAATGGGGATGCCACTGGTGGACAGGCGATTTATGCGTCTGGCAAATTCTCTCTGCTGAGTCTGGTTCGGCTCGCGACTCTTATAAGCATCACCACAGAAGAGGACAAGGTCTACCTCGTTTTCCAGGGCATAGTCTACAACCTGGTCAAGAGCTTTTAGAAAATCTTCAAGCCTTGTGGATAATCCGCTAGCTGGGTCAATGCGACCGTAGTTTTCAACGCCGAGGTGGAGGTCAGCAAAGTGGAGAATCTTCATTAGGAACCCTATCCCCTTTATCCCCCTTCCCCAATAGAGACCGCTTACCAACTTCAACCTGTCATTGCGAGCGAAGCGAAGCAATCTCGCTATTGCTTTCAAAGATTGCTTCGGCACCTCGTGCCTCGCAATGACAACTAAACAGCCTCTAATAAGGAGAAGGGGGAAGATTATTAAAAAGAGGTGCTGTGCCCCTCTTAAACTCCCTATATTTGCTGATATTTAGACACTTTCCCCCTCTTTCCATATCTTGCCGCCGGGGGGGAGGACAAACAGAGATTCGCCCTTAAGTTTGGCGTCCAATGTGTTCTTAAGTTCGGCTATGGGTAGCCTGATTTGATTCATGCTGTCCCGTTCCCGGATGGTAACCTGTCCATCTTCAAGCGATTGGAAGTCAACAGTAACGCAGAAAGGAGTGCCAATCTCATCCTGCCGCCGATAGCGTCGCCCAATTGACTGGGCATCGTCATACTGCACCATCCAGTGGCGGCGCAGGTCAGCATATATCTGTTTGGCCAGGGTAACCAGCTTCTCCCGTCTGCTCAGGGGCAATACAGCTACTTTTATCGGCGCCAGGGTGGGGTGGAGGTGGAGCAAGACCCTGATTTCCCCCTCGGCCGGTTCTTCATCATAGGCATCACACAGGAAAGCCAGCACCGAGCGGTCTACCCCCGCCGATGGCTCAATGATATAAGGGACAAAATGCTCCTTGGTCTCCTCGTCAAAGTAGTCCAGGCTCTTGCCGCTGAAACTGGCATGTTGAACAAGGTCAAAGTCACCGCGGTTAGCAATACCCTCTAACTCAGCCCAGCCCATAGGGAACAGGTAATCAATGTCATAGCACTCCCGGGCATAGTGTGCCAGTTCCTCTTTAGTATGCTGGCGTAGCTGAAGGTTGTCTTTCTTAATGCCTAACTTCACATACCAATTGAGGCGCTCCTCAAGCCAGTAGTCAAACCACTCCTTGTCAGTGCCCGGCTTAACAAAATACTCAATTTCCATCTGCTCAAATTCCCGAGTGCGGAAGATAAAGTTGCCGGTAGTAATTTCATTTCGGAAGGCTTTACCTATCTGAGCAATACCAAAAGGCAGCCTCTTTCTGGTGGTATTAAGCACATTCTGGAAGTTAACGAATATACCCTGAGCTGTCTCCGGACGGAGGTAAGTCACATTAGCTTCATCCTCAACGGGACCCATAAAGGTCTTAAACATTAAATTGAACAGGCGCGGCTCAGTTAATTCACCGCCGCAGGAAGGGCAACTATCACCCGGCAACTCGTCTTTGCGCCATCTTAGATGACAGCTTTTACATTCTACTAAGAGGTCAGCGAACCCCTTAAGGTGTCCACTGGCTTCCCAGGTCTGGGGGTGCATCAGGATGCTGGCGTCCAGCCCAACCATATCATCACGCTCCTGAACCACGGCTCGCCACCAGGCTTGCTTAACATTCTGCTTCAGCTCCACGCCCAGGGGTCCGTAATCCCAGCAACTGGAAAGTCCCCCATAGATTTCACTACTGGGGAAAATGAAACCACGCCGCCGGCAAAGGGAGACGAGCTTCTCCATATTAACCTTTCCCGGTTCAGTCAATATTATTCCTCCTTAACCCTCTGCTGAGAAATCAGTTGTTGCTTTGCCTTTAAAATGGTCAGGACAAGAAATATTCCTAGAGCAATAGTAGCCAATCCCAGGATGATTAGTAGAAATATCCACATCGGCATGATATGTCTTTGGTATGAATTGTAGCTGAAAATATCAAGCATTGCAAAGCAGACTATAAGCTGGGGCAGGGCAACTATATTACCCATAAGTGATAGTATTCTTTCCGGTTTTACCCAGGTGTTCTCTGGTTGCCTGGACAGGATGCCCAGTTTGGTTACCCCCCAGCCAATGCCTCCCGCCAGCAGGGCAAGGAAAAGCTGTGGCGCCAGTACCCAGACCATAGTCATTTCTCGGCTGAGCCACCTATCAGGTGTCCCATCAAGCCTAAAGTGATAAGCTACCTCAGTGGGAAGTAGGCGATAAAAGTAAGCAGCCAGAATTACTGACAGGAGGAGGGTAGCTAATGGCAGTATGATATAGCTCCAACGGAAGGGCAAGGTATCCCTCTTTGCCGTTTCTTTAGCTGGCTGTTTGCTCTTAACTGGCCGCTTACGCCAGAAGACAAACCAGACGGCGGCTCCACAACCCAGACCGAGCAAGAAAATTCCAATTAAAATGAGAATAGTTGTAGTCATCTGTTTAAGTTAACACATAAAAAGTTACCAGCTTTGAGTCCAGATGTCAAAGGCTGAAGTTGTTTGAACTCAATTCTTGCCGTTAACCTGGCTTGATGGTAAAATATAAAGCTGTGTCAGTAAGGAGTATGTAATGATTTTAAAGAGACTTGAAATAGAACCATTTATGACCAACTGCTATATTGTCGGCTCTGAGGCAACCAAAGAAGGAATGATAATCGACCCCGGTGCTGATGCCAGGAGAATTTTAAATACTGTTAAGGACTTGGGGCTTTCCATAAAGCTTATCGTGTTAACTCACGGGCATATAGACCACATAGGTGCGGTAAAGGAGGTCAAGGAGGCTACCGGGGCTGAGGTGGCTATTCATGCTGATGATGCTGACCGTCTCCAGGGAGAGTCATCAAGCACACTGTTTGCTATTCCCAAACCTGCTCCTGTTTCTCCAGACAGGCTGCTTCACGGCGGAGATAGCCTGGACATTGGCGACCTGCGTTTTCTGGTGCTCCATACCCCGGGTCATAGCGCCGGTGGTATTTGTCTCCTGGGGCATGGAGTAGTATTCTGTGGGGATACCCTGTTTAACTATGGCATAGGCAGGACTGATTTCCCCGGCGGTAGCTACAACCAGCTAATGAATAGCATCTATACCAAGCTTATGATACTACCTGACAGCACCGTGGTTTACCCCGGTCACGGCCCCGAGACTACTATCGGCACTGAGCGCCGGATGAATCCCTTCCTGCAGCAGCAGTTTGCCTAGTGACCCTGGCACCGGTCAGGCGAATATAAAGAAAAAGCGGAGTATCACCTCCGCTTCTCTTATCTCCTGGCTGGATTATGATAGGGATGAGCCTATAACACAATAAGGGTTATGAAGATAGGACCGAAAATTACAGCTACTTTACCAACCAGCTTTATCAAGATATTTAAAGAAGGTCCAGCCGTGTCCTTGAAGGGGTCACCCACTGTGTCACCGATAACTGCTGCCTTATGAGCCTCGCTCCCTTTGCCGCCGAGGTTACCTGCCTCAATATACTTCTTGGCATTGTCCCAGGCACCACCGGCATTAGCCATCATTACCGCCATTAAGAAGCCGGTCAGTAGCGCCCCGACCAGAAGACCGGCGACTGCTTCTGGACCCAGGGTAAAGCCAATGATGAGCGGGGTAATAAGAACCAGTATCCCTGGAACCAGCATTGAGCTTAGCGCCTTCTTGGTAGCAATATCAACACAGCTTACGTAATCGGGTTTAGCCGTACCTTCCATCAGCCCCTTAATTTCTCGGAACTGCCTTCTAACCTCGTTGACAATCTCAAAGGCACCATCGCCGACACCTCTCATCGCCAGGGCGCTGAAGACGAAGGTTAGCACGCCGCCAATGAGTAAGCCAGCAATCACAGCAACATTGTCCAGACCTAACTTAGCCAAGTCAATGTTGGCTACCCCGAAGTAGGTGGCTAACCAGGCTAGGGATGCCAGGGCGGCTGAACCAATAGCAAAACCTTTACCCGTTGCCGCCGTAGTATTGCCTACAGCATCCAGGGCTTCGCAACGTTCCCTGACCTCTTTACCTAAATCAGCCATCTCAGAAATGCCGGCGGCATTATCGGCTATTGGTCCGTAGCAGTCCATGGCAAGTAACATACCCAGGTTAATGAGCATGCCCATAGCAGCGATAGCTATGCCCAGCATTCCGCCAAAAACATAGGCTAAAACGGTGGCGACGGCAACCAATATTACCGGCAGGGCAGTGCTAATCATGCCGGTGGCTAACCCTTCAATAATAGTAATCGCCGGGCCGGTTTGAGACGCTCCAGCTATTTTCTTCACCGGACCACGTTCGGCTGAGGTGAAATATTCAGTTACCTGCCCGATAAAGAAGCCGCAGAGTAAGCCTGATATCAAAGCCCAGAAGAGTCCCAATTCACCTAGATAGCCTCTTATGATAAAGAAGCTAGCTATTATCATCAGGATGTTACTAACATATACACCGATATTCATGGTGGCATGTGCCTTAGCTACCTGCTTCTCAAAGCTGCCTTCGAACTCCCGTGGTCTGACACAGAGGACACCGATGATAGAGACTACTATACCCACACCACCAAGGATGAGAGGTAGCATCATGCCTTTTAAAGCACCAATAGTTATAACTCCTAAAACCATTGATGCAGCGATAGCGGAAACATAGGATTCGTATAGGTCAGACCCCATTCCAGCTATATCGCCGACATTATCGCCAACATTGTCAGCGATTACTGCCGGGTTTCGGGGGTCGTCTTCAGGGATACCCTTTTCAACCTTGCCTACCAGGTCAGCACCAACATCAGCACTCTTGGTGAAGATACCGCCACCAGCTCTCAGGAATAATGCTACCGAAGAGGCGCCAAAGGCAAAGCCCAGCCATACATGGGAATCCTCCCAGAAAAAGGATATAATAGCCAGACCCAGCAAGCCCAGACCAACGACACAGAAGCCCATTACCGCACCACTGGAGAAGGCAAGTTTCAGGGCTTTTGCCCAGCTCCCTATAGCCATATTAGCCGTTCTGGCATTGGCTCGAGTAGCGATGCTCATCCCCAGAAAACCAGCCAGGGCTGAGGTAAAGGTGCCGATGACATAAGCTATAGCCACCAGAGGTTTAGGTTCTATGAAGAGGGCTAAGGCTATAAATAATACCACGGTGAAGACGCCCAGGGTCATGAACTCGCGGCGCAAGAAAGCCGAAGCTCCCTGTCGGATGGCAAGAGCAATCTCACGCATCCTCTCGTTGCCTTCGCTCTCGCGCAATATAGTGAACATCAGGTAACCAACGAAGCCTAAAGCCAAAACTCCGGCTATCAAAACAAAGGCTCTTAAAATCCATAAGTCCATAAGCTAACCTCCAGAGAAATTTTTCCTGTTTTTAATAAAGGGATGCAGAATAATAATTCTTGACGATGGCTTCACTTAATCTAGCTGGTATCGCTCCTGAATTTTTCCAGCTTGCTCTCTAAGTCTTTTTGCCTTATAGCTAATGTCAGGTCACTGCGTGTCCTTTCTAGGACGCCACGAACCATGTCGGTGGTGCGGCGTAGCCCACCGGTTATGGCCTCGGGAAAATCCATGGTAACTAAAATATTATAAATATCATCCATGGCTGATAATAGCTCCTCGCCTCGGGAAAGGTCACCCTGCCTCATACAATCCAAAAGGTAACGCCTCAGCTCGCCGACAGCTTCGCCCAGCCCATTTAAGTAGGCGGCAGAGTCAATGCCCAGTTCACCCGGGTCAGGAGGTTGGTTTCCGGTTACCAGGGCTAGGGTAATGCTTCCTTCGGCAAACTCCTTCTGAGCATCTCTGATAAAGCCGGTATGGCTAAGCTCACTGTATTCAGCAACAGCTTGCTCAGCCTGGTTAAGCAAGTCACGGGCTGACTGGAGCAGTCCCTTAGCCCGGTCAAACTCGTGGCGGTGCACAGCACGGATAGCACCACTACAGTGGCGAATTGTCTCACGGCATAGAGGCAGCACCTTTTCTCTGGCAGCATCTTTGGCTGAGAAGCTCTGCCGGATACGGTCAGCAATTGAATCTAGGTTACCAGTTAATCTATTCACCTTTGTGCCTCAAGTCTATCTACTATTTGTCGGGCGGCTTCTTCCGGGTCATCTGCCTGGAGCACAGCACTAATCACTGCCACCGAGTCAGCACCAGCCGCCATAACTTCGGCGGCGTTATCCCTGGTAATACCGCCAATAGCCACTACGGGTAAGGTTATTGCTTCTCTAACCTGGCGTAGCCGGTCTAAGCCGACCACCTTTGCTGTTTCTTTGGATGTGGTTGGGTAGATTGAACCAACGGCAATATAATCAGCCCCTTCAGATTGGGCGGTAATTGCCTGGTCTACAGTTCTCGTCGAGCCACCCAGGATTTTATCCATTGGCAATAATTTGCGGGCTACTTTAATGGGCAGGTCATCCTGCCCCAGGTGCACTCCATCAGCATTACTGGCCAGGGCTAAATCAAGGTAGTCGTTTACTATAAACAGCACATTATGCTCAGTACACAAATTCCTAAGCTGTTGGGCTATCGGCAGTAGCTCCTTTTTGCTGCTGATTTTATCACGCAGTTGAATTGTGTTAGCGCCACCATGGATTACCTGGCTGGTTACTTCAATGTGGCTTTGCCCCTTTAAGGCTTGCGTATCTATAATAACATAGAGTCCGGTTAGCTGCTTTATTTTATCCCGACGCAGCAGCCTGGAGAGTAGTGCTTTCTCTATTGTGTAGAGACTAAACCGAGCCTGTTTGAACTTCTCCGAGTCAAGCTTGGTGCCTGGAATCTTAGCCAGCTCCTCCATCGTTCTCAGCGATTCCTGCACCCTTCTGGCGTTAGCCACTACCATTATCGGTAGCTCCCTCTGCTTCTCCTCGCCAGGGGCTTCAATATTAACACCAATATCACCTTCTGAGTTTCGAGCCTCAAGGAGCTGCTGCTGGAATGACCAATCACCCCTCAGTAGTTCGTGGCGCAAAGTTTTTAGTTGCTGAGTTAGAGCGGTATCATTAAGCAGTAAACGGGCTAGGTCTTCAAGGAGGCGAAGCCCCTCGCCAATGCGGTTCAGATTGGCATCAAGAATGCGCAGGGTCTGCCCTGACATTGCTTCCGGTGAAGTCATACCAATGACTCCTCCGAGGTTTCCTCGCCAGCCATCAAATCAGGCATCTCTCCAGCTTCCATCCTGTCCAGCATCTCCTCATACTGTGGGGCAACTTCCTCATCTCCCTGGCTCATCCGTCTATTCCACTCAGCCAAGGCACGGGGGTCATTATCTTTCAGACCGCTAACTAACTGGGAATCAGATAGAATGTCGTCATAAATATCTTGGTCTGAGCTGCGGACAGAGAAGGTGGAGAACAGGCGATTTAGCTTATGGCTACCGCAGTTGGGGCAGGTTACAGAAGACCCGGGGGAACTGCGGACAAGTATACTAATCCGACGATGACAGTTATTGCAGCGGTATTCGTAAACTGGCATAGACCTCTTCCTCAGCGGTTAATTTTAGCACAGCCAGATTAGGGGGTAAAGTCGATAGCCTTCAGGCTTCACCTACCGCATTTTCAATGAGCTCAATCCGTAATAGCTTCCCCTCTTGATTCAGCTCTACTGCCACCACATCAATGCGCCATGACGGGGGCAGATTGTTATGCGTTTGCTGATAGTGGTAGGCAGTAGCCCTTAGCCTTGCCATTTTTGCCGGTGTGATTGACTCTTCAGGGCTGCCGAACTCCAGACTCTTTTTAGTCCTTACCTCAATAAAGACGACGAAATCTTTATGCCTGGCTACAACGTCAATCTCACCCTCAGGGCAGCGGTAGTTAGTTTCAATGATGTGGTAGCCCTGTTTCTTGAGGAAATCTTTAGCCAGTTTTTCACCCTGGATACCAGTATCTCTACGTCTCATTTAGTAACAACCCTATCCCCTTTTCAACTCCCTTTAATAAATAACCCCCCTAAATTATCCCCCTGACTGGCTTAAAGGACTGGCGATGGATGGGAGATGGACCCAGTTTGCCCAGGCAGGCGATATGCTCTTTTGTCCCGTAGCCCTTATGTTGGGCAAATTTATAACCGGGGTAAATTCTATCAAGCTCTACCATCAGCTGGTCTCGAGCTACCTTAGCTATGATTGAGGCACAGGCGATAGAGAAGCACAGGCTATCACCACTGGTTATTCCATTTTGAGGCAGTGGCACCTCGGGAAGGCTCAAGTAGTCAATGAGGAGATAATCAGGTGGCGGCGAGAGCTGGTCTATAGCCAGTTTCATGGCTAACCGTGTTGCCTTGATTATACCGTGGGTATCTATTACCTCACGAGGAGCTGTGCCAATACCTATAGCTACGGCTATTTCATGGATGTGGTGAAATAAGAGTGCGCGCCTGGCCGGGCTCAACTGCTTGCTGTCTCTTACCTGGCTTAGCCAGGGAACATCTATATGGCAAGGCAGGATGACAGCAGCAGCCACCACCGGACCAGCCAGAGCACCACGACCGACTTCGTCAATGCCGGCAATAAGCCGGTAACCCTGCGCCTCGAGCCTTTTTTCTTCAGCAAAAGACGGCATCGGCATCCTCTATTATTCCCCCGCCGAGGACGGCATCACCCTCATAGAATACCACGGCCTGCCCGGGGGCAATTGCCCTCTGCGGCTGATGAAAGTTCACCTCGGCTATCTTATCTTTAAGATGGAGTCTGGCAGCTACTTCAGGTGCCTTATAGCGGACTTTAGCCGTTATATTGATAGGCTCTCTGGGAACTTTCCCTGATACCCAGCTTAGCTTACTGGCAAAGAGGCCACTGCTTAAAAGCTGGTCTCTGGTGCCTACCACCAATCTATTACTGACAGCATCAAGCTTGAGCACATATAGACGGTTATTTGAGGCAAGCCCCAAGCCTTGCCTTTGCCCCACAGTATATCGGATTAAACCATTGTGCCTGCCCAAGACCTTGCCATTGGTGTCAATAATGTCTCCAGATTGGATGGGGATATGCCTGGCTATGAATGACCGATAGTCATTATCAGGAATAAAGCAAACATCCTGGCTGTCACGCCTGTTAGCAGTGGGCAAGCCCAGTTCAGCAGCCAGTCTTCTTACTTCCGCTTTGTGGAGGTTACCTAATGGCAGCAGCAGGTGCTCTAGCTCCCTTTGCCCCAGGGTGTAAAGAAAATAGGACTGGTCCTTACCCTGGTCAACTGCTTTCAGCAGCCGATAGCCCTCCGGTGATTGCTCAATCCTGGCATAGTGACCGGTAGCCACAAAATCAGCATCCAACTCCTTAGTTCTCTGGAGCAGAGCATCAAATTTAATATACTGGTTACACCTGATACAAGGATTAGGTGTCCTCCCCAAGCTATACTCTCGACAGAAATCAGCGATAACCCTTTGGGCAAAAATATCCCTGAAATTCATCACATAATGGAGGACGCCCAGCTTATAGGCCACCTTTTTGGCATCTTCTATTGCTTCCAGCCCGCAACAGCCACCAAAAGCCTGCTCTTCCGAAGGCCAAATTTGCATGGTGACACCAATTACCTCATAGCCAGCCTGTTTTAGCAGTGCCGCCGCCATTGATGAGTCGACCCCACCACTCATAGCTACCGCCACCCGCTTTTGGGGCATACTGTTAGCCTCCTTGACTCGAAAGCAGTTGGCTTACCCGCTGCCAGATAATCTCTTTTATTTTTGCCTTAGACTGTCCAGCATCTATAACAAGCCACCGTTGTGGCTTACTAGCTGCTAGTTTAAGATAACCCTCTCGCACCCTCTGATGAAAGGCTATGTCCTCCTGCTCAAAGCGGTCTCGCCTTTCGCCTCTTTTACGGGCAAGACCTTCCTCCGCCGGCATATCCAGCAGAACTGTCAGGTCGGGGGTCAACCCCTGAGTGGCAGCATCATTAATAGCTTTGACTATGCCTAAATCTAATCCCCGCCCATAGCCTTGATAGGCGGTAGTAGAGTCGGCATAGCGGTCACAGATAACTACCTTACCACTTTCCAGATTGGGTTGGACTACTTTAGTTACTAATTGGTTGCGGGAAGCGTTAAACAGCAGCAGCTCAGTTAGCGGTGATATATCTGGAGCTTGAGCCCACTTTAGCCAGAAAGCCATCTTCCTACCAAAGGGAGTACCCCCAGGTTCATGGGTCAAGAGGGCGGGAATATCTAACTGCGCTAGCCGTCTATACAGCGCCCTGGCTTGGACACTCTTCCCACTCCCCTCCCCTCCCTCAAAGGTGATAAATAGAGACATAATT
>SDBU01003508.1_pt1 | contig 19893 bp, 12 predicted proteins | sample 2277071 | NCBI WGS metagenome assembly SDBU01 (sample SAMN10397929, study PRJNA504765) | marine sediment metagenome | isolation source: marine sediment core GS08_GC12, 126 cmbsf | place: Arctic Ocean: Gakkel Ridge, Loki's castle | collected 2008
AAAGGCAAACGCTCAATTACTTATATAAAGGATAAGAAGAAATAGAAATTCTGGTTATTAGATCAATGAACTTCTATGCTAAGTTTTTTACTCTACAATAAGTAGGTCCGAACTCACTTCCGTTACTATGGTCTAAATTTCGACTTCATAGGCGGAATTTGAAATTCACCTTCGACTCAAACATCAAATTCGTCGCCACTATTCAACCTTATTTAGACACAAGTTACTCAGATGGATTTCGTAAACCTACTTATGGGGATGAGAAAACCCAAACGTCATTGCGAGGAGGCGCTAGCCGACGTGGCAATCTTAAGTTACTCGTTATCCTGAGTGAAGCGAAGGATCTTTAGTTTCTGCTTTTCTTTTTGGGTAAACATATTAATACATAATTAGAGGAGCTTTATGGAACGTAATGTTGGAGAAAAAGATCGTAAGGTTAGAATAATAGCAGGCAGTTCAATGGTCGGAGCAGGGTTATGTTTGCTTATAACCGCTTTCACCCGTTTTTCTTGTACCTATAAGCTTTTTCGTATTTCGACTCGCAAGAAGAAAGAAGCAGAGACAAGGTCTTTTTTTCAAAGATGTTGTGGAATGAGACGCTAATTCGAAATATGGTTTCCGTGAAAAAACTTCTTTTTAAAAACAAATTTAATTTTAATATTTTTGCAATAAGCAGGTTTTACAACCCTTGCGTGGCTATGTGATTAATTCAGCTCCGTAGGGCATAATTTGAAACTCGCCTGCGGCTCAGGCATCAAATTATCCCACTACTCCACCTCATTAATCCGCATGCTACTCAGAGGCTGTAAATCACCTGCTTATAGGGAGGGAAAACCCCAAAGAGACAGTTATGTTATTTCGCAACAGGTAGAGTTTAATATCCTTGGTTCACTAAAATGAAATATCGTTTGAGTATTTTAATTATTTCTTTCTTGCTGGATATTTTCAAAGGCTTGCTGATTCTCTTGAACTAATTGTGGGTTTCTTGTATGTGCAACTTTATTGCCTAACTCATATTTTTTAGCTTTTTTGTAAGTTTACAAAAAGAGTTAGAAAAATTAGTTCTTACGTCTACATAACTTGTAATCATTAACTCTGACATATCTTCTTCGTTAGCCTTCTTGGCAACCTGAACACGACTTTTATCATTTCTTATATATGGTTTTGCTTCTTTATTTAAGTCTAGAAGATAAGATCCCTGACTTAGCAAACTATTAAAATAAATGTTTACATTTGCGTTAACTATTTGTAATAAATTAAGCGAATGTGCGTCTTTTTCATTAATTTCAATTACTTGTTTCTTTCTATCACCTACCCGATAAACTTGTTTGTCATAAAAAAGCAAGGTTGCCGTGGGTCCTAAAGGAAAAAACAACTGTAAACCTTTTAATGCTAAACCTGTATGACTAGGAATAAAAAAGGCTTTTTTAGTTTCTAAAAATTGATTATATTTGACTACCGGATTGTCAGAAGCAATAAAGGATATGTTGGTATTATTGATTAATAATTTTATATTTAGATCAGATAAAATCGGTAACGTAAAAGCTGACAACCCTAAACAATAAGCAGGTGCTTCCTTTAAACTGATGCTAAAATCGCTAATCATATTTTTTGATTTTAGATCCTCTTTATGAATATTTTTAAAAACCTTATCGACAGATTCATTAAGCGATTGAACGTTGTGCATTGTTCTTGCAATCATAAATGCAACAAAAGAAAGAATTATAAAATGACCTCTTGAATTTAGATTTGGAACAAAATTAGTCTTTTTGATCAGGTTTATTAATTCAGCTGACTTTGTTTCGACCAAACCTAATGCTTTCTCGAGCTGTTTATCTTTACCATAAAAGTAGTTGGCATATGATTGATTACTTATCGTACCGTTATTTATTATTAGATTTCTTTTACGAACTAGAATATCTATTGTTTTTTTGTCTTTTTCTCTTGTTTTTTTATCTTTTGAAAAATATCTCAAATAAAATTGAGGGACATAATGTTGCTTTTTCATCTTAGCCATATTTAGTAAAGTACCAAACAAGTGTTTGGTTGTCAATTATTCCGGTAGTATTTGAAGGTAACAGTCACGTTTAATATGCAGTTTTGCCTCAGCATTTGAGTAAAGGGTGTCCCTATTGTTAACTTTGAATTATTGATTATCTTTTTGAAATTCGCAGTTTGAAGACCGGGGTTTGGATTAATTGTCTCTGAAGCCGCCGAGTTTTTCTTTTAACCCTGAGGGATCAGGGCTTTTTTTATTTGGCCTATAATAAACAATAATTATGAGATGGAAGCCCTTTAGAGACCTGTATAAATATATTTATAGAAAATTAAATATTTTGATAAGTAGATTTGTGCCACCGGGAAATAAAGGAAGAACGAGTAAGCTATACACAATATGGTCAAAATTCTATGATGTCAGCGTCAAAACGGACAAAAACTATCTCAAAGGTTTGCACGAAACAATTGATATGTCGGTTTCAAAAGGCGACGTCACTCTAGACATCGGTTGCGGGACGGGTTTTGCTACTTTTTATGCTGCCAAGACCTCAAAGAAAGTGATCGGCATAGATTTAAGCGCAGCTATGGTCAGGAAAATTCAAAAAAAGACTGATAAAAAGGGTGTAAAAAACATCGAAGTATTAACCGGAAGTTTTCCGGAGGACATACAAAGCCCGGACAACAAATTCGATAGTATTATTTCATCTCATACATTTGTTCACTACAGCCAAAAGCAAAGATCAAACGCATATAAAGCTATTTTTGATCTATTAAAAACCGGGGGCACGCTTGGTCTTTTTACCACGCGGGGCGAAATAGCGCCAATGTTTGAAAAACATGATGAATTAATTAAAAATCTAAAACAATCAGGATTCAAAAATATTGAGACAAAATATTTTTCTGATATGTATTTAATAGCAATTGCCAAAAAACCGTAAGAGCAATAAAAAAACGATTGAGCGGGTATTTAATCCTATGCGAGGGAGAGGGAGAGCCCTCCTTCGCTAAAGATACGGCGGGCAAATAGGGCGGCATAGAGTTTTTCTTCTTAGCTCTGAGGGATCGGGGCTTTTTTATTTAGGCTATAATCTTCTTAGAAATAGAATGAGCAAATATCAAAAAACAAATCAGGCGAATGAAAAAATATATCTAGATGGATTGCGCAAACTTACGGGTGAACGACGAATGGAAATTGCGTCCGAGCTTTTTGATGCTGTCAAAGAAGTTTCAAGAGCAGGTATTAGGCAACAAAATCCTCAAATATCTTCAAAAAATCTAAAGAACGAGCTTAGAAAAAGATTTTCAAAATGAGCCAGCTTGATGTTCTTCTTCAAGTAACCGGTAAACTAAAGGATCTGGAAATTAACTACATGCTTACTGGTTCTTATGCTGTAAGTTTTTACGGTAAACCGAGAACAACTCATGATATAGATTTAAAAGTAGAAATAGCTTATGGGGACGCAAATAGAATATTCGAATCTTTTAGTGACTCTTTTTATGTAAGCAAGGAAATGATTGAAGATGCCGTAAAACGTGAAAATATGTTTAATATTATCGATAATGAATCGCAAACGAAAGTTGATTTCTGGATTGTAAAAGAAACTGATTTTGACAAAAAAAGATTTAGCAGAAGAATTTTAACCGAGATACATGATTCGCCTGTTTATATTTCTACTGCCGAAGATATTATTATCGTAAAACTTCTTTGGTATAAAGACTCAGATATTGAAAAACACTTCGATGATGCTTTAGGGATTGTCGAGATTCAGCAAGGAAAGCTTGATATAAGCTATATAAAAAATTGGTGCCAAAGGCTGGCGTTAGAGGATTTATCCACTAAATTGCTTTCCGAGTACGAGAATCAAAAATCATAGCGATGAGGGCTACTTGATGAAGTTGGAGTGCTTGAGCGGGAGAGCTCTCCTTCGCTAAAGCTACGGTGGGTAAATAGGGTGGCGGAGGACTGTTTTTAGTTTTTCCGGAGATGTGCGGCGGCGGTCGCCGATGTATAATTTGTGGTGTTTTTTTCTAAATTTATAACCGTTCTCTTTTGCGAAAGCGTGCATTCCCTCTATCGTCAAATAAGCCTGGAAATACTATTGACATAGCAAAAGCTTGATAGTAATGTCGAACAAATATGAGGGCGTTAGTATCTCATATGTCTTGAACTACTAATCGCAGTCGTTACTTAACCATTGCACTACTGAGTATTTTTATGGCCTATGTCTTAGCTTTTTGATAAGTAAAAGCAATAAATTACTATTTCAAATCTGATAAGAGGGGGTGAAAAAATGAAAAAGATACTAAGCAGTATATTGATAATCACTACGGCAGCCGCTTTGATCGGTCTTGGAACCTTCGCTTATTTTAGCGATATTGAGAGAAGCCTAAGCAACTATACGGCTACTTCGGGAACAATCGACATTGCTGTTAATTGGCCAGCGCAACCGGCGGGCGATAATACTATAGCTGACCTAAAGCCTAGCCAGGTTCGTTATCTGAGCGAAACCGTAAAAAATGTTGGTAGAAATCCGGCTGTTATTTACAAGCACACTCACGTTAACGGAACTAGCGATGGCGAGGTTGTAGAACCGGAGCGGGAAGAAGGTACGGACGCTACCGGAACAACTGGTTATGTGTCGAAGTACGACATCGACAACGTAATTCTTTACGATCTAAAGGTGCAAATTATTAACGCGGCCGGAACTGTTGTTTCAGGATATGTAATAATTCGGGATCCGGCTGACGGGGAAAACGGTCTTACTCTAGCTGATATCAGTTCCAAATGGATAAAACTCGGTGTTTTGCAACCTGGTCAGTCTATGGTAGTTCGTCAAAGCTATCATATGAAAAAGAGCACTACGAACTGGGCTCAAGCTGATTCCGTTAATTTCAGTATGGACTTTATGGCTACTCAAACTAATGACGATACTACGTTTGTGCCAAGTACTGACATACCTCTAGCAACTCTAGATTCGAGTGGTAATTGGGCAGTCGATTCTTTCTTTGATATCGACACAAGTGGCAACTAATAAGTGAAGCCAGAAGTATGAAAAAGAAAATAGTAAGCATACTTAATTCAATACTGGTGATTGCTACTACTGCTATTCTGGTAGGAAGTGGAACCTGGGCATTTTTCAGCGATATCGAAAAATCGCCCGGCTTTTCGGCTGCAAGTGCTAATCTGGATCTCAAAATATCAGATCCTGATGAGGACGGAGGCGGTCGCGACGGTGTTCACGACACCTGGGTAATGGCTAATGCCTTGCCCGGTGTTACCACCACAAGCGGCAGCATATGGTTCAGAAATGCCGGAACGATTGATGCCGATCACTTGGAGATCGCTGTTACCAACAAGGTAATCGATCCGCCGGGGCCTGAATCGGATACCGAAGAGGGCACGACGGATATGGGAAAGGTTGTTCAGATAACCAAAATGGACTATGTATTGGACTCCACGGTTATAAACTGCCTTACTCTTTTGCCAGACGCCAATGGTAATGGGTTCATTGATCTGGACGATTTGGAGGCGCAAGGTATTGATAATTTGCCTCCGCCGCTGAAAAGCAATTTTCTTAGCTCTCGGCTGGACATGGACCTCAAGTTTCACGAAAGTGCCGATAATGATTATCAGGGTGACAAGCTTTACAGTGAGTTTGCTTTTACCTTGAATCAAGATGCCAGTCAGTAGCTTAGTCGGTATTGAAAGGCTTACTGAAAAGAAACCGGATGGCGCGTGGGTGTCATCCGGTGTTTTATTGTGGGTTATAATTTGTTTATGAAAACCTTAAAGACTCTTCTAAAGTACAGTGCGATAGCTTTATTGGTCTTAGTGATACTAATCGGGATTTCTTCTTTATTTATAAGATCGAGGTCTAATGAAAAGATGCCGGCAATAGGAAGATACAAGCCGCTTAATGTGCTCGGGGGAAGTATGGAGCCGGCAATCAAGCTTGGCAGCGTAATCATCATTAATAAAGTTGAGCCCAAAGATATAAAAGTCGGTGATATAGTCACATATAAACCGCCGGATAAGCGCGACCAAAATCAAAAAGCGACGCTAGTAACTCACCGGGTTATCAAGATTGACGAGAAGAAAGCAACTATACGTTTCAAAACAAAGGGCGATGCTAACAAAACAGCTGATGGGGGTTTGGTTGATGGACGGCAGATCATCGGAAAAGTTGCATTAACGCTTCCGTATATAGGCAAAATCGGGTTATATGCCAAAACTCCGTTGGGCTTCTTGCTTTTGATCATTACTCCGGGGCTGGCCATAATTAGTATGGAGACTATTAACATCATCAGGCATATAAAAGGATTAAAAAATGAGAAAGTGGTTTAAGAGCTACTATTCTGCAATATTACTTATCACAATATTGATTGTTGCCGGGGCATTATTGTTTCGTTCAAACGGGCTGCAAACGGGCGCTTTTTTAAGTGATACCGAAAAAAGCACTGGCTCGATAGGTCAAGCTCAGTTTAGTGATGTTTTAAATCTTATACCGGGAATCTCAAAAGCTCACTATACTTCTCAACCCGGGCCTCATCCGCCGGTTGCCAGTTTGAATGAAAATGGTTTGTCTCTCGATTTTGGTGAGATCAAAGCCGGACAATCAGATAATCTTCCTGACGTATTTCGAATAAAAAACCTTACAAATGAGGCAGTCAAAGTCGAGTTCAAGATTGACGGAGATGTTAAAAGTTTATTAAAGACAATAGAACTTCAGAAGGACAATACTATTGGCAGTGCTCAGACAAAACGTGTTATTTGCAAGCTTAAGACAACTTCACGAACTCCCAAGAAAACTTACGTCGGTGCCATCTCGGTTTATATTTCAGACACCTCGATAAAGAAAGACATACCGATAAGAATAACTGTTTTTTGATGCATTTTATTTTTTCTCAATGGGATGTCTGATTATTGTTTTCAGCTTCTCGGTTAGTGGTCCGATGCGGTTCGTCGCCGCATATTTTTAAATAGGGTGTTCGGGCCCTTCTTAGTTATTGGTCATCAGTCATTTTATCAAAAATATGCAATGAGTCCCGATTATTTGTTGTGAGAGTTCGAAGCACGAACTGATATATTAATTTTTCTTAAAGCCGCCGAGTTTTTTTATTTCCGCTTCGTGTCGTTCGAATCTTTTATTACAAAAAGTTCGTTCTTGATCTAGACGAACTAAAATCTTCATCATCTTGTCTTGGCCTTCCATCACTTCTCGGTGTATTCGATCGCGTCTCTCTTCATTTTCTTTGAAGTGGTCATCGTGATCTAATAGCTTTTTTGCCTGAGTCCCAAGACTGGTCTCTATCCGATCAAACCTTTTGTCATGATTATCAAACCGTTTATCATGCTCATCAAAACGCTTATCAATTTCATTAAATCGATTATCATTTTCGTCAAAGCGTTTTTTGACATAATCTTTTAGCTCAATAAGTTGTTCATTAATCGCTTGCATATCCATAAATTACTCCTTTCCAGTAGTCACTTCAAGCTATTGAATGAAAAAAACACCTCTATCTATATAGTTCTATATAAATGACAAAATACCTTTGTTTTTGCCCAAAAGAAGAGAAATTACTAAAGAAATCACCAAAAAAGGTCGATGTTGTAATATAGTAAGTAAATTACAACATATACATACAAATACATATAAATGGTATAATATACATATGGAAAAATTACTGGATGTCAAAGAATTAGCTTGTCTTTTGGGATACAAACAAAGAACTATTTATAACATGATAAATAGGGGCGAAATCCCTTATGTAAAAATTGGTAAAGAATACCGCTTCAAAGAGACGGATATTGAGAGCCTCATCGAATCAAAACCTGCAAAAAAAAGCGGATTGAAAAAAGTTAAGGATATTGAGGATCCGTTAAAAAAGCGTTTGTACTTTATGGGGTTGCTAACCAAAGAACTCCAAAAGAAGGACGTCGAGCCGGTACTAGTCGGGGGCCAAGCGGTTGAGTTTTATACTGCGGGCGGGTATGCGACTTACGATATAGATATTGTCGCACCAAGTGAACCTGTTGGTGAAGTTTTGAACAAGTGGGGTTTTGAAAAAGAAGGTCGTCATTGGGTAAGCGTTGATCTTGACATCAGTATAGAGGCACCGGCTTTCTGTTTGGAACCTAAGCAACTGGAAAGGCTTACAGAGCTATCGATAGATAACCTTAAGGTATTCATAATCGGGGTCGAAGATATTGTTCTTGACAGACTAAACGCTTATGTACATTGGAAGTCAAAGGATGATTTACCCTGGGCAAAAGAAATCATCTTGAACAATAAGGGTACGGTTGATTGGAATTATTTAGAAACTGAAGCTGATGACAAAGTAAAAAAAGAGGTAATAAAAATTAAGAAGGAGATTTGCTAGATTGAGAAAGATTGATTATCAAGATTATAAGAAAAAAAGAAAGACTTATATTAGGAACAAAGCTCTTCTTGGGACGGAAAAAATATCTTCATCAAGACCACGAGATAAGAAGGAAAGAGAGATACTAGCACGACTCGACATTGCTAGATGGCAGAAGTGGCTTAAAGATGGCACTCTTATGAGAATCGGTCTCAGGAAGTATAAGCTATCTATTTAAAGCGATTATCGTTCAGCGGCGTTTGCGTTTCGTAGGCTTGGCATAAACTTCTTTACGAAAGAGGAAAAACCCCTTGTCGTCGAGGTTACAGTATCAACGGCAGCCATTTCTATTGCTCAACATCTGATCTGAAGCAAAAGCTAATGTCCAATAGGCATTTTGCCGAAGAAAATAGTATGAAGCGTTTTAAGAGGTTTGAGCCTAATACGAAGATAGTAATGGTTTCCCGAACCATCGGAGAGCTTGTATTTATTATTGTGATTCTGGCGATTGATTTTTTGCCTTTTTCGTTTAGATTGTTTGTTGCTTTATTTACGGGAATAAGCCTCCTGACCGGTTGGATATTGACAATTGCTAACCTTGCAGACAGACCATTATTAAAAGATATAGGATTTTATTTTGAACACATACTTGCGGTGATCTTATTTATGGGCGTTGCTTATATGCTCTGGCCTTATCTGGGATTAACTTTTATGTTTGCGTTGTTTCCGACAATCATCGCGGTCACGATGGTGGCTCGTTTTAAAAAAGGTCTCATAATCAGCATTTTTTACGTGCTTGGATTTATTGTTTTGTACTTTTTCTTAAGAGACAAACCGACGATTTTCGAGTATTTGTTTACGGTTCCGTTGATAATCTCGGTTTCTTTGTTAACGGCATTTTTGACAAAAGAAATTGAAAGACTGGCTATTACGGACAATTTGACGTCAGTTTATAATCAAAGATACTTCAAACAAAAGTTAGAAAGCTACGTGAGAAATCCAGGCAAAGAAGGCCGCTTTGCTCTGCTTTTAGTCGATGTCGATGATTTTAAAAGCTATAACGATAAGTATGGCCATCTGGAGGGCGATCGCATATTAAAGAAAGTAGCGAAATCTATGTCTTTGCAGCTTAGAAAAACCGATTCTTTATCCAGATACGGAGGCGAAGAGTTTGTAGCAATACTGCCCGAGGCTGATCTAAAAGGAGCCAAAAAAGTAGCCGAGAAGATAAGGACCGCGGTTCATGAAAGTTTAGATATAGCGAAGGTTACAGTTAGCGTTGGAATCTCTGTTTTTCCCAAGAATGGCCGAAAAGAAGAAACAATCCTCAAAGCGGCCGACATGGCTATGTATGAAGCAAAACGAAAAGGAAAAAACCAAGTCTGCGTTGCATGAACGCTTTAATGTAAAGCATTTGCTAAGTGGTTTTTGTCAAGTGTTAAGTACACGTCGGTAAGTATTTGCTTTATTCAAAAAGTGGTTTTTCTTACCACCCAAACATATCTGCCCATTTCATCCGAAGAAAAATTTCCATACTTTCTGCACTAGATTCTTTAAGATCAGGGAGGTTCCAAGCACGTACGGAGCCATCTCCTATCCCTTCTAGAAGAGTAGAGTTGTTAACCATAAAGTTATTAACATATTTGTATTCAACGTATTTAAATGTTTCTGCAACAGGATCTCTATAAACATGGATAGGATCTATCTCAAGAAGGACTTTATAGTCTCCAGCGTCTGGATAAGTGTTGTAATGACGTGAAAAATATCTTACAGCTTGATGAGTCTGAGACGGGCCAATTTCTTTTGTGATACCAAGTTCTATTTCTGTTTGCTTTATACTTCTTGCAAATGCACCTTGTGGAAACATTTCATCAATATTACTGCCTGCTTTATTAAAAGGAGCTGTTTGATTTCTCGAAAGAAAAATCTTTGATGTGCCTTTCGCTCCTTTAAATGCTCCTGGACCAGGAAGCCCCATGCCGACTTCGAGAAACATACCATGTTCATCGTAGAAATTTGAAACTGCCATTATTGCATTGTCGATAGATTTTCCACCAGGAAGACTTCTTATGCGTTCCCCATTCCTATCTCCCATTTTTTTGAAAGCTACGTCGATAGATTTTTTTATTTTCGCTATTCTCGCAATCTTTTTTGAAATCGATTTCTTGATACTAGCGATTTTTTGTTTGACCTGAGCAATCTTTGCTTTTACATTGCTAACTGCTTTTTTATATCTTGCAACTGCAGCCGCGGCAGCGTTTGCTGCAGCTACTTTTGCTGCCTCTACCGCAGAAACAGCAGCACTTGCTACAGTCGTTGGAGCTGTTGCAATCGGTTGTACAACATTGGTGTTGGCCCAATTTATAGCACTGCTAACGGTTTTTACGACTGGTTGAACAACATAAGTGTCAACTAGGTTAACAACTTTTTTAGCAATTTTCTTTACCGTTTTGACAATTTTCTTAACGACTCTTTTAGCAACAGATACACCAGCATTCCAAGCATTACTAAACCAGCCATGACCGTTCGGGTCGTCATCTGTTATTGGATTGTTATATGTATAAGCGTAAGCATTTTTACTCAAGCGATGAGTATCTTCTCCGGGATCGGGGTCTCTTGTAATAAAGCGAGCAGTCTCTGGATTGTAATAGCGAGCATTTAAGTAATATAGGCCGGTTTCACTGTCAAAGTAGTAGTTCTTGTACAAGTATGGATTATCAAATGTGCCCAGGGTTTGCTCTATGCCATTTCCATCGTATTCAGTTGGACTACCCCACGAGTCATAAGAGTAGCGAACGACCCAATTCCCATTTGTATCAGTTAAGCCTATGATTTGTCCTATAGCGTCATAAACGTAATAGTAGGTGTTTCCATCAATCTTCAAATAGGACAGTTGAGAATAATCTCCGGTACTTCCGACAAACACTTTGGTTGTGTTTGAGAGCTCCGCATAGATCATTTGTGAGCTGTCGTTATACACATAGTCTGTGTCCTGAGCACCAACCGTTTTAGATAGTCTTTGCCCGCTTGCATCGTATGAGTAGGTGGCAACAGTACTGGGGCCTTGTTTTACTTCAATTAGCCTGTCTTTTTCATCATATACATAAGTGTAGATGCCATCGCTTTCCAGATTACCGCTTGCATCATAAGAATAAGTATTAATTCCATCACTTGTCAGTTGATTAGCGCTGTTGTAGATGTAGGTAGTTGTGCTTAGACTAATCTTATCGGCCCTTGTTAAAAGGTTGCCGTTTCCATCATAGGTGTATTCAAAACCGGCATCCTCTATTAGTTGATCAGCCGCATCGTAGACGTACGCGTCAGCTTCAAAGGTAACTATGTTATCTAAGTTGTCATATCCTAGAGTTGATTGATTTTCACTTGCTTGATTTAAAACAGTCGAGTCAAGAGCTCTTGTTGCGATATCTATTAGTCTATCCGTTGAATCATAGGCATAAGTAGTGTCTATTGAGCCCAAGTCTCCTAGGACTACGTTGCCGTTCGGATCATATTCATAGGAAGACGAGTTAGAACCATCATTTATGGCTATAAGCCTATCAAGAGCGTCATAGACATAAGTTGTAGTATTACCAAGAGAGTCAGAGATCTTTACTATATTTGAGTGGCTATCATAGTCATAAGTTATGGTAAGCACGCCTTGAGTCTTTGTCTTTAATCTATCGATTTCATCATAAGTGTAAGTTACGTTTGTTGAGTCAGGGTAGGTTACTTTTACTAAACGGCTCTTAGCATCGTATTCATAAGTCGTGGAGCCCGAACCAAAAGTCTCTTTTATTAAGCGGTCTTTAGAATCGTATTCGTACCGAATTGATTTTGCAGCGATTCCTGCGAAGAGCAAGTTGCCGTTTTTGTCATAAGTAAAAACCGTTTCATTCAAGAGAGGATCAATTGATTTTACCAAGCGGTTATTATTGTCATATTCATAGCGGGTAGGGGTAGTATCGCTTGAATCGGTCATTGATGTCTTGTTTCCTCGACCGTCATAGGTAAAAGTCGTAGCGTAGTCATCTGCGATTGCGCCAGTAGCGTTACCTCTTGGGTCGACTACTTTGACAAGGCGATTTAGCTCATCATAGAAATACGTTGTTTTTTGATTGAGTCCTCCGGTGTCAGATGTTGCGGCAATTAAGTTGCCGTTTTCATCATAGTCATAAGCAGTTGAAACGCCCCTTGAATTCATCTCACTTGCAAGTTTGTTGTTAGCAAGGTAGAAATTTTTGTTTGGTTGATAGTCACTTAGCAGGTTGTGATCAGGATTGTAAAAGTTAGCATTTCTATCCCAAACTTGAGTAACTCTGCTTAGCGCATCATATTCTGCTTCAGCAAAGTAGCCAAAAGCGTCTATGCTTTGAACTACTTGGCCTAGATCATTGTAGACAACTTCAGACTCTATGATTTGATCCAAGCTTCCATCAGCATCTAGGCGATAACTTCTTGTGTCTGTAACCCTGCCCATTGCATCATAGTCACTTTGAGCCGTATGCCCTATTGCATTTGTAACTTCTCGAAGAGCGTTTACTGCATCATATATCTTAGTTGCTTGTTTTATTCCAAACTCATCAAAAGCTTCGATTGAGTTGCCTGCTTCATCATAAGTTGTTGTTGTTACAAAACCATAAGGATCAATAGCGGTAACCGGTCTTCCCAGTTTATCGTATTCAATCCTTGAGACTGAACCATTGGCATCGATGGTGAATACAACTTGGCCTCTTTCGTTGTAGTAACTTTTGTTCACATAACCCTTTGGGTCCGTTACCGAATCAACGCTACCCGTAGCCCCGTATTCGGTAATAGAAGTATTTTTCGGTACGAAAGCTTCTATTTCAGAAACTTTGAAATAGTTATCATCTTCTACAGTTTGGGCCCCAACTCCGGTAACTTTTATAAACCCAACCGATAGGGGTTCAGTAAAGGTAATAACTTGAGTACCTGAGTAGTATTGACCTGTTTTGTCAGCTACAAGTTTAAAGTTTTTGTTATCTAGTGATGTTTCAACCTTGAATTTGTAACTTCCGCTGTCAAGAAGATGAACTTTTATGCTTGATAGAGCGTATGTTTTATCTAAAATGATTAAGTATGCCGGGCTCGGATCAACTTTCGTATATATTTGAGCGTAGTTGGTGCTGCCAATTTCTTTATCTATTAGGGCCCGGTAGTCATACATGTAAGTTATGCCACCGGCTAAAGAACTTCCCGCTGCAACAGCTTGAACTTTTGCTCCAAGTTCAGATAGGGCAACGTCTCTATCATCAGTTAAAGATTTTGAGCTGGCAACTGAGGTCGTAGCTATTAAGGCTCCGTTTGCGTCATATGAGTTATAGACTTTATCTCCCAAAGGATTAACTGTTTTTATGAGCTGGACCAGGCCGTTGTAGGTATAAGTTGTGCTATATCCTCTGGCATCTGTTGTTTGAACTAGATTAGATAAGATGTCATAGGTGTTATTCGTGCTATTGCCAATAGGATCAGTCGTGCTTATGACTCTATTCATCTCATCATAGACGGCAGTTGTAGTCTGATTTAGGCCATCAGGGTCGTTGTGAGTTGCAACAACGTTTCCTACTTTGTCGTATTCATAAGTTGTCTTAAACACTTCTTTCATCTGCCTTAGCGCACCTGTGTTTTGAGTAGAGATAACAACATCCAAGTTAGATGCAGATGGTGAAGAATCAGTGCTTGCTGAGTTTGAAGAAACCGCTGCAAGATTATAGGTTTTGTCTTCTGTTGGGTTAAAACTATAGCTCCAAGTCTCAATTCCATTTGCAGTGTTCCAGTTAGTCCCTCCATCAATGCTTACATAAACAGTACCCACAGGTGAATAAAGCGATCCAGCCCTTCCTTGGATAGTAACTATGTCTCCTAACTCAGATGAGCCGTTGTTAGCCGGGCTAGTAATTGAGACTTCAGGAGTAGTCGTATCAACACCAAAGTATAGGGTTGGTGTTTGAGCTGAGTTAAAAGCACTATCGTATGCAATAACAAAAGTTGAGTGAATACCGTTTGCCAATGCGGATAAAGTTGCAAATGAAGTAGATACAATGTTGCTTGCAATCATTACCCCATCTAGATAGAGCTCATAAAAACTTGCTCCGGCCGATGTTGACCAGGTTATGGTTGGCTGATTCTCTGTTGTCCAACCTGAAGTTGGGTTATCAATAGAGAAACTTAAAGGATCTGTCGTGTCGTAGTTGTTTGAAGCAAATGAATTGTTTGTATTTATACTTTGAGTAGTGCTTGATGAGTTTCCTAGCTCATCATAAGCTCTAACTTCTATTGTATGAGTGCCGTTTGTAAGTTCGGCCGTATTGTATGTAAAAGAGTACGGAGTATTTATTTGAGTAAGTCTCAAGCTTGAATCAACGTAGAGTTCTACTCTCTCAAGGTTAGAGGCATCGGTTGCAGTAACGTCTATCTTAATATTTCCGGTAAAAGCGGGTTCAGTGATAGTAACATCTACAGTGCTTGAATGAAAAGCGCCCTTTTCGTCCGTCACCTTTAGAATTACTGTGTAATTCCCGGTAGCATCATATGAATATGAATAGCTTGAGCTCGAACTTGATGCGCTATCTCCGTTATCAAAGTTCCATTCATATAAGACGATTGTTCCATCACCATTGGGATCAGTTGAGAGTGAGCCATTAAAATTAATAGACTCTGCTACATCGGCAGAATAGGGACCGCCGGTAATAATAGCTGTCGGAGGACCGTTTACGTAAACACTTGCACTATCAACACCGGTTGCTGCCTTGTCGTCAGTCACTGTTAAGGTGACATTGTAGCTTCCAACAGTTCCATATGTATAGGTCGGATTTGGAGAAGTAGATGAGTTGCCATCTCCGAAATCCCAATAATATGTTATTGGGTCGCCATCAGGATCATTAGAGCCTGCGCTGGAAAAATTTATACTGTTTCCAATCTCGGCATAATAGTTTAATTGATCATTAGCGTCAGCCGTCGGTGGTTGGTTGGATGGTTGAGTAATGTTTACAGGAGCGGTAGCGCTGCCGGTTTTTCCTCTACCGTCATCTACGGTTAGCTTTACCGTATAAGAGCCCGCTGATGTATAAGTGAAGCTTGGGTTATCTTGCGTGCTGTAATATGTGTTCGGATTATTGATGTAGTCGAAATCCCAGTAATAAGTTATTGTGTCGCCATCTTGATCACCTGAGCCAGCACTTGAGAACTGAATTGGACTATTTACTTCTCCTGGAATAGGTTGATCGGCAATAATAGCTTCGGGAGCTTTGTTCTTACCTCCACCGCCTCCGCCTTTTCCGGAAGTAGATACTTTTTCTTGGCTTGATGAAGTTGTAGTCGTAGTCGATTCAGTGCTTGAAGAGGAGCGACCGCCGGGCTTTCCTTTTGCTTTAGATATTTCAGCTGTAGTTTTAGCTGTTGGCCAATCAATATCACTTGTTGCGCCCTCATTATCAGTTACCGTTAGGGCAACCGTATAAGATCCTTGGGAAGCGTATGTAAATGTAGGATTCATTTGGGTGCTTGTATGTAGACCTGGGTTATTATCATAGTCAAAATCCCAATAGAACCCTACTATGGTTCCATCATCAGTTGAGTTCTCGCCGTTGAACTGAATTGAATTTCCAGCTTTACCCGAATAAGGACCGCCTGCATTTGCTGTTGGAGCCTGATTTGTTGGAGCTGCAGTTACTGTAACGACAGCCGTGACAGAATTAAAAGCACCTTTGTCATCTGTTACAGTAAGCGACACATCATAAGAGCCCGCTGAAGTATATGTAAAGCTTGGATTTTCTTGCGTGCTTGTATATGTGTCTGGAACACTGGTATCAAAATCCCAGTAATAAGTTATTGGATCGCCATCATCATCATTTGAGCCAAAACTTGAGAACTGAATTGGACTATTTACTTCTCCTGATATAGGTTGATCGGCAATAATAGCCTCGGGATCTTGGTTTGGAAGCGGCTCTTGAGTAATAGATATAATACCTACGCTTGGCGCGGCATTATCAATTGTAAAATTTATCGATGAAGTTGAAGTATTTCCAACCTCATTTGCAGCTCTTGCATCTATCGTATAAGCGCCACTTATTGAAGTATCAACATCATATGTCCAAGAAGTAGATCCATTTGCTAAGAACCATGCAGAGCCATTAACGGACACTTCTACGCTTGAGACCTGTGAGTAAAGTGATGCTGAGCGGCCCTGTATTGTAATTGAGCTTCCGGTATAAACTCCTCCTGTTTGAGGAGAAGTTATTGAGACAGAAGGAATAGTCGTATCAATGCCGATATTTAGATCACTAGACTTAGTTGAATTGCCACTTGTATCGATTGCCAGTAGATATATTGAATGCAAACCGTTAGCTAAACTATTGGTTAGAACAACCTGAGTTGCAACATTTGAAATATTATCTACTTCTAGATTGTTGTCGACATAGAGCTGATACTTTAAGAGTGCTGTTTCATCAAAGCTTGGAGTAAACTCTATTGTCGGATTTGGTGTATTTGTAAAGCCGCTACCAGGTGCTGTTATGATAGGCGCAGTTGGCGCTTGAGTATCCGTTGCTTGTTGAGTGATGCTTGAAAAGATAACAGATGGTTTTCTTGCATCAATGTCTACATTTATTGCTGTAGGAACTGCTTGAACTACTAAGGTACTTGAATATGCACGTGAGTAAATTGTATATGTCTTATTTTCAGAGAAGTCAGCGTTATAACTCCAGTTGTAAGTACCATTAGCTAAGCTCCATGTGTTTCCATTATCAAGAGATACTTCGACTTTTCCGACTCCATAAGTTCCCGCATAAGCGGTACCTGTAATTGTTACTTCGCCAAAGCCCTGCAAACTATTATTTGCAGGGGAAGTAATCGTTGAGCTAGGTAGCGTGTTGTCGATTATAAAGGTGGAGGTATCGGTTCTTTGTGAGCCACCAGAAGGATCGTTTGCAACAACGTATGCAGAGTGAACTCCATCTGCAAGGCTTGTAAAAACGGTAGTTGTTGCACTTGTTAAGTTATCTCTATCTAGATCGTAATCAACATATAATTGATAGGTATAATATCCATTATCATAACTTTCTTCAGAGCTCATCGTTGTTGTTGGTGCAGTAGCTGCATACTGTCTAGCTAAAACCCAGTCGACTCTCCCGTCCATTAATTGAAATCCGTAGTCGCCACTGTCATGTCTCGGGCCAACCTTAATGTAATATGTGCCTGAAAAATTATTATTATAGCCGGTCGACCAGTCAGCTGAACTTGAGTTTTCAAAATCACTCTTAGCTGTCCACTGCGTTGGACTCTCAATTATCAAACTGTTTATATGATATTCACTTAATGGTTTGTTGTCTCCCATGGTATACCAGGTGCCGTCATTTCTTGTGTATTGTCTTCCGCCACCGGTTCCGGAGTGTTCCAAAATACTTGCTCCCTCTGTTGTTGATTGCCAGAACATGATAGGAGACCAACCGTTTGTGGGAGTAGTTAAGGTTCTTGTTCTGGCTTCGATAACAATTGGAGCGCTAGAAAAACCGTTACTTTGTATGTAGTAAAAATTGCCAGTAACAAACGAAAACCTAAGTTCTCCTCCTGTTTCTGTAATGGCACCCAGAGATTGAGTGGGCCATTTGCTTGAATCAATAACTCCATCATTAAAATCATCGAAGAAATCGAATACATCGTCTCCATTGCTACTACTAGCGACAGAATCGTTTCCATAATACATGTAGATATCTTTTGCTGAATTTGCAGCAATTGTCGGAACTTTAGTCCATATCTTATAGTTCTTTGTTGTCGATGAGTTATTAAATGACTCGATCCAGTAGGGAAGTTCGGTTATGCCATTAGAGTCGGTTATTCTAATGTCTGAACCGTCTGTCTTAACATTTTGCCAGAAGCTGTTGCTGTTCATACTATTTTGGACATCAAGGCTTGAAAGTGCTCTATCATATATTTTTACTTCATCTATTTTGCCGTTAAAGAAATCTTTCCATCCTGAACTTTCACGAGCGCCGATACCTAAGGATTTTATAGTTGGAATAATGTTACCTGTTTGATTATTTGCAGGAGCAATTGTTTCTACTAAAGCTCCGTTTATGTAGAAGTTCCAGTTGATACTGTCGTAGACAAAAACGAGATGAGACCAGGTGTTTAAAGATACCGGTTGTGTTCCGCCCCAAGCCCAAACACCGCTTGCCGTAGTTTCTACCGCTGCTTGAAAAATGCCATTGTTCAGTGCTATTTCGTAAGAACTTTCTTTGTTGATTATGATCGATGAAGCGCTATTTGAGGTTGGATACACCCAGGCTTCTAAGCTAATCTGGTTTGTTGAAATATCTAAGCTGCTCGGATTAGAAGGCCACATAGAATACACATAAGAATAACCGTCAAAATTTAGAGCTTGGCCATATTGTCCTGTGGTCCAAGTAGTATTGAATGTCAGAGTACCATTGTTGCCGTTTCTTGAAGAATCGTTAACAGTAAGTCCGGAGTTTTCATCAAAGTGATAATTTGCAACAACTCCCTCTTCTGAGTCTAAAAGGACTTGATAGTCGGTTAGTGTGGTTGCACTAGCTGTGTTATCAATTGTTACCTTTTTGCGATTGCTCCACCCAGTAGTTGGCTGAGCTTTAGCGCCAACACTGATCACGGGCTCTATAGAAGCATAATCGATGGGGTTATTGCTTGAATCTGCTTGATGAAAATCATCTACCGCTGTTTTGCCCCAACCACTTGCAGAGCCGTCTATTGCCTTTAGGTAAACTACTGTACCGGCATATGACGATAATCCTAATACTGAATCACTAAAGAAGGTATTTGTGTTTGTTCCGGTTCCTGCATACCCTAAAACAGCATCGTCTGAAGCTCTGATCAATTCAACTCCGGAGGGACTATCTGCACCACCGGCTCTTAGGAAGTTAATTCTGTCAACGCCGCTTACAAGCGTAAAGTTTAAAGATCTGAGCACACCGGTTGAGGAATCTCCTCCTATGGCAGCATAGTAAGTTCCTTCCTTAGAAGGACCGGCGTGAAATGCGTAATCTAATCCGGTTGCGGTTGCGCTTTCGCTGTCTGTAACTGATGGGGTGTATGTGGTTGATGAAGAAAGCGTGGTCCAATTGGGAATATTGGTATCATAATAATATCCGCTTGAGCCAATTTGGATTGGTGTTGAACCCCAACCTTTTTCGAAATCATGATTTGCGATTTTTGTCATTGAATCTCTAGAGCTGAGGCTAGTTGCGCTTTGATCTCCGAAATACATATATATCGTTTTAATTGAGGAAGCATCGATTGAGGGTACAACAACCCAAGCCGTAGCTGATGTTGAAGCCGTATATGCCTCAATCCAGTAGCTTAACGGTGTTGTTTCATCATAATCAGTAAATCTTAAGTCACTGAAATCCGGGGCCATATCGCTGTCATAGTCGACATCTACTCTAATCTGATAATCATTTAAGGCAGAGGTGTTTCCGGTATTGTCAATCGTAATGGCTTTTCTATAGTCCCACGATGATGAGTCAATCCAATCTGTCCTTG
>SDBU01003509.1_pt1 | contig 19891 bp, 57 predicted proteins | sample 2277071 | NCBI WGS metagenome assembly SDBU01 (sample SAMN10397929, study PRJNA504765) | marine sediment metagenome | isolation source: marine sediment core GS08_GC12, 126 cmbsf | place: Arctic Ocean: Gakkel Ridge, Loki's castle | collected 2008
CCCATTCCCTGATGCTTTTTATTACCACTGTATGTCTTCACTTCCTTTCCCTCCTGGCCATAAAACTGCCACCTTGAAGAATCTGCTCTACTCTTCCATTGTGAGCTATTTGCTCGTCTCTCATATCACAGTGAAGTTCAACTATGAGACCCCCTTGCATATCCTGTAAAGTCTCACAGTTACACTTATCCCACGCATCAGCCATAATTTCTTCTTTTGTTCTCATTTTCTTCTCCCTTTCATCGAATCTATCTGACTGGCAAAATTATCTGCATATTGCTCTTCAGCTTCAGCATAAACTTTGTCTTGTAAATATTCGCTTAAATCATAAAAGTCTTTATCATAATCATTCCGAGCAATTTCATCTGCATGTATCTGGATAGCTTCTTTATAATCAGACATTATTTTTGCTCCTTTTTTTCTTCCCAATAATTACAAGAAGCAGCAGCAACCTTGTGGTCTATAGTAGGGTCGGTTCTCTTGATACACCAATTCATACCCTTCCCCCAATATATACAATTTTTTAGGCAATCTTTCCTCATATTTTGCTCCTTATGTTTCTATTGTAACTTCCCACTTTCCATCTTTCGGATGCTTGTCAATAGTTATGAATCCTTGAGCACCAAGATATAATAGTTTCACTGTCTCAAAGTAAGGAAAACGTTCCGGCTCTATGAGTTTCAAGTTTCCCCTTTCGACAATATCCTCAATATATTTATCAACTTCATCATTTCCCATCGGGAGTGATTTAGAAAACTTCATTTTAATACCTCCTTATATGTTTACACTTCTAAACACGTGTTTTGTAAACTGAACATTATACTTGTAATTTTTTTAATAGTTTATCTGTTTCTTCTTTACACATTCCAAAACGATCTTCAAAGTCTTTATACAGAGTCTCTTTGTCAATTATCTCAATGTCCGTTTTATCTCCATATATTATATCTGGTCGATAAATTTCATCTCGTATATCTACATATCCTGTATTAAGTTTCAATTTAGGATACGAATGAGTTCCTTCTATTGCAAATATTGTTCCTGTTGGTAATTCAGAAAACTTCATTTTTTGCTCCTTTTTTGTTATTTTTGTTATTATTAAAAGAAAGGTAAATCCATACAACTCATTTCCATTACAGCCTCAAACACTTCTTGACCAGTTGGTTCTATGGTAAATCCACATTCACAAGTCCATCCTAACCCACCCCAGGGCATAGAATTGCCACATTTGGGACAAATTTTATCTTTCATTTTTATCTCTTCCCCGCAAGACTCTCTAATCCTGTAGAAGCAGCAATTTTATAACCTTTCTTTTTATTTTCCTTACTTAACTCACCATCTACAATATCTCTAAAATGAGCGGCGATATTCCATATTTTATATGCAGGAAATAGAAATTCTCTTAAAAGTTTTTTGTCCTTTCTGATTTCCACGAGAGCATCCCCCTTTGATTCTGACGTATCTTCAAGATACCATACTTTTACGTTGAAACTTCTGTCATTTTTACTAAATACAGGCTTTTCATTTTCTTTTTTCCTATTCATTTTTATCTCCACCCAAGTTTTTTAGATACTTTTACATGGTCAACAGTTTTTCTTTTTTCCGCCATTACTTTTGTAAAATAGTCTCCAGATTCGCCCTGAAATAAACCTATAATGATTGGATCTGGATCGAACCTCCACTTTCTCAACATACTTTCATAACTCATAGCATCAATTTCTTTTTTAAGTTCCTCAGTTAATTCCATATTGCTCCTTCTTGAATATTTTTATCCTCTCAATACTCAACCGTTACTTTAATTTTCTCGGGCTTTTCAAGATCAAGAGCATCTTTCTGGATATAAATAGTTCCGATTATCGGGTCTGTATCTCCAACTTCTGTGAACCTGAAAGTATTCTTTGTCTCTTTTTCGAATACAAAATTCGCCTCAATCTTTTCTGTAGTTACTTTGTCTGTCATTTTTATTCTCTCCTTTTTTATTTAGTTTATTTATTAACAGTGTGTTACCTTAACATCTGAATTATCTATGAGTTGTCCAATCTCTTCCTTGATATAACCCCTCGCTTCTTCCTCTGTAGGTTCATCGTCACTTACAATCCGAATAAATGAAGTAATATCTATTAACCAAGATGACATATTTTTCTCCTTTTTTATTTTTTATTCTTTCATTTCCCAGGGATGGCAAAAATAAGCAGCCATTTCTGGATTCGGCTTATACCACCCGACTGGAGGAAACTTCCAATCTGGTAATGTAATATCTTGTCTTAAAGCAGTAGCCACAGCTTGTGCTTCTGTCGCACCGTCTATAATTGCGGCTTCAAAAATTTCTCTTTCGCCCTTCTTTAGAGCTCTTTTAATCACAGCCTCTTCAGCAGGGCTCTCAGGCACAAGTGTATGTGCTTTCTCATTGATGTAAATCTCCATTCTTTCTGTCGTTGTTGGATTGAACTCGTGTGGAAACACTCTAAGTTCTTTACACTTGTATCTAATTTGTCTCGCACCTTCCCATTCATTGGCATCCCTCTCATCTTCGTAGTTGTGTCGCTTGACCCAATCTGGAACGCTCTTACCAAAGACATTTATCATAAATTGTTTCTTCCCCTCACGCAGTCTCTTGACGTACTCCTTGTTGGGCCAAGGAATACTCCAAAAGATTGATAGCTTTGGAGGCGAAGGTTTCGTTGGTAGTTTTCTAATCAACATTATCCACATAACTTTTCCTTTTTTAATTCATTCCGGCTAGATTTCCCCCCTAGCACCAACAAAGTTCCGCTTTGCTTCCACTCCTCGTCTATAGCTCAAGACTCAGGATAATATTCATCCTGTAAGCCAGACCTCGACATATTCATATGCCATTACCAAGCACTCATAATGCTTCAGAACGAATTATTTTTCTTATATCTTAATCGTAACATACGGCATTCCACCTGGAAGTGCTGCCCATGTTTCTTTGGGAGTAGAATAAACTACTTTCTTGATAGCTATCCCCAAACAAATCAGCTCTTCCATTGCTACACGTAATCCAGTCTGTTCTTTTCCATCTTTATCCTTACAAAGATGGAGAAAAGACCGACCTTTGCCTTGAGAAAACTCCTCTGGTAATTCCTTCAGGAACCCAGTTATTTCTTCTTTATTTTTACCGACTCTTTCTTTATGAAGCCCATACCTACTTCTAAGCCCTTGTACTTCAATCATCTCAGGCTTCGGCTTCCCATTGACGACCTCTTCTTTTCGAAATAGACAGGTATTGAAAACCTTTTGTACCTTTTCTGGATCTATCATATACACCTCCTTCTTTATTTATTGAACAAAACCTTCAATCTGTTCTTCACAAGATTGCTCAAATTCCATTATTACTTTTACCGCCTCAATTATTTTTATTGCATCGGCTTGATGTAAACAAATTTCTTTTGGATCGAGATATCCACCCTCAGAAATATCATACCAAAAATCATCTGTATGAACATCTAATCCTTTTTTAAGTTTCATATTTCATTCTCCTTCTTTATTTTTTTGTATCTGGTTCTATTAATTCAGGATTGTCTGTAAGATTGCCAACTACTCTACCTACAGCCGATCCAGAAGGGGCTACAATATTTGAAACTCGATACAATTCTTGAATATTATCCATCGTTACGAGTTTGAACCTTTCTGGTCTTAATTGCACTGTTCCTTTACCTTTAACATATCCCACTTCATGACCGAGATATTTGATTATATCTCCTTCATATATTGCTTTGCCTTTCCAATTTGCTTTATTTCTGCCAGAACAATACCATTTTTCTTGTTCCTTTTCAGTTAATTGCTTCCATCCAGTAACGTCGTTCAATCCAATATATTGCCCAACACTCTCGGGAATTACTTTCCAAACACTATCTTCTAGATGTGAGAAGTTTTTCGGGTCTCTCAGGTAATTTATTTGTGCTTCCAAATCCCATTCTGGATTAAACATAAGAATAGCCGGTCTGTCGTAAACAGGAATATCACAAATAAGTCTTTTGAAACTATATGGTATTCCATGAACCCACTTACCATTGTCGATTCTTTTGCCTCTAAAGATTATTGTTCTCATTTTTTCTCCCCATATTCATCATTTCTTCAAAACACCATACGATCATTAAAGTCTGTAGTACACCGAAAGTAACACTTTGAATCTCATTGAGATGGCTTGAAACAATCATATTTATTATAACTCCTATCGCTATGCATTCAGTATAAAACATTATTTTCAATATTGCTATTGCTGTCTTTCTTATCATGTTTTACTTTCCTCCGCTTGCTAACCGTAAAGCCTTTATGACATCTTCTTCCAAGTATCCGTCTGGAGCAAGGTCATGTTCTCCAAAGCTTTTTCTCTTCAACCTTAATCCATACCTCAACAACAAACAATTATCGCATAAACTGCCCTTTCCCTCAAAGAAGTTTAGACAGGCACATCTTTTTGCCACTCTTAAACGACAATAGCCAGAACAAACCGAGATTATAATTCCACCTATTCTCTTATTAAAATGGTAGATATGCGTTGCTTCCTTCTCTCTGTTTTTACCCCTTAAAATTTCCCAATTCTTACTTCCGTCAGGGAAAAAAGCCTTTGAACTCTCAGTAGCAACAGTTTTTGCTAATGCATACTTTGCTAACGCTATTTTAGTGCCTTTCAAATAAATTTTTACTCTCATTTATTTATCCTCTTCTTATTCTTACAAACTTTACTAAGACAGTTTGCGTTTCTTTACATTTCGTCTCAAAACTTGCAACTTGTGCCCATTCTCTTGAATACTTTTCAAGTTTTTTCTTCAATTTTTTTGCTTGGTCTTTTGTTTTTACTAGGTTATGATGAAAATCTAATATTTCTTTATTTAATTTTGATTCCATATTTCATATCCCCATTTCTATTTTCCAAGATATTTATTTCGGTATCAATATATTCTTGTTTCGGTTCCTGAGTTTCTTTTGTTGCTGAAATGTTAATGCCCAATACAATGAGAGCTATAGCAAGAGCTACAACAAGCAAACTTAATATCCATCCACAATCTTCATCTCCAGGATATTCACTCATTTTATTTTTCCTCCTTCTCCAATCTAAAATAATGAAAAAATAAAACGCATTGCAAAACCAGTTCCAAAGCAGATTCCTATGAAACCCATCACTATAATAGCTGTTTTTATTAAAGCATCACAACAATCCCGAATAGTTATGTCTCTTTCGCCTTCTTCATTAGTCTTTCCCATTTATTTATTGCTCCTTTTTTTTATATCCCCATTCTTGCTAATTTAGCAAATTGTTCTAATTTAAAATTATCTTCAATACCTCTTTCAACATCTGCCCAACCTTTGAAATCACCCAACTCTTCATAGCCTTTTTTGCTGGGACCGAGTAAATTTCTCACCCCGCAGGAAATATATTTTAACCCAAGATTTCCATCTCTATAACGTATTAAGAATAATCGTTTCATTTTATATCCGCCTTTCTCTCTTTTACATATTTTTTTCTTCTTTTACCACATTTAGGACAAACAACTATACCTAGACCAAAATCCACCCATACATTTTTGCTGCTGATTCTAGACTTTTAGGATTTCCCATGTGGGTAAAAAACTTTCTATTACTTTTACAATCCTTAATATCGCATTTCAATGTTAGTTCATGACTCCACTTCACACTCATCGTATTTGTTCTCCTTTTGTTTCAAACACATGTCCCACTAAATTTTCTTCTTCAATTTGAAAACTTCCGATATACCTGAGAATGTTACTAGGAACAGGTTGTCCAGTTTCAACGATTGCAAAAAATCTATCTTCAACTTCCTTTGAATTTTCCACTAGCACCCATAAACAAAGGCTTTGTCGCTGGCCGTGAATGGTTAAAATAGTGCTATTTTTTGGCATTTTTATTTTCTGGAATTTTACTGGCTCTAAAGAAAACTTCCAAACTATTTTCATCTTCTAGTCCTTTGTTCTTTTCTTTCAATCTTCAATGTTATTGCACTCGCCGCTATCTCGTCTAAGTCTGTTTCAACTTTATCCTGCCAGTTACTAAAATAAATAGAGTACAGCTTCTTGTTTGAGTCCCTGAATTTTTCTTTATTTTCTTCGCTAACAGAAGATTCTCCATCTGAAAATACTAAAGCAAACTCATCTTTTTCTTCCAGGAAATGTTCAATTACTGCATCGAATGAAGTTGAGTAACCTTGCGGATATTTTCCTAAAGCAAATTCTTTAGTTGAAACTTTCTCAACGCTACCCGAGAAAACAAAAATGTTTGTTGGGAAAGATTCTTTGAGTTTGTCCATTAACCAAACTTCATTCTCCTTAAACTCATCCATTGACGGAGAAGTATCTACATATATGGCTACAGATAATTTCTGACTTTCTGGTGTCTGATTATAGTAAAAAGGTATCAAATCAGTTATGCCGCAAGCCATGTAAATTATGCCCAATCTGGAGAGCTTTAAGGGGTATAATTGCCTTATTGAGCTTGAACTTGCCTCTCTTATCAAAGGATCGATAGCGTCAGTCATTTCCTTTTGAAGATTAAGAGAGTCAATGAACTGACTCACTTCTCTATCGTCTATCCCATCTTCTGCTTTTACCAGGACTTCCTTAAACATCTCGCTAGTTGCGTTAGAAAAAGATTTCGTAGCTGCCCGGCTTTCTGAAAAAGATCTTCCCCTTGCATACATACAATCATCTTTCATCTTATCAATTTGATTTTTTGCTTGTTCACGTAAGGCTTTATCTTTTACTTTTTGTTCTGTTTCATCTTCATCGAGCTCTGGCATTTCACGAAAAATTATATCTCCCTCTTCAGGTCCAGGCTTAGATTCTTCCTTTCCCTCTGGTTTTGAAGAACCGGGCTTACCTTGTGAACCAGAAGCACCTGGTGAACCTCCTTTTTGTTTTTCGTCTTTATGTTTCTTTTTGCCATCACCGCTTTCAGCAAATGGACTCTTTTCTTTACATTTTCCCCCTTGAAATAAACGATAATACAATGATAATGGCGAAGGGACTTCTGATTCCATCCAAACCTCATTATATAAGTCAAGAATTTTTTCATCTTCTTTTGTTTTTGTTTTCCCGTCTGCCCATACGTGGCAATTTACTCCTGTATGAAATTCTTGATCTTCTATTAAATGAGATTGTGCTAGAGCAAGGATTGTTTTCTTGGTCTCTGGTGGATATATTCTCTTGCAAAGTTTGTTCATGTCTTTAGGATAAGGAAAACTGAGAATTCGATTGATAGTTATATCTAAAACAATATTTTCTAACTCATCGTTACCCAACTTTCCCAAGTCCTGATATCCCGCATAATGAAGAACCTCATGCCGCAAAATTAATTGAATTTGTTTCAAGGGATATTTAGCAATTTTTGGATTTACGAAAAGTTTGCTCACCTTAGTTACTTTATGTATTCCCCAAGCAGCGATTGGCACATCTTCATTCTCTTCAATCATGTCTGGAATATCATTGTAATTGAGACCCATTTCCAAGGCAGCTTTCATAATCTTATAGTTGACCATTTAACATTCCCTCGTTTGATTTATTAGTTTTGTTTTTCTTGGAGTTCGATAAAATTTTCTAATGCCATCTTCATCTCATCGTTATCTGAAAACTTATTATCGAGAAGAAACTCTGTATTTGCTTGAGGAAACGGCATAGTATCAAAACCAGCTATAAATTTTTTGATTCCCGCAAACATTTTAACGCCTTCTTCGTCGACAATATCAAGGCCAGTTAAGTTAGAAGCAAAGCTTGTTAGCCGAGTATGGACTGTTTCAATAATTGTCCCAAATATTTTTCGCTTCCACTCCTCTAACCCATCCATTCCTGCAACTGCCCCATAAAAATTGAGAATCTCACTAGTCTCAGAAATCTTTGTTTGTGATAATTCTCCAATTAATTTTTCTACCTCATCTTTTGCAAGATGTTCTTCTATCTTTGCGCTGTTATCCAGGAAAAATTGATAAACTTCCATTTTATCTAATTTCCCTAGCTCCAATCTAATTTTATCAGCAGGAGTCAGATCAAATCTGAATAGAGTTGGCTTGAGCTGTTCAAATAACTCCTTAATTTTATCTTCATTCAGTCGTAGTGGAATAGCAAGAGTATAAATAAGTGCTTTCAGGGCTGCCTTTTCGGTTAGAGTTTTGTTAAGCTCTTGATTTTTGAGAACCATTTGAGCGGCAGTGATTGCCATGATTTCAGATGTAAGCTGTATTGCTTTCCGAGGCGACACATAAAGTTTCTCTCCAAATTGCCTTTGACTTAATAGAGCCTCAAGAAATGTAGCAACAAATTCAGTAACACCAGAGAAGAATTGCTCTCTTGCCTGCAATTCATCATAGGTATCTTTTATCATTACTAGAGTTTCTTTTATTGTCTTTATCTCCTCTTTCCCATTTGAACGATCCTCAAAGTTCAACCTGATTAATTCTTCAATCTGCCTTGCTCGAGCTTTCTGAAAATCTGGCACCGGAAGAATCGAATAAAATCGATCCAATAACGCTTCATCCATCTTAAAACAAGAAGCATATGTTTCCGGGTTCATAGTATTGTGAAGCAAAATCCAATCCTGACTCAAAAAAGTATCGTATCTCGAATCCTCTCCATTCCGGACTTCTAAATCATAGACCCAATCTTCTGGAGGCGAAATATCAATTTTTATAATTTTTTCATTACTAACAGAACGAAATTCTTCTAACATTGTAAGTGATGAATCACCCTCAGCATTTCGAATGTATCCCAAATAATTTTGTTGTCGATTTTTTCTTTTATCATCATGCTGGTAAATTTTAACTTTTTTGCCGAATAATCGAAAGAGTGAAGCAATTCCATCTCTTAGCTCTTTGCTTACTGATGACCACGCTAAAATTTCTCGATGCATTCTACAACCATCCCCTAATAAATAACCATCCAAAAAATGACGAATTATAATCTTTGGAGAATTAAAAATAAATTCTGGCACCTGTTTTCGATAACCCTTCCTTCCTTTAATATAAGGTTTATCAGTATCGCAACTTGTTGAGAAAAATTGGTATAACTCAGGATTTGAAATAGTTAAATTCCAAACTCCTGATCTTTTGTCTTGGATAAATCCCATTTTTACATTGAAATTCTTCTGAACAATTTTATCAGTTTTTTCCAATAATTCTTTATTTTTATTTGTAAAAGAAACAATGGAAGCCTTAGATATTTTTGGTTGACCATTCTTCAATAGTCCAGTTTGACGTTTATGGATAAAAGCTGAACCTTCAGCACAAAAGAATCCCAATAACCAAGCAACTTCAGTAGAAATTTTGATGTCTTTAAAGCAAGTGATTGATTCTTTAAAAGATAAAGGAGAAATTTTATTTACTGAAAGAATTTCATCACCAATTTTTAAAGATGAAGCTTTTTCCAATTGAATCCCCGAAGGAGTTAATTGTAAAATGCTATGCGAACCAGTTACAGAAACTTCTCTACCAGATTTAGTTGTAAGATGATAGATTTTACTTGCAGATTTATGTTTTAAAAAACCAGTTATTTTTGTTTTCTCGATTTGTTCACTTTTCGGATTAAAACTAAAGGTATAAACATCATGTTCTTTTTTATCTTGGTATTTTTCAACCAATTCTCCTATTTTTACAGATTTAAATGAATTATTTTCAATAATCCAAATTTTTTCTGAATAAGGCAAGCTTGCGATAAATGTCTCATACTTTAATTTTATGCCAAAGCAAGTCTTTTCTTCCAAAATCTCTAACCAGAGATTTTGATTTTCCTTGTTGGCTCTGGAGATTTCATCGACTACAATAATTTTCGCTTTCCAGATTGTCCTATCATGTTCAGAAAAAGTAAGCCTCCCATTTTTCAATTCTTCAGGTATAGGGATTCCGGCGATTGAAATTAAATCGTCTTTTGTAGCGTCATAAAATCGGAAATGCGAATCATTATGATTTTGATAAATCTTCGCAATTTCCTTGGCTACTGTAGTTTTACAAATCCCATGCCTTCCCATGAGGATAAATGGCTTCTTAACCGCCAGGTTTGCCAGAAAAACATCCTCAATATTCTCCCATCCAACTACAATTTTTTGAAGCATTCTTTACTCCTCATCATTCTGTTAATTGATAGCCACAAAAATCATGATTATCCCATTTGTTGCCACTTTCTACTCTTTGCCAAAGATAAGCTAGAGTTTCTTCGGTTATTTTTTCTTGAACTGTGCAAATGACTAAACTATTATGTTGTACTGATTCCAATTTCAAATAAAGCATTAAAACTTCAATAGCTTTTGTCTCTAGTATAGTTCCTATTTCAACAGCAGAACGATAAAATCCAAATAGATTAAGTAAGATTTTTTTACCCTGCATAATTTCAATAAATTTTCGACTAGGTTCAAGCTTACTTAACAATTCTAATCCGTTCCTCAATGTCAGAAATTTACTTTTAGCTCGTTGACCAAAAAGTTCTTCTAAACCAACCATATTATTTGGCCATGATACCAAATATTTTTTCCTTTCCTCTTCTGTCCTTGTTGAAGATGGATTGATGTCTTTTGCTTCAATCCGGAAATAAATAGGCTCAAGTAAATAACTTACGGTATCAGATTTTTTAATAAATTCCTTTAATACTTGCAAGCTTTCTGTATCTTCTGTGTCTAAAAAACAATTCTTATCATCAAAAGTTGTTTCTTTTGCCTTGAAAAGTTCTTTAAACTCTTCAAAATTACTCGTAAATGTTCGCATGCCAGCATTGTAGCCTCTTTTGTTATTTGCTAACTTGAAAAATCTCGGCATTCCTTTTCTTAACCCTTCGCTTGTCTGGATATTAAAGAGAAGTGGCTCTTGAGTGTCTTGATAAAGCGCTAGATTATCTTCCATTGCCTTAGCAAATGATAACAAGTAATCCTCCAAAATGTGCCTGATAATATAACTTTCGTGAGGCATAAGTAATTTCATTGGATCAGAAACCAAGACCCTGATTAAATTTTCTTTCTTGTCATACCACTTTACCCTCTTTTCTCCTGAGTTTTCAAGAAAATCTCCATATACATCGACAAGAGATTCTAAATTCATATTTGCTAAATACAGTTCGAATGAATTTTTTCCCTCTACTGAAGAGAGAAAAGCACATTTTTGTTCTGTAGTTATTTCCTTGATATCTTTAACTACAAAACTTCTAATGATACCGTAACTATACTGATCAGAAAAATGTTGAAGCCTGACATCTGACAAACTTTGTGCCCTTGCTGCTTTCATCTGTCCTACAAGATTAAGAACTTCCTCAGCCTTTAAGGAGTTTTTGACTTCAAAGATATTGCCAGATGATTTTACAGGACAAAATTTCGCTATCCCTTTTATCCTTATAGTTTCCTTTGCCATTTTCACTTTCTCCTCATTTGTTTTCTTCTATGCTTGCTTGTTGCATTATAATTATAGCATATATTATAGGCTTGTCAAGCCTCTCAAATACGCTCCTAGAGCTTATTATAGCGATTGCCTGATTATTGAGTATAATCAGGCAGAACGTCTGTATTCTTTTATACATCTGTTTCTTCAAGTTTTCGTTCAATAGTTATTTAGTTCCCCCGTTTCTGGTAGTTCGTTTTGTAACTTTCTTTACTTCTTCTTTCTTAGTTACTTTTTTGCCCAGGGTTTCTTTCTTTGCCAATCGGACTCGATCCTTTCGTGTATTTTCTATGGCTGTTTCGCGAGCCTTTTTAACTGCTTTTTGTGCTTTCGCCAACCTCTTAGCCTTATTTTCTCTTTCTAATTCCCTTTGTATGCCTTCCCCTATCCGATTGAAATGTCTTTGACGATTCTTCCGATGAAGCTTCTGTGCTGTGCATACTAAATGATGTTTAGCCATTCTTGTTCTCCTTTGCCATTATTTTATTGGATATATTCTGAAATAGTAATGTCCGCCCGCTTCTGTCTTTTTCCAAAACATCGAGAAAAATAAAGTATTTCTCTGTAGAGCACCGATAACATCCTCATTGCCCGACCAGCCTCCAGTATGATACTCGAAGCGAAGAACTCTTTTGCCTTTAATATCAAAAGACCAATCAGGCCAATTGGTATTCTCTTCAACCAAATCCAAAAGACCCTGAACCCCCTGTTTGAGAATATCCCACTTTCTTATTTCTTTTAATGATTTTTCATCTGGATAATCATTTTCATCTAACACAATTCTCTCCTTATTTACATTTAACAAATAATTTGTCTTTTTCTAATGAAGCATCTACTTCTATCGACCATCGCTCAACTTCTATTGGCGTTCCATAAAACTGTTCACGACGATACCGGGCGTTCATTTTTGCTAATTCTCGTTTGATTTTTTGCTCGCCAGTCTTAGTTTGAGAACAAATATGAAACGTTCCCGAAGTTGTCTCGTTGCCATTCAGTTGCCCTTCTAACATAAAACGAATCCTATCATTCCTTTCGGACCACTTATGGAAACCTACGTTATGATTTTCGTTGCCATTTACTTGTTGACTTAGAATATAATTGTAAGTCAAGGATCTTCCCATATTGTTTCACCTCACTTTTTATTTTGTTTTCTTTACTTCCGAAGAGAACCAAGACTTGATGATTGTTGAAATAAACTTTATCTTGGTATCTTCTATTTCTTCGGCTATCATTTCTTTTGCCCGTTCAACAGCTTTAAGCTCATTTTTAGCTTCATCGTCAGGAACTCTAACTATCATATAAAGTTTTACTTCATACATTTATATCACCACCTTTCTTTTTATCTACAGTTGTACAATCTAATCTTTCATAAAGATGACTTAATTTCATTATTTCTTTGTTTATTTCTTCCCAACCTTTGTCTTTATGTTTAGCAATTGTCTTGAAGAGCTCTAATTTACTGAGCATAAGTTCTCCCGCTTTTTGTAACATCCGTTGACCATCAAATAAATCAGTGTCGAATTCTAATGGCTCGATATCCCTATCTGTGGTTACAACTTCTAACCAGAAATTGTGGAACAAGAATTTTCCAGAGAAGCCCGAGTCTTTCAATACTAAGTCAAAGACTAATCCAAGACTATCGCCTTCTTCAGTAACCGAATATCCTAGTTTCTCAAATTTTTGCCTAAGATATTTCTTTACATCTTCCTGAAGAAAATCAATAACTATAAAAGCTGCCAATTCATCTTTTTTAGTTTTGAATTGCATAGTTCTCTCCTTTTTTAATCCCACCAGACTTTAATCATCCATTCGCCTTTTCTTAGTGCCACGCCATGCTCCAAACAATCTACCGAGTTAGCTTTCCACAATTTAGCAACAGCCATCATATTTTCTGCAAATTTCTCTTTAACTATAATGAGTAGCGTGTCTGCGTTCCATGTTCCTTCTTGCATATCTCTGAGAGAAACATGCGAGTTGTAACAGTCTATGAAAATAAATCTTTTCCAGAGACCATAATTCTCTCTTAGAGACCAAGCAACTCCTCCACCATCGAATTGATTAAAAGAACTCAATTCCATCATACGAAACTGCATTTCTTGTAGTTCTCTAGCCTTTAATACCTTTTCTTCTATCATTGTTTATTCACCTCACTTTATTTGTTCTATTCCCCATTCCGACCATACTTCTTCGGGGATTTCTTCTAAACAAGCATTACATTGAACACAAAATATCTTTCCTTTCTCTCTTTCATCAAATTCAATCTTGCCATTCTCTATCCAAAAATTTCTTCCAGTAAGGTCATAGGTAGCACGGAAATCGTTCCCCTGACAAAAAGGGCAATGTTTTTGTTTTTTGGCTTCTTCAATTTGTTCTTTAGTTAATTCTGCCATAATTGACTCCTTAACATTTAATTCTCTTGTCTTATCGGCATTACAACTCCGATTATTTCTTGTTTATTTATTTTATCCAGATATAAAACCGCTTCTTCTGGCTTCCTAATTTTCCATATACTAGTATGAGGGAAAAGAGAAGTTAAATAATTGAAATATTCTAAGTCTATCCAAGATTCAAAGTTTTTAGACTTCAACCTCATTATTATTCTGTCGGCATCAGGAAATTTTAAGAGTTGTAAAAAATCTTTCAGCATTATGGACTTTGCTTCTTCATATCCTTTTTGCTTGGGAATTACTTTACTAAATTTAGGACAAGAAGAATGAGGAATTATCAATCTTTTTTTACTGTCGAATTTATAACATCCTGGAATGTCTGGAAACTCTTCTCTCTTTTCAAAAACCATAATTTTTCCATCAGTCCAAACTTGTTTAATCGTCGGGTATTTACCTTTTGATTTCCATACTTTAATGAACCCTTGATTTTTCATAAACTCTAAGGGTTTAGTTTGTTTCTTCATTTTTCTTCTCCTTATATTCTTTTTGCCATAGCTTCGGCAAGAGTATGATTTCCAAAATGCCTATCTCTTTCTATCCCCAGTCCTCGAACTCTTACGCCTTGTAATTCAGATAAGCTGAAAGATCCTAATTCATTCTCAAATCCTCTGACGTAACCATAGAAAATAAAATCATTTTCTTCTTGCTGTCCTTCTATCGCATACCAAGTCCAACTGGAATAAGGATGGAAGAACTTAACTACTATCAGAATATCTTCCGGCTTTTTCTTTTCGTTAGTATATAGTTTAGGCAATTTTGCCCTGAGTTCTTTTGTTAATAACATCATTGTCTTTTTCTCCTCTAAGTTTTCTTAAAAGCTTTACCCATGCCTTAACTTTTAATCCTTCAGAACATATTCCCCACCCTAACATTTCCAGGGCTTCTAGAGCTGCATCTTCTGTGTTTGTGGATTTTAAGATATGTTGTTCATTGGGATCATTTAGGTTCACTAATTTTAGCTTTTCTTTAGCCATAATTTATTCTCCATCTATATTAAGATATTTTTCTAATTTCTCATCTGACCAGCGGGATAATGATTCTCTGGCACAATCAAAAAGAAATCCTTCATTTTCATACACATTTTCCCTTAAACTATTTACAACCATTTCTATTAAATCTTCTTTTGTATATCCAGACACTATTTTTCACCACCTTTCTTATTTAATTAACTGACTCTGTTCAATTCTATATAGCTTAAATTTCAATGCTTCATTCTCTTTCTCAACCCAATTTTCTGCTTCTTCTCTACTTAGATAAACTGCACTTACTATATTAGAAGAACATTCGGAGTCTACACATATTACATAGACTTTCTGAGCTTTATTTTTTTTATTCACTTTCCCATTTATGTTTGCAATCTAGGCAGAAATACAGTTCGTCTTTTTTAATTCTGTCAAGCCCTGTAATTTGCCTTATATTTAATAGCACCCAAGAACTACCGCATTCAGGACAGATAACCTTAGCCCAGAATACTGATTTATTTGCCATTTCTTTTACTCCTTATTTTTGCCACCGTTTTCCTTTTTATCTTCTTTGGTTTCATTTAGGAATTGGATTTTCTCTTCTAATCCTTTTATTTCTTTTTTTATTTTTGCATACTTTTTAAATAATTCAGAATGACCTGACATATTTCACCTCGTTTAATTAGTGTCCAGAATACGACACCTTGTTATTTAATTGCTTCTGATAAATTCTTAATGCCATCCTTTATTCTTTCCCAGGTATGGAACTTAAGACTTATCCCATCATCTTCAGTCAGGAAAGCATTGAGTTCCCGGACCAGAGATTCAGCATCTCTTTTTATTCCAACTACTTCGTTTAAAAAATTAATTCCGTGAGTTGATTTCATGTTTATTCCTCTGAATAAAATATTTTATTATTATCATCAATATACATTTTTATTTCATCTCTAACTGCTAAATAGAATAAAGCTTTAGAGATTAAAATCTGAATAGTTTCCAAATCTTTAACTTCTTTAACATTTACTTGTACCGCTTCTTCCGGCAGCATTTCTTCGGCTTGTTCTTTTGTAATCATTTTGTTGCCTTTATTTTTCCAGAAAATCGACCATCATAGCATTCCGGCTTTTTCTGAATATGCGGTTCTCTTAAAACCCTGGTACATTCCAAAATTTTCTTACACCACAAACAATAATAGATATTCATTTTTTCACCACCTTTTCTTTAATTGCTTGCCATAAGTCATAAAGAATCATTCCTAGTTGAGTATCAGGAAGCCATTCTTTATCTGACAGTAAATGATCTAAATGTTTATGTTCTTCATATACTTCTTCTATGGTCATTTAATTTCCCTTTATATTTCATCACACATTTTATAGAAAACTTCTTTGACCTTGCAAAGTTCTGTGTAATGTAAGTTCAATAATGATATTTTATCTGAAAGTTTGGGCCATTTATCATATCCCAAATTCTCTCTATATCCGTGCTTGTCTTTCCATGCTCGTTCTTTTGCAATTACCTTTTCGACCATTCTTATTGCTTTCACAAAATTAGTCATTTTTTTTCCTTTTTTTTACTACGATTCCTTTTTCTTTCAAGAGAAGCTCTACTACTTCTCTTAAGAGTGTTACTAATTCTTTTAAGATTTCTAATTCTTCACTCATTATTTACCTTTCAAAGTCTTTTCTTCTAACTGTTTCATTTTTGTTTGAATGTCTTTAACATCATTTTCTGCTGTCCTATACAGTTTTTGTTCAGGCCATCTATCCCATTCTTGAACCCAATATTTTAATTCTTCCCAAGCCTGTTCATAAGAGAATCTTTTTTCTTTTCTTCTCTTCAGCCAATCAATTCCTTTGAGATTAACTTTTGGTAATAATTCTTCTATCCTTAATACTCTTTTCTTGATAGTTTTCATTGTGCATACGATATCGGTTTTCGACATTCCTTTTTTAGAAGCTACCCATCCAGCATTCAGAATAATACCTGTAAGAGTTAATTTAATTTCAGCAATATCTTCTGAATCCGTTTTAACGATGCTCATTTTATTTTCCCTTTATTTTTTGATATTCTACTTCTACAGCTTTTTCAAATGTCGGATAATACTTTTCTACTACCAATCCTTTTCTCCAATTTTCAGGATATCCATCCCCTGGAATTGGATTCTTTATTTTTTCTTCACAATAAAAAATAAATCCCACGCCTGCTCTACAATAATGAATATCATAAATAATTTTATGTTCTTCTATAAAATGAAGTTTATCTAAAATTTTCATTTTATTTCACCTTTTTCTTCTTTTGTGTAAATGCAAATCCTTCCATCTTGTCTTTCGTAGCCATTCCCTTGATTGACAGTAAATAATCTTTTAATTCTGGTATATCTTTTAATTCTCTGTCGTCTGACACTTGAACCAATAACGCCTGTTTATGTTCATCGAAACTCAATTTTCCCTTACAAATATCACACCTCGCACCGTGTTCTTCGGATTCCCTTATAGCGTCTTTCCCAAGCATACCACCCCAATGGTCTGAAGCATAAGCTACGTGCTTCGGAGTTATACAATAAGGATGTGGAATCCCGATTGTATCCACTACTTTGAATTGCTTTGTAGATGGATATTTCTTAAACTTGTTTTCTGCTTTTTTGGCTTTTGTTTTTGCCATTATTTCTCACCTGCCTTCACTTTTTCTATAATATCAGCACTTTCATCCATTGCGTGTTGTAAAAGAAATGCATTCCATTGAAGAAGCGTTATGACTTTATGTTTTTCGAGATATTTATCAACCTTTCTTAAAAGATTTAATGCTCTATTCATTCTTACTCGCCTCCTTTTTAGTAACTTCGTAGTTGAATAATCTTGTTCTGTACCGTTTGGGTCAATACGTGGAGCTTGTTCGAAAGTTTTGCTAATCCTTCTGTTTGCAGACTTATATAAGCAATGTCTTCAATCTCTCGTAGAGACATCTCGATCTTCTTCCATTTTGCATCTTGCTTATTTGGAAAGGCTTTATCTAAAAGCTCTTGAACCGATCTTCTTTTGAGTTTCAAGACATATGCAATATTAGTATATGTCCAGCCTTGTCGTCCTAATTGAAGTGTTGCTAGTGCTTTTAATTGACTCATCATTCTTTTTCACCACCTTTTATTTGCTATCAGCAGTTTCTAACCAATCAGCTACTGTTCTTAACACCAAAGCTGAAAATAATTCTGTTTTATTATTTAATGCCATTTTGATAATATGAACAACTAACCAATCTATATGTTTCCTAGCTGTGAGTATGTCTATTATACAAACGACTATATCTTCTGCTTCTTGATCATTCATTTTGCGAACTCTTTCTAAAATTCCAGCTTTCCAAATTTTTTGTATATCCGCTTCGACTCTTTGTTTATCATCCATTATTTTTCACCTCAAAAAGTTTTTCTTTTTTGAATTTTGCTGTAGCTATCTTCAATCGACGTTTCGCTTCTTCTACTGTAACAAAAGTTTGACATCTTCCATACGAAACATTAACTTCACCACAGGCACAGTTATCTTTTTCGTTCTGTCCTGTATTCCAATAACATTTCAATCCCACACAATTTATTTTTGTATCTCTCATTCTTTCTTCACCTCCTTTATAATGAACTTATCCCTGCCCACCGTTCCCGATGAGCAGGAATCAATTCATTATTTCATTAACAAACTCCTCTTGTTCTGTAATGCTCACCACAGGTTTCACATTCTACGTCATTACAATATCCGTCAGGCTCAATAAGCCTTTCGGTTCCGCAGTAAGGACATTTAATTGTAATATGTCCTTCCAACACTGCTTCTTCTTCCGGGCATTCAGACACAAATTTTGCCAGTGGTAATCTTTTTCTTGTTTCTTTATTATTATTGTGATGTTTCTTTGACATTTTTTGCCTCACTTCAGCTTTTTTGATTCAGCCTGTAATTTATTTGCTCTTCTTACTGACTCCATTTGATACTGAACTCTTTCTAATTGAGTTTTATTTTTCAATAACTCAATTCTACATTCCCCAATACTTCCCAACTTTGCCTGTTCAATTGTCCGTCTTACTATTCTTCTGTTGTTTGCCTCTATTTGAGAACATTCACCTGTCCTTCTGTTTTGTATTAACCACGTAAACATCTTCACGATCACCACCTTTCGTTTATTTGTTTTTAAGTTGCTTTTTGAGCTGATGATAACCAGAATATAGCTTTCCAACTGAAGAATAATTTTCGGCCTGGGTTTCTGCTTCCATAACGTGTCTTAAAACTGTTTTATATTCTTTTGCTTCTTCTACCTGTAAATAAATATGTATTAAATGATCTTCTGACATTTATTTATTCACCTGCCTTTCTTATATAATTTATTAACTTCTTCTTTGAAATCTTTTTTTCCTTTTTCTTTTCCTATTATATTTAATTCTTGCATCCCAACCTCTTGTGAAAGCTTGTTTCATCAAAATAATAATCATTTTATCCCAACCTTCATAAGTCATTTCAGCTATGGCTGTTAATTTTTCAGTTCGTAAGAATACTTCTTCTTTAGTATCTATGGCCATTTCTTTTCACCACCTTTTCGGTTTTATTCTATCGGCTATTGTTTCTATCTTATTAGCTATTTCATCCATTTCAATACTGATTTCAGCCTGATTGGGACAGTCTGGAACTTTCCCGGACTCTTCCCGTAAGGCTTTGACTGTATTGCCAAGAAAGTCATCAAATCTTCCATCGGCAATTTCTTCTTGTATCTGTTCTTGAGTAATCATTTTATTCACCTGCCTTTATTCCATAAAATCTTCTAAATCTTCTTTCTTCCAACGCATTAACTCATTTTCTACAGCAGTTTCAATTAACCGTCTATATTCGTGTTGATTCCCTAATACTGCTTGTGAAATCTTATTGACGAGTTCTTTTTTTGTTTCTGGCATTTTAATCACCTGCCTTTTCTTCTATTAAATGTTTGTCTTTCAAAAAACTTATTAAACTTAACATTTCATATTTAATCATATCAGGAAAACGTCTCTTGGTATCGAAAGAAACTTTTGCCTCTACTTTTCGATAGAGAGTTATGAAAGTCCATTTCTTTATTTCTTTACTAATTTCTTC
>SDBU01003510.1_pt1 | contig 19889 bp, 7 predicted proteins | sample 2277071 | NCBI WGS metagenome assembly SDBU01 (sample SAMN10397929, study PRJNA504765) | marine sediment metagenome | isolation source: marine sediment core GS08_GC12, 126 cmbsf | place: Arctic Ocean: Gakkel Ridge, Loki's castle | collected 2008
AATTTGTGAAATCGTCCGACGGATACACTTCACTCTTGAGTCAACCGGCAATGTAATGGATTTCGTCCAAACAACCGGGGAATTTGTACCTCTGGAGAGTTCATGTAGTTATCTTCCCGAAGGATTACCGTTCCCTTTCCGATTCCATCAGGACGCGACGTCGATGGAGTTGAAAGCCGCCGGGAACAGCTTACAGTCTTTCAGCCACTTCTCCGATACAACGATTATGTCTTTTAAAGACCTACCACCTCCGGTGCAAATCCGTGAGCGAAGCGAACGGGCGAAGCGGCTTTTCACAATAAGAGAAAAGTTGTCGATGAGAAACGGTCTACGAAATACCTTGTCACATGCATTCGCGCGCAAACGGATGTCCATAACAGATGGGGGATTGGAAAAATTATACGCTGAACGCGTTATCTTAACTATGAATGCCAATCAAATAGGGTTGGAACTTGTACGACAGTTATCACCAAATGAAAAGACCATCCAGCAACTTCAACATGAGATGATAGCTCTAATGGAAAAACAAAATATTTCTGACGCCGCATATCTTTCCATATACGAACAATGGCGAATTCGCACGTTAGATAATCATACACACAGCACATCAATTATCAGTGATTTCCGACAAAAGGCAGAAAAAATATTGATAAAGCTTAGGCGGAAATTGGGTAATTAAGTATGAAGTATGAAGTATAAAGTATGAAGTACAAGGAAAGCAGTCTATAACTGATTCTAACGTTAGAAAAAGTTGAATATCTTTTCTAAAATTTACTTAGTTCGCCAATGTCCGTAAGCCCAGCGAAGCGCCAGGCGTCGGGCGAAGCGGTAGTTCCGTAAGCCCAGTTGCGAGGAACGAAGCAAACTGCCAGGCGTCGGGCTTCATCCGACATTTGACATAAGAGTATTATATGATATATTCTTCATTGCATGGAAACTCCGTAGGAGTGTTATGTTTATAGTTAAACGCCAAACAAACCGTTTAAAACTCCGTAGGAGTGATATGTACTTAACCTTTATGGAGTGGAAATTTAAGAATACGACGACAAATATGTTTTTGATTGGATTGAATATGGGAACAGTCATGAATTAAGATAATAACATGCCACTCCTACGGAGTTTTGATTGCTTGGTTGACGTTCAACTATAAACATTTCACCCCTTACGGGGTTAGGTAATTTCAGAAGCAGATATTATACCAAATTAATGTGGCATTGGCGAATTAGATTTCTATGAAATTGGGTGTTTTTTACCAAAGTACCACTTTTCCAAATTTCCAGATTACCGCTGAGAAATTATTATGAGAAGAAAAAAAAATATTCATTATATACTAACCGCATTCAAGAATTCAATATTGGGCTGCCTTTTTGTCACCTTGTCCCGGAATTCGGAATGTAAACTTTCTTTAACTCCGCATCTTGCATTCCGCATTCCGTGTTTGAGTAGCCCCCTTGCCCTTTTGTTTATCTTTTGTTTGTTCTTCTCAGTCACCATTCACACACAGTTTATCTACGCATCTGAACAATATCAAGAACCTAAAAATGTAACAAGCAAAGAAGGCGAAACTGCAGAAACTACACCTCCAAATTCTTCTGCACCTTTTAGCCAGCAAAAACTTCCTCTTACGGTCGGGAGAACAGCTTTAGCAAACGCTCAAAAACAAATTGCTTCTGCAAATGAGAGTCTCAATAAGATTCTAACAGTCGAAATGCTTCAGAGCATTTTGGGCATGGGGGAGATGCCTGTGAGTGAATTTCTCGATAAGCTCTTAAAAGAATCCGGAGCCACGATATTGAGGAACAGAGTTGATGCCATAAAAAACGACTATGCACAAGCTGGAGAGCATCTGAAAACAACACTCCAAAACTTTCAACAGGCGACATTTGGCTTTCAAGTCGCGGATGCACACCTGAAACTCGCAGATACATATTTATTGATGAACAGAGATAAGGAAGCTATCCAAGCATATCAAAATTGTCGAAAATCCGGATTTGAAAATTTAACGGTGCCAATTGATGAATTTAGACGTATCACTCATCAAATTGCAATTCTTTTTGCTAAAGAGAAAACGCCCATTGGAGAGGAAAACCCCGGCATCGCAATTATTCATGATTTTATTAAATTTGCCGATAATTCTTACAGTAAGCAAAAGAATAATTTTGGAGGTGCTTTAGAAGATACTCCTGATGCTGAACGTGCAATCATAAGCAATATGATGCTCAACAAATTTGAATTGGTACGATTTTACATAAACACATTCCGAAAAGACGATGCGCGCCGCGAGTATGATAACAGATACGCTGAAGTGAAAGAACAATTAGCGCAGTATCCTGACGCGCAGATACGGATAGAGGAACTCAATGCCGCTGTAGACGATATAAAGGATAATGTCGACGTAACTTTCACTTTCATATCCGAAGAATTCGACCGTAAGACGAAAAAAACAAACAGCTTTTTTATTGAAGCGGAGGAACCTATACTAACAGAAGCGAAACTATATCTAATTCCCTATAAACCAAAGCCTTCCGACGACAGCGTTCAGCTTCCTGATGCTAGAATTCCGAATTCTGTGAAGTACACCTCCGTCTCTGCTGACGCTCAGAAACCCGATTTAGCGAATTGTTATATCATATTCTACCAAGGAAAGCAAAATATCGCATATATAAAATTAGCAAATGAATTCCTTATCACTGAGCGGCAAAGGAGTGTTCGCCATATGATTCCCGTCGGCGAATACACCAGTGTAATAAGCATTCTCAATCTTACTATCACTTATGAAAGTTGTATCCCATTTAAAATATATCAGGAATCGTCCACAGGCAAAAAAAGTATAATGCCCAGTCCATATGCGGATTCGATTATGGCGCTCATTGGAGTTGAAACCCCAGTCCATAGCGCTGATGCCCAAATAGCGCAAAAGCCGGGGTTAAAATCCCAGCCTAAATTCTTCAAAGTGCCATGCAGTGGGAGCAATTTCACAATAGATAATTGCGTAAGAAATCGTATAATACCTCCTGGAAATTATGGTGTTAAAATAAACCAAGAGTTTCCCTGGTTGCTATCAAAAGAATGGTATATTTTCAGCGTTGCACCAGTACAACACACCCCGAAAAGACAAATGCCATTATGGATTCCGGCGATTATCGGCGCGGTTGGTATTTCGATTTTAATATTTTAGATGGTCTGCCAACAGAATGAAGAAGCTATAGAATATCAGGATGGAGGTCATAAATGAAATTCAAAACCCTGGCATTTTTAGGTGTAGTATTCATGTTGTTGGCATGTTCCCCTACGGTAAACGCGTTGGGAACAGCTATCATGGCCATTCAGGGCTCAGTATTCATGCCAGATGGTTCGCTGGCGCCTAATAGTTTGCCTGTTACGGTGACGAATACAACGCGGAATCTCAGCAGTAACAGCAAAACGGGTGACAACGGAGATGGAAAGTATATTGTAAGTTTTATTGATTTCGCCCAAAAAAACGTAGCCGCAACGGGCGATGAAATAGTCGTTGTTGTTACATACGAAGGCTTTGAATACAGCAAGACAGACCAACTCACCGACGCAGATATCAGAGAAAACAAAGCGGATATAGATATTAACGTGAGCGATATCCCACAATTAGAGATTACCCTGACAATGACGCTGCCAAATGGTGATGAGAAACCAGTAAATGTTGGTCAGGATATCATATTCACTATGACGGTCAAAAATAAAGGTCAAGCAATGGTTGAGGATGTCAAACCTTCTATCGAACCATCCGCGCTTATTAGTCATATAAGTACGGATCCAGTTTCTGCTACTTTAGCGCCAGTAGCAGAAAAGACTTTTTCATTGAGATATGAAGCTATTTCACCTGCAGACAACGTGACCTTCTCTGGGAAAGCTATAGGCAAGGATTTTAACAGCAAGAATCCCGTGGGGTCGGGTCCTGTTTCGAGTCAATCTGTAACTATTGAACATCCCGCGGAACTCTCCATTGAGTCTGCAGAAACAGATGGGGATAAGATTATCGAAGGGCAAAATTTTACTCTCACGGTGGTTGTGAAAAACACAGGTGGCGCGGCAGCGGAAGATGTCAAACCATATATTGTTAGAAAATCAGGTGAAGTGGACGCAACTTTTTCTAACCTAAACCCCCCGTCTGCGACCATAGAAGGTGGAGGCAAAAAAACCTACACTTGGAATGGCATCGCTGAGAAGGCTGGCAACCTTGCCTTAGATATTAATGTGCAAGGAACCGATGCCAATTCAGGGAAAACCCCACCTCTTGATGAGGACTTCCAAGCCTCTATACCAATTGACCTACTGCCTCACGCGAAGCTCTCCATCGAGTCTGCAGAAGCAGATAGCTCTAAGATTATCGAAGGGCAAAGCTTCACTCTCACGGTGGTTGTGAAAAACACAGGTGGCGCGGCAGCGAAGGATGTCAAACCAATTGTTAGAAAATCAGGTGAGGGGGATGCAACTTTTTCTAACCTAAACCCCACGTCTGCGACCATAGAAGGTGGAGGCAAAAAAACCTACACTTGGAATGGCATTGCTGAGAAAGCTGGCAATCTTGCCTTAGATATTAATGTGCAAGGAACCGATGCCAACTCAGGGGAAATCCTGTCTCTTGATAAGGACTTCCAAAAAAATATAATAATTGACCTATTGCCTCACGCGAAGCTCTCTATCGTGTCTATAGAAACAGATAAATCTAAGATTATCGAAGGGCAAAGCTTTACTCTCACGGTGGTTGTGGAAAACGAAGGTGGTGCGGCAGCTAAAGATGTTATACCATCTATTGTTAGAAAATCCGGTGAGGGAGACGCAATCTTCTCTAACCTCCGCCTTCCATCTGCGACCATAGGGCATGGAGGCAAACCAATCTTCTTCACCTTTGATGGCATCGCCGAGAAAGCTGGCAACCTTACCTTATACATTAATGTGCAAGGAACCGATGCCAACTCGGGAGAAACCGTGTCTCTTGATGAGGACTTCCAAAAAAATATAACAATTATACCACAGCCTCCGCCGCCGTGGTGTCTCTCCATCGTGCCTCCTATAACAACGGATAGACCTGAGATTATTGAGGGGCAACATTTCACTCTCGCGGTGGATGTAAAAAACATATGTGAAGTGGCAGTGAAAGATGTCAAACCATCTATTGTTAGAAAAACCGGTGAGGGTAACGCCATTTTCTCTAACCTCACCCCCCCGTCTGCGACCATAAGCGGTGGTGGCAAACGAACCTACACCTGGGATGGCATTGCGGAGAAAGCTGGCGACCTTACCTTATACATTAATGTGCAAGTAACCGATGCCAGCACCGAAGAAATATTATCTTTTTTTGGTGGTGACGTTTTATACCCTATAGATATTAAAAAAACGCCTGAATTAACAATCATAGATCTTGAAGTGAAAGCGGAATCGCCTAACAATCCAATACCAAACCAAATCAGTGAAGGTCAGAGAATTATCGTCACGATGGCTATCAAAAACAAGAAGGACGCGGGAAAGGCATACGAGGTTACACCATCCATAACAACTACCACAGGCGCAGATGTCTACAAAATATCATTCTATCCCGATTCTATCGACATAGCTGGAGGGTGGAAAGATACATTTGAATGTAAATATGGCTCAAGAAAAGGGAGCGCAGGCACAGTCGGGTTTACTTTGAGCGCGGAAGGCAAAGATAATATAGATAATACCGTTTCTGTGAAAGAATCAAAGATTGGTGAAATCACCATTCAAACCCCTGCGAACCTAAAAATTATCCAACTGAGCGCCCCACATCCTGGCGGTGAGGGTCAGATTAGTGAAGGACAAAATATTACCCTCGAAATTGTGGTGGAAAACACAGGTCAAGCTACAGCCCAAAATGTGCATATCAATGCTGACAAATGGGGTTTAAAATCGGTTTCGCTAACTCCTGACAAAATTGATATACCGGGCGGTAAAAAAAGAACATTTACCTGGATTTGGACCATCGACCAAGGGACCAAAGACTTTGATGGTAGTATGGAAAAACTTTATTTTGAAGTTACAGCTTTGGGCACTGATTTTAACTCGGGTGAGAATATTCAGTCGCCATCTTTCCCATCCAATGATATCGTCTTTATAGATGAAACTGGTAAAACAGGAGACCTCAATGGAGATGGACGGGTAACAGCTTATGACGCTATTCTAATTCTGCAATATGTGACAGGGCTTATCAAGCGTTTTCCCGTAGATGAGATAATTTTATCTTCTGCGCAGAGGGGCGAAGCGGCTTTTCACAACTATGTGGTAAAAGTATCAGAGCAAACAGCCAAAGCTGGTGATAGGATTTTCGTTCCCATTGTCATCGACGATGCAACTGGACTATTGGCTGGTGCCATTAGCTTGAAATATGACCCGACTATTCTGAAAGCCGTTGATGTAGCACAAAAGATGCTACTTCTTGGCGGCGTGTATAGCAAAGCAAACATCAGCCAAAAAGGGGAGGTCCGTTTTGCATTTGCTACGACACAACCTATGAAAGGACATGGCAATCTGTTGCTGGTCGAGTTTGAAGTTTTGTCAAACACCGAAGGTAAGACAAGTCCGTTAATCTTGGATAGTGTAAACCTTTCTAATAGCCTGAGTGTCACCAAGATTAATGGTTCAGTTATGGTATTACCATCAAAGTTTGCTTTGCTTCAGAACTACCCCAACCCCTTCAACCCTGAAACATGGATACCATATCAGTTAGCACAGGATGTACCCGTTACTATCAGTATCTACAATAAAAGAGGTCAGCTTGTACACATTATCTACTCAGGCACAAAGCAAGCAGGTATTTATGTCACCAAAGACAAATCCGCCTATTGGGATGGCAAGAATAGTTTAGGACAGTCGGTAGCATCAGACATATATTATTACACATTGGAAACAGGAGAGTTCAGGGCTACGAGGAAAATGGTTATTACAAAATAGGGGAGGCTTGATGATGAAAAAAACAATTTTATGTTGGTTGCGTTTTAACATGACAACCAACAAGTCAATTATTTACAGCGCGTTGCTGTTTCTCTGTTTTTTATTTCTGACAGGGGATATCAATGTTGTGCATGCACAAGAAGAACTAGACGCAACGCTTCCCGAGGCAATAAGAGTGATGCTTGAATCAGTATTTTACATAAAAATGACCGTTACAAATAATAAAACGGTTGATGTTCATATAGATAATTTCAGCGACCCCACAAATGAATACATCTCCCTGATTTTGGAGCCCACACCTTGGACTATTCCTCTTGATGGCGGAAAAGCAGATTTTATATGGTGGTGCGAAGCAAAACAAGTTGGCTTCATGAATGTTGGATTTACCGCCGAAAGTTCCCAAGAAATACAGAATTTTGTTTCTGTTTCTACAAATATAACCGTTGTTGGCAATAATGTGCTGGAAGTAACCTCTCTGAAACCAAATCACACCAAAATCAGCGAAGGGCAAGAGATAACCATTACGGTGACTGTCAAAAACATAGGCGCAACAGATTTAATCAAGGTCGTGCCGCCATCCCCTATCTACTCAGGAATCTACTCAGAAAATAGACTAATTGACTGGATACCAGGCCCTCTTCCCTCCCCTGTCAACATATCCCAGTTTGATAACTCTTCAGTTGAATGGACATTTAGCACAGATACCGGTAGCGCGGGTGACATTGAATTTTCTGTGGGTACAGAATCTGTTACAGTAACAATCCAAACACCCCCTATTTTGGTGATTGACGAGTTCACAATTTCTCCACAACAAATTAGTGAAGGACAATCTCTTACGGCTACGATGACCGTCACAAATACGGGCGTTGCAACAGCAAAAAATGTCGCTCCTGAATGTCCACCTCCACCGAATGTTAAAGAATCACCTCCACAGTCTGTTCAAATAGAGGGTGGACAAAGTCGTACGTTTACATGGACCTATGTCGCTCAATCGGATAGCAGTGGTAACGTTGACTTTCTGTGTAGCGTTAAGGGTTTTGATGCGAATTGGGAAGAAGAAGAAAAAGAAATATCCTCGTCCGAGACAAAATCAGCCTCATTGACAATCCAACATCCACCTGAATTAAAAATTACTACGACGATGCAACTGCCGAATGGTGATAAACCTGTGAATGTTGGTCAGCCTATCATATTCTATATGACGGTCAAAAATGTAGTAAAAGATTCAACATTGCAAGCAACGGGCGAAAATGTCACCCCTTCTATCGTATCTAAACCATCTGGGGCTATTAATAATATTGCTACAACAATTGTACCCGCACCGGTTACTATCTCATTAGAGCCAGGAGGCGAGCAGACTTTCATGCTGGAGTATGAAGCTACTTCCCCTGAAAAAAACGTGACCTTCTCTGGGGAAGCTACAGGGAACGATTCTAACGGTGGTGAGCCTGTGAAAACGCCTCTTTCTCCTGTTATACCTCCTCCTCCTGTTAAAGTTGTAAATATCCAAAACCCCGCGGTGCTCGAAACTGCTATAGAAATAGATGGGGACATTATCAAAGGGCAAGATTTCACCCTCAAAATAGTTGTGGAAAACACAGGTGATGCGGCGGCGGAAGGGGTTACACCAGATATTGTGAGAAAAACCGGTGATGGTAAAGCAACCTTCTCTGGCCCCAATCCTTCGTCTGAGACCATAAAGAGTAGAATCAAAAAAACCTTCACTTGGAATGGCAAAGCCACAAAAGCTGGCGAGATTACCCTATATATTAATGTGCAAGGCACCGATGCAAACTCAGAAGACCCCTTGTCTATTGATGATGACTACACCAAAGAAATTAAACCACCGCCTGCCACGGAACTCTCCATACCGTCAATAAAAACGGATAGGGATGACATTATCGAAGGGCAAGATTTCACCCTCAAAATAGTTGTGGAAAACACAGGTGATGCGGCGGCGGAAAATATCATCCCTACTGTTGAAAAAAAGTCCGGTAGGGGTAATGCAACCTTCGACGGCCCCAAGCCCCCGTCTGTGACCATAGAGGGTGGAAAGAAACAAATCTTCACTTGGGATTGCACCGCAAAAAAAGCTGGCGACCTTACTTTATCCATTAATGTGGAAGGAAATCTGTCTTTTGATGATGACATCCAACACACTATAGTAATTAAACCACGGCCTGAATTAAAAATCATAGATTTTGAAGTAGGACAGCCTAACAACCCAATACCAGACAAAATCAGTGAGGGTCAGGAAATTATCGTCACGGTAACCATCAAAAATAAGAAGGGTGCGGCAGAGGCATTCGATGTTACACCGTTCATCAACGTCACACCTACGACGATTAACGAAATATCAGAGCCGACCGATGATTCCGTTGATCTGAAAGAAGGAGACGACCATACATTTCAGTGGATATATGGCTACAGAAAAGGAAGCGCAGGTACAGTCGAGTTTACTTTGAGCGTAGAAGCCGAAGATAATATGGGCGAACTCGTGACGGTGAACGATTTGAAGAGGAAAATCACCATTCAAGAACCTGCAGAACTGGACATTACCAGTATGGCAACCGAATCAACTCAGATTAGTGAAGGACAAAATATTACTCTTACAATCAAGGTGAACAACACCGGTCAAGTCATAGCTAAAGACGTGCAATTCGATGCAAAACTCGTCTGGCTGCACGAACCCGGTGCAGACTTAAAAGCGGGTACTCCACCCACCATTGATATAATAGAGAGCGGCATCGAAAAGACGGTTTCCTGGACTTGGACCACTGTTAAAGGGATCAACGGCTCCGGTGGTAGCGCAGGCACGCTTCGTTTTGAAGTTACCGCTTCGGGCGCTGATTTTAACTCAGGTGAAATTATTAAATCACGACCTTCTACCTCCGGTGAAATTGTCATTCAAACTCCCCCAATATTGAAAATTACCAATGTGAAAGCAGAACCAAATCAGATTAGTGAAGGGCAGGATATCACCGTTACGGTTGTTGTGGAGAACAGCGGGCAAGCCAAAGCTATTGAAGTGGAGACAACGTTAGAATTAGCAGACCCTACTGGCAATATCGAGAAAATAAAAGTGGAGCCCGATGCAAAAAAAGAGATTGATAAAGGGAAAACTGAAATTTTCAAGTGGGTTTACGCAACTAAACGATTTCAAGATAAACCCGACTGCGAGATAGATGATACTATCACATTCACAGCAACAGCTTCAGGGAAAGATTATAATTCGCAAGAACCGGTAGAAGCTACTGGAAATACTTCCAATGAGGTGGTGATTATTCATCAGGAAGAACCACTACCTTCAGAAGCCCTGGAGCCTGAGATTTCAGTAGATAAAACAACAGTTAGCGCAGGGCAAACGCTGAACATTACAATGTCTGTGACCAACATATCTTGTGGTTCGGAAAGGGTAGCAATAAATGTAAAGCCATCACTAGAGGTAACACCCCCTGGCGATAATGACCGTTTATCAGGGCCTACTCCGAGAGAGCTGCGAATTGAGCCACAAAAGACGGGTACATTTAAATGGAAATATGAAACTAATTTAGAGGATTTAGTTGAGATTGGCTTCCGAGGCAATGCCGAGGGGACTATTGAGGGGGAGGAAGCTGGTTGGCCTCAAGAAGTCGAATCTCCGAAAGTGACAGTTCAATCCCCAGCAAAATTAGAAATTTTCAGAATCTCAATCAATCAAAAACAACTCACGGAAGAACAAAAAATTACAGTTACAGAAGGGCAAAAATTTCCAGTTACGATAACCGTAACCAATACAGGTGAAGCAACTGCCGAAAAAATCACGCCGTCACTTCGACTCATTAATGGTTGGGACAAGATAAGGCTTGTTTCAGGTCCAGAACCTATTACTGCGCAAATACCCGGCAGAGAAAGCAAAGAATACGAATGGACTTATGAGGCCCTTGCTAAAGGAGATATCGAGTTTACAGTAAAAGCCTTGGGGCGTGATGCAAATTCTGATGAAAAAACTTTCGGTTTTGAAATCGTCACACATCCCGTCCTGGAAGTGGAGCTTGTTTTACCAGAGCAAATCAGCAATGGTCAAGAATTTGAAGTCGTCATGACGGTTACAAATAAAGGGGGAGCGACAGCAATAGAGGTCATTCCAGAGCTTTCCATTGAAGATGATGATAAGGCAGAGCTTATCTCCGGTCCAGAACCGACTACTGGGCAAATACCTGGCGATGGAGGAAGCCAAGAATACAAATGGACGTATAAAGCCATTGACAAAGGAAAAATAACGTTTACAGGAAAAGCTTCAGGGAGTGATGAGAATTCTCATGAAAAAGTGGAAGCTACGATAACTTCCGGCCCTATTGAAATCTTCCCACCTCCCGAATTGAAAGTGGAGAAGCTTGAACTAAGAGTGAAAGAGTTTGTACTACAGCAAATCAGCGAAGGTCAAAACTTTGAAGTCGTCATGACGGTTACAAATGAAGGAGAAGCGACAGCAATAGATGTCATTCCAGAGCTTACCATTGAGGGTGATGGTAAGGTAGAGCTTGTCTCCGGTCCAGAACCGACTACTGGGCAAATACCTGGCGATGGAGAAAGCCAAGAATACAAATGGATGTATAAAGCCATTGACAAAGGAAAAATAACGTTTACAGGAAAAGCTTCAGAGAGTGATACGAATTCTGGTAAAAAAGTGGAATCGCCTCTGGTCACTTTCGGCCCCATTGAAATCGTCGCACCTGCTGCCTTGAAAGTGGAGAAGCTTGTACCACAACAAATCAGCGAAGGTCAAAACTTTGAAGTCGTCATGACGGTTACAAATGAAGGAGAAGCGACAGCAATAGATGTCACTCCAGAACTTCCCATTGAGGGTGATGGTAAGGTAGAGCTTGTCTCCGGTCCAGAACCGACTACTGGGCAAATACCTGGCGATGGAGGAAGCCAAGAATACAAATGGACGTATAAAGCCATTGCCGAGGGAGAGATTAAGTTTACAGGAATAGCTTCAGGGAGTGATGAGAATTCTCACGAAAAAGTGGAAGCTACGATAACTTCCGACTCCGAAATCGTCAAACCTGCCAAATTGAAAGTGACGGAGTTTAAACTACAAGAGCAAATCAGCGAAGGTCAAGAATTTGAAGTAGTCATGACGGTTACAAATGAAGGGGAGGCGACAGCAATAGATGTCATTCCAGAGCTTACCATTGAGGGTGATGATAAGGTAGAACTTGTCTCCGGTCCAGAACCGACTACTGGGCAAATACCCGGCAAAATACTTGGCGGAGAAAGCCAAGAATACAAATGGACGTATAAAGGTATTGACAAAGGGAACATAAAGTTTACAGGAATAGCTTCAGGGAATGATGAGAATTCTCATGAAAAAGTGGAAGCTACGATAACTTCCGACTTGAGAGTGGAGATGCTTGTACCAAAACAAATCGGCGAAGGTCAAAACTTTGAAGTAGTCATGACAGTTACAAATAAAGGGGGAGCGATAGCGAAAGAAGTTAAGCCCACAATAGAGCTATCGGGTACGAGTAAGTTGATTACTGATGTCAAAAACGGACTTAGATTTCCTAAGTATCCTGAACCTTCAGTAATTGATATTCCAGGCGGAGAATCACATGAATTCACCTATGTTTACGAAACTCAAAAAGGTGATAAAGGAAACATTCAATTCAAAGTTTATGCGACAGGCATAGGATTGCAATCAAATGAAGTAACCGCCGATGTAACTATACAAACGCCGCCAGATCTTAAGTGTACATTGGAGGCTGAACCGAAAATAGTGAATGAAGGACAAAAGATTACCTTTACCATGACCGTCAAAAACGATGGCGAAGCGGCAGCAATTAATGTTCTGCCCTCTGAGTTGATTGGCATCGACAAAGCAAACAATTTAATAAAGCTGCCACCGCGCTTTCAAGGAAGCACTTTAGAAAGTGGCGCTTCGGCAAAATTCAATGATAATCCAGAATGGAGATATATTCCACCCGAAGGTAGCGCCGGCAAAGAAGGTGAGTACAAAATCATATTCAGAGGTCATGCAACAGGCAAAGACGAAAATTTAGGTGACACAATTACATCTAAGACATGCCAAGTAGAAGTAACGATTCAAAAACCTTCTCTCCTAACATCTGAATTAAAAGTTGCACCTGCTCAAATCAGCGAAGGACAAGAAATCACTGTCATTATGACTGTGATGAACGAAGGCAAAGCTCTTTCAAAAGATGTCACACCATCGGTGCTCATCATTTCAGGCAAAGCATCGGAGGAATCCGGGCCGATTTTAAAAGAAGGGGACCCCATTCCTTTAGATATCTTAGGTGGTTCAATAGAAGAATATACCTGGAAATATACCACAGCGGAAGGAGATGCTGCTGTTATTACCTTCACCGGCAATGCGGAAGGGACGGATATAAATATAGACGAATTGGTTTCATCAACCGAAACTACCTCGCCGGTGGTGACAATTCAAACTCCAGCCAAGTTGATTTCTGAAACTCTTCAGGCTAGCCCAGACCCGCTCAACGAAGGACAAACTATAACTTTAGAATATACCGTGAAAAACATCGGTCAAGCTACGGCTATTGATGTTAAACCTTCCGAACCGAAATTAACCCTGGGCAATTTGACTAACCCAACGCCCAAAGGGCCTTTCCCAGAACAGGTGGAATTGCAGGAAGGACAATCCCAAAAGTTCAGATGGACATATCAAACTCAAAGTGGAGATGCCGGTACTATCCAATTCGCAGTAGACGCCATAGGCAATGATGAGAATTTCAATGATGTCATTGCGAGGAACGAAGTAATCTCAGACCAAAAGTTTTCCAATGAGGTACGCATCCAGATTCCCGCGCAACTTGAGGTTTCAGTGCAAAAAATAATCGCTGAACCAAAGATAACTGCCGGGCAAGAGATTCGTATTACCATGACCGTTAAAAACATAAGTGAAGCCACTGCAAGAATTGTAGAACAACCCAAATTGGATGTTGAAGGCGGTGGGCAATTAAAGCCGGATGACCAGACAAAACTGCCGGTTGATATAGAAGGAGGTGGAGAATTTCAGTTTCAGTGGACTTATATCGCTCCTGATGGTATTGAAGAGGAAATTTTAGTTACTTTTACAGGAACAGCAACCGGGATAGATGTCAATTCCGAAGAGCAACTTTCTGGACAGTCTCAATCAATAATAATTGTTGTTCCCATTCCTACTTTAGTTATCTCAGATTTTACTGTTAATCGAACTCAACTCAGCGAAGGACAAGACATCATAGTGACGATGAAAGTGAAGAACGAAGGAAGTACTCCCGTTATTGATGTTAATGCTGGTGGTTTTGTTTCCTCTTCGGGCGAAGAACGCTTTCACTTAAAAATTAAGGGTGATGGAGGAGTAACACTCGAATCTACCACGACACAAGGCAGAACACTTAATCCGGGGGCGGAACAAATATATATATGGCGTTATTCCAGCGCAACAATAGGAAGCGAGAGAAAAATTATATTTGCCGGTCATGCAGAAGGAATAAATAAAATTTCTGGTGAGCCTGTTGGAAAAACTCAAGAAGCGGAAACACCTGAAGTCACGATTCAACCTCCTGCTCACTTGAGTTGCAAACTTCGGAGTGAAGGCACAGAGTTTAGCGAAGGGCAAAAAATCATAGTTACATTTACCGTTACAAATGATGGCGGAGCCAGCACGAGCCAGGTTGAGCCCAAGGTTAGTTTATTAGGGACAAGTGCATTGCGAGCAAGGAAACCTACACAAAAACCTGAAGGGACCCCTGATTTGGCAGGAGGAGAATCCCACGATTTTGTATGGGTCTATGATACCAGTTCCGGGGATTCTGGAACCATCCAATTCACAGCAACAGCCATAGGCCATGATGGGAATTCGGGACAGATAGTTCAATGTGAGGCGAAATCAACAATCCAGATACAACAACGACCTAATTTAATAACCACCCTGGAGGCTGCACCAGCGCAAATCAGCGAGGGGCAGCAAATCACGGTTACCATGACGGTAAAAAATGAAGATGCGATACCAGGTAAAGAACGAGCCACAGCACTCAACGTAGAAGCACCTAAAAATTTGGAGATTATTGATACAGGCAGGGCGACATTGGTATCTCCTGATAAAACCCAAGTTGTAGGGGCAATATTCGCTGGAGAAAGTCATACCTTCGAGCCGTTCATTTATCAGACGACTTCAGAATATCCCGGAAGTGCGGGAACAATTCGTTTCAAAGCGCTTGTGACCGGCATAGACCAAAATTCTGAATTGTCTATTACATCGAATGAAGCTACCTCTAATTCTGTAATAATCCAGCGGCCGGCTACTTTGAAGTGCGAAGTTGACGTTCTGCAACCTCAACCAGATGAATTTGGACAATATCAGATAAATTTAGACCAGGGCATCACTCTTGAAATCAAGGTAACCAACACCGATGATATAGTGGATACAAATTCAACGCAAGCGCCAGCGAAGGATATCAGCCTACAGATTATCACTAAAGGAACGGGCGAAGTTAACCTGCTGTCAAAATCACCTGAAGCAATAAAAATACTACCCGCAGAAGATACACATATATTCGCCAAAAAAGAATACAAAGCTATATCTGAAGGCGAAGTAACTTTTGTTATATCGGTCTCCGGTCGCGATGCAAACTCTTCTAACGATATTTCCTGTGAGATGACGCTAACGGTGTTTATTCCTCCCAGTCCACCCGACATTTTGATGAAAAAAATTGATGTGGAAAAAATTGGCGCTCCCCAGGAGGAACCTATTGGAATTGAACAATACTTTACTGTTAAAGTTGAGATTCAAAACAGAGGTACAGTCACCGCTAAAATCACACCAAGCGCAGATGACCTCAGTTTGGTTCTAAAAGACGAATTTCGCAAGCTAGTTCCTAACCAAGAATATAACATCGTTCCATTAAAAGAAGAGATTTCGCTGAAGGGCGATGCATCTGAAATTCTCTTCTATGAACTACAGACTAATGACAAAACTCCAAGCGGCAAAGTAATAATCAAGCCGGAAAATCTTGACATCGTCGATGAAAAAACAAAGGAGCACGAAACACCTACCATTCCATCAGATGTCATGGCAGAAAAAGAATTTGATACGGATAGGCCGCGATTGCTCTCTGTGGTTTACAAGGATACAAATGATAATGGTGAAGTAGAACAAGGCGAAAAATTATTTTTAACGTTCAGTGAACCGGTGAAGCTCAAGAATGTCTTGGCAGATGATATCGAGTTGCGCGCGGGTGACACGATAGGAGAGAATCCGGACATTTTTCTTGCTGAAGGAAATGGCGATTTGGTTATTATCACACTCGGAGATAACCCAGTCCTGCATCCGGAAGGAATCGGAAAACCGAATGATTTCTCGCTCGCATCATCATATCTTGGTATAGAAGATTCAGGTCACATTATTGATTTTGCTGGAAATACATCACCGCCTTCAATACTCTTGGATATCGATATAGAAGATAAAGACCAACCCATTCTTTTTAGCAAGAGCACTAATAACGAAACTGTGAATGATATGCCGGTATTTTTTTTCCGAGTGACGGACGACGGCCCGGCTTTCGATAGCGGTATTGACCTTAGTAGTCTTGAATTGACTTTGGACAACCAAACTCCTTTGGAATGGCGCATGCAATATCCATCAACTCCTGAATATCTACGTGATGGTACGCCTATCACCGCAATTGTGGAAGTTACCGGGTCACATTTAATCATAACGAATTCGTCGAACCAAACAAAAGCCGGAGTTGCCTATTTAACTTCCGCTACGCGGAACATTAGTAATCAAAATGAAATATTACAGGATTTTTATAAAGATATCGTGCTAAAAATTGTATTCAGATGGTCGCTTAATCCGGGACTGCATCGTTTGACAGCAATCATCAGGGATAACCAGGGCAATGCCATCCGAGAACCTTTAAACCTGATTTTTTATGTTATCGCCTCGCCGGAGAATCGACCAATAATTAACCTGGCAACATATCCCAATCCCTTTAAATCAGGTAGGAAAACTGTCATCAGATACATCTTGGCTGGAGATATCGATAATATAGAGCTCAATATTTATGATGTTTCTGGACGCCTGGTGCGTATATTTAAAGAATCAGGCAAAAAGGGACTTAACGATAATATTTCATGGGATGGCAAAACCGAATTTGGTGATAAAGTCGCAGCCGGCATCTATATTTGCGAATTAGTTGCACGCGATGACAAAAAATACTGGCGTATAGCTGTATTACCATAGAGGGGCAAGAGGGCAAGGGGGCAAAAGGGTTAATCACTCTGCCCTTTAACCTTCTTGCCATTTTGCCTCTTTGCCCTACGGAGGTCATAATGGAAAAAATATACCTTTCTTTCACCCGATACTCGTCACTCATCATTTTGTTCCTTATATTTTCCTACACATCTTCATTGTGGGCAACAAACGAAGGCGCGGGTGATGCCTGGTCATTTCTGAATATAGGTATGGGCGCGAGAGCCATGGGACTCGGCGGCGCATTTGTTGCCATAGCTGATGACGCCACCGCGACGTATTGGAATCCAGCGGGATTAGGAATGTTGAAAAAACGAGAATTCATTCTCGCAAATGCTAGTACAAAGGGCCAAATTTTTCCCTCAAATAGATTATTAGGAAATCATCACTATCTCAGCGGTGTTTGGCCTATCAGCAGGAGTGGAAGTGTTGGAATTGCCTTGAATTCTTTGAGCATTGGAGATATTCAACAAACAACTGGGACTTCTGAATTTAACTTCGAGAGAGGCGATTTATTCAAGGATACAGAGTACGCGTTTACTTTTTCCTATGGCGCGTCGCTGGAAAAACAGATTAAAAGGTCGTTGTTTGTTGGCGCTAGTATCAGATATATGCGGCAACATTTTCTTGATGTATCAACAACTCTGACAAGTGGTTGGGGTAGTGATGCAGGTTTCATCCTGAAATTCAAAGATGTTTTGAGGCAGAAAAACAACATAAAGTTGGGGTGGGTGCTAAATGCGAATCTTCCGCGCAAATGGAAATCGAAGAATAATAGTGAAAAAAGTTCTGACCCGGCAACCATCGGTTGGAAATGGGGAGTAGCTGTCGAAACACAAGAGCTTCGGGCACAAAGTCATCTGTCTTTAATCACAGCGTTATCCATCATTCATCAACGGCGTTCTCCGCCAACACTAGCGCTGGGCGCAGAACTAAAAGCCAACCCATTTTTAACCTTCAGAATGGGCATTGGAGATATATGGTTTATTCGGCGCAACGCCTCGGAATACATCTGGGATGCTAGAAAATATAGATTTGTGTTTGGATTCGGCATAATGTACTCACACGCGCAATTTGATTATGCCGCAACATTCGAACGTTTGGGTGTCAAACATAGGATATCCATAATAATTCGATACTAAAACGTGAAACGTGTTGCGTAGTTTGCTTCGTACCTCGCAACGTATCGGAAAAGAGAACCACGAAACACGCAACACGAAACGAGCTTTTCCCTCTGCTCTATTCGGCTTCTCAAATTAACTTGAGTAAAATCTCGTTGTAGTATTAACAAATGGTACTGAAAGGAGAACATCATGCACACACCCAAATATATACGATTTTCTAGCATATTGTTGGCATTGGCCATGGTTATCAGTATCCTGAGTTGTGGTGAGGATGAAGAAAATCCTCCAGAAAATTTTGCAGATGTGACGATTGGCAACCCGGTGGAAGTTGAAACACAACCAGCGCAAAATCAGCCGGGTCCTCCAGATAAAATTCGCTGGGTGAAATTTAATGAAGATGGCACTCGCACAATGTTGAAGGAATTTGAAGATTACCAACGCATCAAAGGTCAAAATACATTTGTTGTCAGAGTTACAGATGCGAATGATGTATTTGTTCCGAATATAAGAGTCGAATGGATACTCAACCGTTGGCCCGACGCGGTAGGCGACATCATTGAAACTGATGACCCTGGATTCGTAGCCGCGCCCGCCGACGTAGACATGGGAAATGAAAAAGGCAATGCGGCGCCGCAAATCAAGGTGAATAATACTTTCGCTATTACATTTACTAATAGCGAACCAGAAACTATCAAAGTGGAAGGTCGAGATGGAACATATCGCGACCTAAACCTTGATATCGGTGAAACGTGGATTACTATCACCTCCACCGATGAAGGCGAAACAAAACGATACATTCAGTATCAAAATTTAACCATAATGAATACCTGAAGCCACCAGCAAAGCTGCTTCTTTTTTTCATGATATTCTAAAAGATGGAAAAGAGTGTCAGGCTGTACGTACTTATTTGGAGAAGAGAGGAATTGGTCCAGAGACGATTAATAAATTTCAGCTTGGATTCGCTCCTGGTCATAATTCTCTTATTCAGTATATGCGGAAATCCGGTTTTACCTTGGAAGTTTTGGAAAAAGCGTCTTTGGTTACTTCAACCCGAGGGAGTTTCCGTGATTTATTTATAAACAGAATTACTTTTCCAATTCTTGATGTTCGAGCCCGTGTGGTCGGGTTTGGAGCCAGGACTTGGGAGGACATACCTAATTCTCCCAAGTATATTAATTCCTTAGAGAATGCTCTTTATAGCAAAAGGGAGCATCTTTACGGCCTTAATCTTTCTAAGGATGGAATAACTAGAGAGGATAGTGTGGTTGTAACTGAAGGCTATCTAGATATGATTACGCCTTTTATGAGAGGGGTAAAAAATATTGTAGCTTCTTTAGGTACAGCCCTAACTTTTGAGCAAATTCGTTTAATAAAAAGGTATGCTTCTTGTGTGGTTTTAGTCTATGATTCCGATAAGGCTGGAGAAACTGCTGCAACTCGGCGCAAAGGTGGTCACCCTGTCAGACTCCGGCGGAACGATTGTCGACAACAGCGGCATCGATGAGGAGAAGCTCGCCTGGGTGATGGGCCTCAAGAACGTCCGCCGAGGCCGCATC
>SDBU01003511.1_pt1 | contig 19885 bp, 19 predicted proteins | sample 2277071 | NCBI WGS metagenome assembly SDBU01 (sample SAMN10397929, study PRJNA504765) | marine sediment metagenome | isolation source: marine sediment core GS08_GC12, 126 cmbsf | place: Arctic Ocean: Gakkel Ridge, Loki's castle | collected 2008
GGCGCTGCTGAGGGAGCGATTGACGCTTCTAATCTTTTAAAGCCAGCCTTAGCCAGGGGTGAGCTTCGGGCCATCGGCGCTACTACTTTAAAAGGATATCAAAAATATATTGAAAAAGATCCTGCTTTAGAAAGAAGATTCCAGCCTATTTTTGTGGCTGAGCCTTCAGTTGAAGATACTATTGCTATTTTGAGAGGGATCAAAGAGAAATATGAGATTCATCATGGAGTAAAGATTAATGATGCTGCCTTAGTAGCTGCGGCCGAGCTTTCTTCCCGTTATATTACTGATAGGTTTTTACCTGATAAGGCAGTAGACCTAGTAGACGAAGCCACTAGTTCTTTGCGTTTAGATATAGAATCAGAACCAACGGAATTCGATGAACAGAGAAAGAAAATTCAGAAATTAGAAATTGAAAAGCAGTCTTTAATTAGAAAAAAAGATGAATATTCTAAGAAAAAACTAACAATCATCAATCGAAAGTTGGCTGATTTGAAAGAAAAAATAAAGGATATTGAAATGCGCTGGAAAACAGAGAAGGAATTAATTGAAGCAATTAAAATAATGAAAAAAGAAATTGATGACTTTAATTTTCAGGCCTCAGTAGCTGAGAGGGAAGGCGATCTCCAAAGAGTGGCAGAGATTAAATACAGCAGCATTCCTAATCTTTTAAAGAAAATTGGCAGAAAAGAAAAAGAATTAACTGGATTTCAGAAAAAACATAAAATATTAAAGGAAGAGGTCTTTGAGCAAGATGTGGCTAAAATAGTTTCTTCTTGGACCGGCATTCCAGTAATGCGTTTAATAGAAGAAGAAGCTCAGAAATTAGAGAAAATGGAAGAGATTATATCTAGGAGGGTAATAGGACAAGCTCCAGCGATCAAAGCTATTTCATCAGCCATTCGCCGCTCTCGAGCTGGTATTTCTGAAGAAGATAGACCCTTGGGTTCGTTTTTGTTTTTAGGACCTAGTGGGGTAGGTAAGACTGAAACTGCTCGGGCTTTGTCAGAGTTTTTATTTAATGACGAGAATGCTCTGGTCCGTTTAGATATGTCAGAATACATGGAACGCCATACTGTTTCTAAAATTATGGGAGCTCCTCCTGGTTATGTCGGCTATGAAGAAGGCGGGCAATTAACGGAAAAGATAAGGCGCCGCCCTTACAGCGTTATTTTATTGGATGAAATTGAAAAAGCCCATCCTGAAGTATTTAATATTTTACTTCAGATTTTTGAAGATGGACGATTAACTGATGCTAAGGGGAGAGTGGCCTCTTTTAAAAATAGTATTATTATTATGACTTCAAATGTTGGGTCTGAACATATCACCGAGATGCAGTCATTAGGATTTTTAAGCGGGAATGAGGATCAAGTTCGCCAAGGTTTAAAAGATAAGGTTATGGAAGAATTGAAAGAAAAATTTCGTCCCGAGTTTTTAAACAGGATTGACGAGATTATTATATTTGATTATTTAAAGAAAGAAGAGATTAAAAAGATTGTTGAATTAGAAATTAATAAAGTAGCCCAGAGATTAAGGAATAAAAATATTGAGATAAAGGTTTCTCCTAAAACAAAAGAGCTTTTATCAGAACAAGGATTTGATCAGAATTTAGGCGCTCGGCCTTTAAAAAGGGTGATTCAAAAATTAGTTTTAGACCCGCTCGCATTAAAAATAGTCACTGGTTTAATTAAAGAAGGTGAGCAGGTTGTTATTGATGTCCAAGATAAAGAGGTAGTATTTAAAAGCGTAAATGATTTAACGAAAGAAGTCATGAAGATATAGTCATTTTACTAAATTTAAAATGTCTAAATTTATATTTAAAGTTTTCGCAATTTTTATAATTGGTGTTGTAGGTGGGATATTTGCTGACCAAATTTTTTGGCCTTATTTTATTGAAAGGCCTCTTTTTCTAGAATATAATTTAGAGCAGCGTCCGGTTTATTTAACCGAACATAAAGAAATAACTATTCAAGATAACACTGCCTTACAGGAATCAATAAAGGGAGTGGAAAAAATAATTGTAGGTATAAAAACTGAAACAAAAAAGGGAAAAACAATAGAGGGCTCTGGTTTAATTATTACCTCTGATGGGTTAGTAGTTACCTTGGCTGAACTTGTGCCTGCTAATTCTTCGGTTCGTCTTTTTTTAACTTATTCCAATGAAGAGATTACTGATTTTCAAATTATTAAAAGAGATTTAGAAAATAATTTAGCTCTAATAAAGATTGAAAAAAAGGATTTAAATACTGCTGGCTATGTTAATCTTGAAGAATTAAGGCTGGGCCAAAGAGTTTTTGCTGTTACCACCTTATTTGACCAGGATAAAAATAAAAAAACACTTACTATAAGTGTAGTTGATGAGGGGATAATACAATATTTAAATCAAGGCCTAATTAACACTAATATTTCCGGAGGAGATGTTTTTATCGGCAGTCCTTTGTTTAATATAGAGGGGAATGTTTTGGGAATAAATTTTATAGATAAACATGGGAAGATGGTTACTATGCCATATAAAGAGATCCAGTTATTTACTGGTATTTAGAAATGGGTTGGAAATAGAAATTTTTCTAATATTTTTACCTTTAAATTGAAATTTTATTTTTACTGCCTTTGGAGGGAGTATTTTTTTTATTCTTTCTGACCATTCTATAGCAATAATATTTTGAGGATTGGAAGCCATTTTTTTAAAACCTAAACTAAGAATTTCTTTTGGTTTTTGGATTCTATAGCAGTCAATATGACAAAAGTTATAGAACCCTTCATCAGCAGTTTTGAATTTTTTCATTATCACAAAAGTCGGACTAGTGATTTTCTCTTTAATCCCCATGCCTTTGGCAAAACCTTGTAAGAATGTTGTCTTTCCTCCTCCTAAGTCGCCTTCTAATGCTAAGACCACTGCTCTTGTTAGGTTTGTTTTTTTTGAATATATTAATATCTGTTTGGCCAAGCTTTCGCCCAATTTTATGGTTTCCGTAAAATTTGTGGTTGTATAATTTTTATTCATTTTTTAATTCTTGACTACTAAAGACGTTTGGAGTATATTGGAGTAATGGATTCTTTAGAAAAGACAAAACAAATTATTAGAAGCTCAGATAATATCTTAATGGTTCTCCCTCAAAACGAGGAAGAAAATTTAAGTTCCGGACTTTCCCTTTTTTATAGTTTAAAAAAAATGGGCAAAAAAGTAAATGTTTTATGGCAGAAGAATTCGAGAGAAGAACGAGGGAGTTTTTCTTCTAATAAAATTTTCGCTATTTTTGTCAAAGATTTCGGTAAAGACATTTCAGAAATGTGCTATAAAAAAGATAGCGATGGTTTAAAAATTTATCTCAAATTAAAAGAAGGAAATATCAATGAGGATGATATTTCTTTTTATTATCCTCAAGTTTTAAGGCCTGAAGATGGGTACAAGGGACTTTCAGGAGTTGAGGAGCCAGCAAATAGAATTAAGCTTTTATCTAAGGCCCTACATAAAGTAAACTTTAATGAGCAAAAAATGATGCATTGGGTTAATTTAGAAGAAAAAGATCTTGAAGAAACAAAAACAAGCCCAGAGGACTTGAGTTTTGTGATGAAAAGAATGAGAGAGGATTTTTATTCGTCATTCCCATTATTGTTTTTATGGAGTGGCCATCGATCTCCAAATTTTATTAAAGGAGTTTTCTACAGCCAAGATTCAGATTCATCAAAAAAAATATTAGAAAATTTTGAGGGAGTGGATCAAAGAGATAATGTGATGTTTTTGACAAGGGAGGAAAATTTTGAGTCTGCTAAATCAAAAATTTTTAGGACAATATGAGCGAAATAACCAATAAAATTACTGTTTCTTCTTCTAGTTTTACAGAAACTAAAAAATTAATTCAAAACATCGCTAACTTTAAGCAAGAAATAGAAAAACATTTAAATGAAAATGTTACAGAGTTTTTAGAAATAATTTTAATTGGAGCAGTAGGACTTGATGTATCCGATCTTCATATTGAGCCTAAAAAAGATTCAGTAAAAATTAGAATAAGAATTGATGGTATTCTTCAAGATGTTGTTGATATAGAAAATGAAAAATATTCTAATTTACTTTCTAGAATTAAGCTTTTAAGCGATATTAAATTAAATGTTTCTGATCGCCCTCAAGATGGAAATTTTTCCATATTATTAGAAGATAAACAGGATCAAGATATTGAGGTCAGGGTCTCTTCTCTACCCACTGAATACGGAGAATCTTTAGTTTTAAGAATTCTTAATTCGAGGTTTTTAATGAGTATTGAAGAATTAGGATTAAGAGACGATCTTTTGCAATTAATTAAAAAAGAAATTAATAGGCCTAATGGCATGATAGTTATAACCGGACCTACTGGTTCAGGTAAAACCACTACTTTATATGCTTTTTTAAAGAAAATTCATAGTTCTGAAGTCAAAATCATTACTATTGAAGATCCTATTGAATACCGACTTAAAGGTATTTCTCAAACAGAGGTAGCGCCTAAGAAAGGATATGATTTTGCCAACGGACTTCGATCTATTATGCGCCAGGATCCAAATGTAATTTTAGTTGGTGAGATTAGGGATTCCGCTACCGCTAAAATTGCTATTCAGGCGGCTCTAACAGGGCATCTGGTTTTATCAACTATTCATACTAATGACGCGGCTGGAACAATAGCTCGATTAGTTACTTTAGAAGCAAATCCAGCTAATATCGGACCAGCTTTAAATATTATTATTGCCCAACGTTTAGTAAGGAAGGCTTGCGAGAAATGTAGCAGAATAGAACTAATTTCTCCCCAAGATTTAGAGAAAATTAAAAAAGAATTATTAATTATTTCTGAAAATATAAAAATAAAAATCCCGATGATTAACGAGAATTTAAAAGTTCGCAAAGCGCAGAAATGTGAATATTGTAATAATACCGGTTATAAAGGCAGGATTGGAATTTATGAGATTATTTTAATGGATGATGAAATGGAGAAATTTATTATAGAAAATTCGTCTATCGCTGCTTTAAGAAAAAAAGCCTTTGAAAGAGGAATGGTAACTATGAAGCAGGATGGATTTATTAAAGTTTTAGAGGGCACTACTACTATCGAAGAAGTAGAAAGAGTGTCAGGGGAATGAAAATTAGCCCGGAGCTGGGGGCGAAACTTTAGCTTGAGAGCTATAAAGATTAGAGTATCTCTGAGGAATAATTCAGCATGACCCGAATTATCCAGTAACTAAGAGATATTCCTATGCCCCCGGCTCCGGGCTAATGTTATTATTTTACTATAATATTTAAAATATGTCAAGTGATATTCTCCAAAACAAGCCTGATGATGAAGATAAGGTTTTAGATTTAACTTTAAGGCCTAAAGATTGGCAAAACTATGTAGGCCAGGAAAAAGTCAAAAAAAACCTTAAGATAATCATTGAGGCAGCCCAAAAGAGGAAAGAAACCCCAGAACATCTGCTCTTTTATGGCAACCCAGGTCTGGGCAAGACCTCGCTTTCATATTTATTTGCCAAAGAAATGGGGGCTAATCTCCGTGTCACCTCTGGTCCAGCTATGGAAAAGGTAGGGGACCTGGCTTCAATCTTAACTAATCTCTCAGACGGAGATGTTCTTTTTTTAGATGAATGTCACAGATTAAATAGAATCTGCGAAGAGTATCTCTACCCAGCAATGGAGGACTTTAAATTAAATATTGTTTTAGGCAAGGGTCCTATGGCTCGGATTATGGAAATGAAGCTTCCTCGTTTTACTCTTATTGGAGCCACTACTCGTTTAGCAATGATTTCTCCTCCTTTAAGAGATAGATTCGGCGCTATTTTTCAGCTTGATTTTTATAAAACTGAGGATTTAGAAAATATTATTAGCCGTTCAGCTCAGATTTTAGATATTGAAATAGATCCAGAGGCAGTAATAGTTATTGCCCAAAGAGCTCGTTTTACTCCCAGGGTTGTGAATCGCCTTTTAAAAAGAGTTAGGGATTGGGCCCAGGTAGAAGGCCAGGGAGTTATTACTAAAGAGATTGCCCAATCCTCGCTTGATTTTTTAGAGATTGACGAGAAGGGGTTGGAAGTAGGCGATAGAAAAATATTAGGGGCAATTATTGATAAATTTAATGGAGGACCAGTTGGTCTTCAAACTTTATCCGCATCTACTGGAGAAGAGCAGGAAACGATTTTAGATGTTTATGAGCCCTATTTAATGCAATTAGGTTTTATTCAAAGGACTCCTCGGGGTCGGACCGTCACTAAATTAGCTTACCAACATTTAAGAAAGAAATATAAAGGGACGGAGAGATTAATTTAGATATTTTAAAAAAAATAACCCTCAATCATTACTGATTGAGGTATTTCTTTCTAATGTTTGAAAATTCTCGTGCAAAAAACTCTTTTTTAATGATATTATGAGATTTATTTATCTAATTTTTCTTTTAATAATGCTAATTTTTAGCTCTTTTAGTTTTGTCCAAGCAGATAATTCTTTAGATGTGGTTATTAGCGAAATAGCTTGGATGGGCACAGAAAACTCTGCTAATGACGAATGGATTAAATTATATAATAACACTAAAGAGGATATAAATTTAGATGGCTGGATATTAAAAAGTGCTGATGGAACACCGGAGATTAATTTAGAAGGAATTATTAAAGCTAATAACTATTTTTTATTAGAAAGAACTGACGATGATACGCTCCCAAACATTTCTGCTGACCAGATTTATAAAGGCGCTTTGGAAAATGGGGGAGAGTATTTAGAGCTTTTTGATGATTTAAATAATTTAGTAGATTCAGTTAATTGTGAAGAGAGTTGGTTTGCTGGCGATAATTCCAATAAACAAACAATGATCAGAAAAGATTCAAAGGTTTCTGGTGATAATTCTAATAACTGGCAAACCGGCCAAAATCCTGATGTTTCTCCTGAAAAGGCTGAAGAAAAACCTATACAAATTAAGGTTGAGAGCGAGGAAAATAAAAAAGTTCAAGAATATCCTTTAGGCATAGCAGTTAATGAAATCTTGCCTTCGCCAGAAGGATCAGATGCGGAAAATGAATGGATAGAAATTTTTAATCAAAATAATTTTAAAGTTGACCTTTCTGGATGGGCAATAACTGACACGATTGGCAAAACCAAGAATTATATTTTTCCAAAGAATACTATTATTAAAGTCCAGGAGTTTATGGTTTTAACTCGGCCAGTTACGAAAATAACCTTAAATAATAGTGGTGATGGTTTGAGAATTATCCAGCCAAACAAGAATATTATTGAAGAGGTTGTTTTTGGAAAGGCGGTTACTGGCCAGTCTTATAGCAGGATTGATACTAATTGGTATTGGGGCTCTGATTTGACCCCTGGTTCCGCTAATATAGTTAAACTTGAAAAACAGATTCAAGAAAATAAAGAAGAGGAAGCCCAATTTTCTGATAATTTTGAAAAACAATCATCTGTTGTTGCTTCTTTTGTTAATGTTTTACAGGGTAAAACTCAGAAAAATAGAGTTCCTGTTAATAATTTTTTTGTTATTCTAATTGCTTTTTCGGTTGCTATTTTTTCAGCAATCGCGATTTTGTTTCTTAAAAGAGGACTTTAGAGCGCGGGATTTGAACCAGAGTCAATTTAGCGGAGCGAATTCGGGCAGGATTCAAGGCGCGAGGAGCGAAGTGTGTCCAGGGGATACATAAGCGACGAGCAACGAAGAATATTGCCCGAATTCACCCGCCCAAAGAGAAGCGAAATAATGGGCTAATTTCCCTGCCTGCCCTGCCTGCCGGCAGGCAGGGCAGGCAGGTTTGTCACTCCTCCTCGAAGTGTTATCCTAACACTCCTTCGTCGTCGTTCCTCTAATTTAACCCATTCTTTCGTTTCTAAGCTTGATTCTGGTTCGAATCCCGTGCTCTTTAGAAGATTGATTTATGAGGGAAATTAAGTTAAGCTTAAATTATGAGCGGTCATTCTCACTATAGTACGATTAAGCATAAAAAAGGCTTGGAAGATCAGAAAAGAGGAAAAATTTTTTCTAAATTAACCAAGCAAATTTTTATCGCTGTTAAAGAAAAAGGGGGAGATCCGGAAGCTAACCCCTCTTTGCGTTTGGCTATAGAAAGAGCTAAGGAATTTAATATGCCCAAGGATACTATTGAAAGGGCGATTAAAAAAGGAACTGGAGAATTGGAAGGAGAAAAATTAGAGGAGGTAATGTATGAGGCCTATGGGCCAGGCAAGATCGCCATTATTATTGAAGCGATTACGGATAATAAAAATAGGACTCTGGGTGAGATTAAAATAATTTTTAAAAATAATAATGGAAAGTTGGCAGACACTGGCTCAGTGAAATGGATGTTTGAGAGAAGGGGAGCGATAATTATTAATAATGAAGAAACTAAAATAGATAAAGAAGAATTAGAATTAAAAGCTATTGAGGCTGGGGCTGATGATATATATTGGCATGATGATGTTTTAGATATTTATACAAAGCCAGAAGAATTAGAAGCAGTGAGAAAAAATTTAGAAGGCCAAGGGATAAAGGCAGAATCTGTTTCTTTAGACTGGGTGGCTAAAGAAGTGGTGGAAATTAATGAAAAAGAAAAAGAATCAGCGGAAAAATTATTTGAGGTTTTAGATGAAAATGATGCAGTCCAAAATATATACTCTAATCTTAACAATTAATTTGTATTTATGATTATTTTAGGTATTGATCCAGGCATAGCCAAGGTAGGGTTTGCTGTAATTAGGAAAAATAAAGGTTCAGTAAAAGAAATTCACAAGGATATAAAATGCCTGGACTATGGTTGTATTACTACTAGCCCTAAATTATCTACTCCAGAACGGTTGAAAAAAATAGCCGATGATTTAAAGAAATTAATCAAGGAATATAATCCTAAAATATTAGCCGTAGAAAATGTTTATTTTTTTAAGAATCTAAAAACTGCATTGCCAGTAAGTCAGGCCAAGGGAGTGATTTTATTAGCCGCGGCTCAAAATAATATACCAGTTCATGAATTTACTCCTTTACAGGTGAAAATGGCTGTTTCTGGTTATGGTCGGGCTGATAAGGCTCAGATTCAGAATATGACCCAGATATTATTTAATTTAGCTGAGCTCCCTAAGCCCGATGATGCGGCCGATGCTTTAGCCGTAGCAGCTTGCTACGCTTTTTCTATTAAGAAATTATAATTATTAATGGATATTCCAAAAGAAGTAAAATTTGTTTTAACTGAATTAAAAAAGCATAAATTTGAAGCCTATATTGTTGGAGGCTGTGTCCGGGATTATTTAAGGGGAGAAGTTCCTGAAGATTGGGATGTTACCACTAATGCCAAGCCAAAAGAGATTAGTAAGGTTTTTCCTAAAAATTTTTCAGATAATAAGTTTGGGACAGTTACTGCTTTAGTTGATAAAATGGAGATTGAAATTACTCCTTATCGGATAGAATCAAAATATACTGACAAAAGGCATCCTGATAAAGTAGAGTGGGTAGAGAATATTGAAGAAGATTTAAAGAGAAGGGACTTTACAGTTAATGCAATGGCGGCCACCTTAGAATCTAAAAGCAAAAAATTAAAAGTGATTGATTTATTTAATGGGCAGAAAGATTTAGAAAAGAAAATTATTAAAGCCGTTGGAAAGGCAGAGGAGAGGTTTGAAGAAGATGCTTTGCGTTTAATGAGAGCAGTGAGATTTACCGCAACTTTGGGCGAGGAATGGAAGATTGAAAAAGAAACTGAAAAAGCTATAAAGAATAATGCGGGTTTGCTTCAAGTAATTTCTAAAGAACGGATTAGAGATGAATTTATGAAGATTATTATGTCGGATAAGCCGGATGACGGGATAGAGGTATTAAGAAAATTGGGTTTGTTAAAATATGTAGCGCCAGAATTAGAAGAGGGGTATAAGGTAGGGCAAAATAAGCATCATATTTATAATATTTATGAACACAGCTTGCTTTCATTAAAATATGCCGCTAAGAAAAAATTTAATAAATATGTCAGATTAGCAGCTTTATTTCACGATATTGGAAAGCCAAAAGCAAAAAGGGGGGATGGCCCTGATTCTACTTTTTATAATCATGAAATAATCGGTGCTAAAATGGCAGTTCGAATCTTGGAGCGATTAAGATTTTCTAAAAAAGATTTAGAAAAGACAGTGAAGTTAGTCCGCTATCATCTTTTCTACTATAATGTTGATGAAGTGGGGGAATCGTCTGTCCGGAGATTAGTGCGCCAAGTAGGGCCGGAAAATATGGAAGAGCTTTTACAAGTAAGATTTTGCGATCGGATTGGTTCTGGGGTTCCTAAAGCCGAACCATATAAACTGCGCCATTTGAAATATATAATTGAGAAAGTAAGCCAAGATCCGATTTCCGTGACAATGATTAAGATTTCTGGAAATGATATAATGAAGATTTTAAACATTAAGCCAGGAATGAAAGTAGGAGCTATCCTAGATATATTATTGAACCAGGTTTTAGAGGATCCCAAAAAGAACAAAAAAGATTTTTTAGAAAAAGAAGTTAAAAAGCTTAATAAATTATCAGATTCAGAACTTTATTCTTTAAGTAAAAAAGCAAAAACAGAACGCCAGAAATTAGAGATGAAGCAGGATAAAATGACAAAGAAAAAGTATTGGGTTACTTAATCTCGGAGTGTAGTATAACGGTAGTATGTGCCCTTCGGGAGGGTAAGACTCGAGTTCAATTCTCGGCACTCCGAAAAGGGCCTGTAGTTTAACGGTAGAACGCTACTTTCGCATAGTAGTAATGGCAGTTCAATTCTGCCCAGGTCCACCACTTCGGATATGTCAATGTTTCCGCCTCGCCCGCAAGCGGGCTCGCCGTGTTCTTCAAAAATTACCAAAGAACCGGAAAAATACTCGCCTCGCTGAAGCTCCGGCGAAGCGGGTCGTTTCGACCCACATTTTAGTAAAAGAAAATTTTTTATATATGTAGGAGAAATTTCTATGAAATTTCTGCTTTTATTTTAAGAAACATTTGACTTTTATTATATAGTTTGCTAAAATATTTCATAGTAAATTTACATTAAAAAGGGAGGATGATAATGCAAAAGCAAAGAGCATTACCACTCGGAAAGTTAGATTTTCATTTGCTCGAGAAGCTTCTGGAAAAATATCAAAGCAAATTAGATCCTAGAATAGTGGTTGGTCCTAAACTAGGAGAAGATGCAGCCGTAATCGATTATCCCGATCGCTATCTTGTTGCCAAAACCGATCCTATAACTTTTGCAACCGATGCAATAGGTTGGTATGCCGTTCAGGTTAATGCTAATGATATTGCCACCAGGGGAGCTACCCCAAAATGGTTTCAAGCTACTATTCTTTTGCCAGAGAACAAAACAACCGAAGAGCTGGTTGATGGAATTTTTGGCCAAATATCTCGGGCTTGTAACGAACTGAATGTAGCTGTAATCGGTGGGCATACTGAGATTAGTTATGATTTAAATCGGCCAATTGTTGTGGGCTGTATGCTGGGCGAAGTTAAAAAAGAAAAGTTGGTCTCTACCTCTGGAGCAAGAATAGGTGACACGGTTATTCTAACGAAAGGGATTGTTATAGAGGGAACTTCTATAATTGCCAGAGAAAAAGAAGCTGAACTAAGAGAGAAGGGATATGAGGAAAACTTTATTCAAAAATGTCAGAATTTCCTCTATAGCCCCGGTCTCTCAGTTGTGAAAGATGCTTTACTGGCAAATCAGGTAGGGGTTCACTCCATGCACGATCCAACGGAAGGAGGATTAGCAGCTGGTCTTTATGAGGTTGCTCTGGCTTCCCAAGTTGGTCTTTTGGTCAAGGAAGAAAATATTCCTATTCTAGAAGAGACAAAGGTGCTTTGTAGAGAATATGGTTTAGATCCCTTAAGGACGATCACCTCGGGAGCCTTGCTGATTGTTGCTCCCGAGAAAAACTCTAGGAAAATTATTTCTCTTTTGGGAAGAAATGGGATAATGGCCTCTATAATAGGGGAGGTTAGAGATCGAGATTTCGGGATTAAACTGGCGACCGACGGGAGATTAGGAGATTTAAGGTTTTCTGCTAAAGATGAGATAACTAAAATTTTTGAGTAGTGTTTTCGGAATACTAGCGGTGCGATAATATCGCCCGTTTTTTCTTTCTGGAATTTGCCGTCAAAGGTAAAATCTGTTAAGATTTTACTAGCGAGCTTTGCTCGCTGAAAAACTCGAAATTATTAAAGGACGCGGTGAGTCCTCGAGTCGCAAATTATAGAGTTTATTTTTTCCGTTCCCGGCAGCGAAAATAATTTAAGAATAGTTCACTATCGATAAAAATGAATTTAGCTAAAGCTATTAAAATATTAAAACAAGAAGGTGCTGTTGTTTATCCAACTGATACGGTTTATGGATTAGGCGTTGATACATTGAATTTAAAAGCAGTTAAGAGAATGTATCAGATTAAGGGTCGGGCTAAGCAGCCAACCCATATTCTTGTTTCTGGGATCAGGATGGCAAAAAAATATGTTATTTTTTCAGAAAAAGCCAAGGATATTTTTAAGAAGTTCTTACCTGGTCCTCTTACTATAATTTTGCCTTTAAAAAAAGATGTTCCTGAAAGCATAAAATTGCTTTCTGCTGGCACAGCCACCTTAGGCATAAGAATGGCGGATAATAAAATTGCTTTAGAATTAGTTAAGAAATTTGGTAGGCCTATTACTACTCCTAGCGCTAATCCTAAAGATGGGAAAACTCCATACTCTATAAAACAAAGCCAGAAGCAATTTGAGAATAGAAAGAACAAGCCAGATTTATATTTAGACGGAGGAACATTGGCTAAAATTGAACCCTCAACAATAATTATGATGACAGGAGAGAATATAAATATTTTAAGAAAAGGACCGATAAGAATAAAAGAACAAATGTAGTGTTAAAACCTTGCGATCAGCGTTTATGGAATGAAATTTTTCATTTTTCGGATTCAACTAGTTGAGCAGGTTCATTAGATTTTTTCAATTTTGGTTTTTTGGAATATGATAAAATTTGACTGATTTTTAAATTTTGTTATTATGGAAGTATAAAAGTTAAGCTAAATATATGCGTAAAATAGATTTAAAAAACGTAGTTTGGAAAGAGGGTAAATATTATGTTGCACAATGTCTTAATGTGGATGTGTCTAGTTTTGGCAAAACTAAAAAAGAAGCTTTAAATAATTTAGATGAGGCGTTAGAATTATATTTTGAAGATATTAAAATACCTCGTCCTATTAAAGTTGAAAAGCCGGAGTTGGTAGAGCTATCTCTTCGTTATGCCTAAACTATACTCTTCAAGTCATATTATTAAAGTTCTTCAAAGTAAGGGCTTTATTTATATTTCACAAAGGGGTAGTCATGTAAAATTTCGTAAATCTATCAAATTAACTTCAACAGTAATCGTCCCTGCCAATAGAAAAGAAATTCCCTATGGGACTTTTAGGTCTATTTTACGCCAATCTAATTTAGTAGAAGACGATTTTAAGAAAAAATAAGCCAGATTTATATTTAGACGGAGGAACATTGGCTAAAATTGAACCCTCAACAATAATTATAATAGCAGGGGAGAAAATAAAGGAGTAATATTTCTAATCTTCCGGGTTTAAACTCGGAAGATTTTTATTTCTGCCTTTGGCATGGTAGAATAATATAAAGGTCGTTTGTTTGTTTTAAAAATAATTTATCATGATTAATTTTTTAAATAAAAAAATTTTTACGACAAAATCGATTTTAATTATTTTTTTTATTTTTTTATTATTCGGCGGGATTTTTTATTGGCTCTGTCCGGATGCAAAAAATAAATCTGATTTACCCGTAATTCAGACGCCAGAAGATAAGCTAACAGCAAAAGAAATAATGAATGCTGAATATTTAGGTTATTCTGACGAAGGAGCAATTAAACTTGAAGATGGTTATTATTTCAAGCAATGGACGCCAGATTCAGCTACTGGCCTATTGGTTTTAGTTGACGAAGAAGATGTGTTTTTTGGTGATTTGAATAATGATAATCAAGAAGATGCCGCGGTAATTGTGGCTAGTAGCGGTGGAGGAAGCGGTGTTTTTTATGAATTGACTATTATGTTAAATAAAAATGGTGAACCTTTTTTTCTTACTTCAGAGTCTTTAGGGGATAGAGTAATTGTGAATTCTATGAATATTCAATCAGGGGTTATCACTCTTAATATGATGACCCACGCTTCTGGAGATGGTTTATGTTGTCCTTCTTTAGAAAAAGTTTTTCAATATCAATTATCTGGAGATCAATTAATAAAAATATCTGAAGAAAAAGTTATTAATTAGAAAAATATGGATTCAAAACAGGTAGGGGAATTAGGAGAGCAGATTGCTCGGGATTATTTAGAAGAAAGAGGTTATAAAATATTAGATAGGAATTATAAAGAGCAGGTAAAATTTGGGCCTGGTTTTGGCGAGATTGATATTATTGCTAAAAATAAAGATGTGATAGTTTTTGTTGAAGTAAAGACTCTTCGCCAAACTAATAGTGAAATTTTTGAGCCAGAAGACAGGGTTAATTTTTATAAACAGAGAAAATTAGTTAAATTAGCTGAGCTTTGGCTAAGTAAGAAAAAAATTCCTTTAGATACGAAATGGCAGATAGATGTAGTTAGTATTAAACTCAATTTAGCGTTGAGAAAAGCAGAAATTAATTATTTTGAAAATGTAGTAGGTGATAGATGACAAAATTTTTAGCTTTTTAATTCCCCTATTCTATTGACGGCCGTCAATAGAATAGGGGAGAATAGGTTTTTAAAAATTGGGGTTTTAAAAATTGGGGTTGACAATTATAATCGTAGCGGTAAGATAAAAATGTCAGTTAGATAGTCCGTGCTGAAAACCGCGGACACTTTTTATAGATATGCAAAGATTAAAATTATTTACATTAAAAGCTTTAAATTTTACCTGCTTGGTCGTAGGTCAGATTTGTAGTATAGGATTATAAAAATATGGATTTAAAAACTTTTACATTTACCATAACCCAGATTGCCGAAGAAAAAGGTATTCCTAAAGAAAAAATTTTTGAGATTATTGAGCAGGCAATTGCTTCTGCTTATAAAAAAGATTACGGTAAAAAGGGCCAGATTGTGAGATCAAAACTTAACCCTAAAACAGGGGAGGTTAAGTTTTGGCAGGAAAAATTAGTTTTAACCGAAGACATGATTTATTCTGAAGAAGAGTGGGAAGAAATAAGAGTCCAAAAAGAAGAGCTTGGCGCGGTTAGATCTTTTGCTGACGAAGAAGATGACGGAGACGAAGATAAGAAAATTCGCTTTAACGAAGAAAAACATATTATGCTTGATGAAGCAAAGAAAATTAATTCTAAAATTAAGTCTGGAGAGGATTTAGAAATTCCCTTAGAAAGCAGGAGTGAATATGGCCGAATTGCTGCTCAAACCGCAAAACAAGTAATCTTACAAAGGATTAAAGAAGCTGAGAGAAATTCTATTTTTGATGAATATAAAGAAAAGGAAGGGGAGATAATTTCAGGAATAGTCCAGCGCATAGAAGATAGAAAAGTTTTTTTTGACTTAGGTAAGTCATTAGGCGTTCTTCCAAGAGAAGAGCAAATCCCTAGAGAATTTTATAAACCCGGACAGAGGTTTAGGCTTTATGTAATGAAGGTAGAAGATTCTCCTAAGGGACCAGCAATAATTTTATCTCGTTCTTATCCTAAAATTTTATCTAAATTATTCGAGCTTGAGGTTCCGGAAATACAGGCCGGTGATATTGTTATTAAATCTATTGCCCGAGATATCGGTTCTCGTTCTAAAGTGGCAGTGGCTTCTGAAACAGATGGCATGGATCCTATCGGCGCGATGGTGGGCCAGAAAGGAACCAGAGTAATGGCAGTGATTAATGAGTTAGCCGGTGAAAAAATAGACATTATTGAGTATGACGAAAAACCGGAAAAATATATTACCAATGCTTTATCTCCAGCTAAGGTTATTGAGGTAAAGATTATGCCTAAAAATAAAGCTCAAGTTATTGTCCCTGAAGATCAGCTTTCTTTAGCAATTGGGAAAGAGGGGCAAAATGTTCGTTTAGCAGCCCAACTTACTGGTTGGAAAATAGATGTGAGGGGCGCTGAGGGTATAGTAGAAACAGAGGAGTTGGATGAAAAAGAAACTAAAGAAAAACCAAAAAAAGAGAAAACAGAAGAAAAATCTAAAATTGAAAAAGTTCTCAAGGAAGGAAAAAAAGAAAAAGAGACTAAGGCCGAAATTAAAAAAGATTAAATTTTAAACATCAATTTTTAAGGATTAATGAAGTTTCCAATATCCTGCCTAAGGGCAGGCAAGTCTCAAATAATTTGAAAATTGTAAATTGGAATTTCATTGAAAATTGAAAATTGAAAATTTTATGAATTTAGTTCCAACAGTTATCGAAAAATCACAATACGGAGAACGAGCTTATGATATTTATTCTAGACTATTAAAAGAGAGAATAGTTTTTTTAGCTGGGCCAATTAATGATATGGTCGCTAACTCTATTATTGCTCAACTTTTATTTTTATCATCTAAGGATTCTAAAAAAGACATCCAAATTTATATTAATACTCCGGGCGGAGTAGTAACAGCTGGGTTAGCAATTTATGATACTATGCAGTATGTTAAAAGCCCTATTTCTACTGTCTGTGTTGGTATGGCCGCTTCTATGGGAGCCACTTTATTAGCAGCTGGCGCCAAAGGAAAAAGATTTGCCTTACCCAATTCCGAAGTTTTACTTCACCAAGTAGCAGGGGGAGTAACTGGCCAGGCAACAGAGATAGAGATTACGGCCAAGCAGATTATGCGGATTAAAGAGAGATTGAATAAGATTTTATCCAAACATACTAGTCAGCCATTAAAAAAATTAGAAAGGGACACTGACAGAGATTTTTACCTCTCTGCTGAGGAAGCAAAAGAATACGGAATTATAGACGAAGTAATAAATACAAAATAGCCAGCAATGGCTATTTTTAGTTATCCACAAACTATTTTCTTTAAATTGTGGTAAAATTAACTAAATCATATAACATATAACATGAAACTTATTTGGTTGCGCTAAATATATTAAAAATAGAAGGTCTATTAAAGTCGGAAAAATTAAAAATTTAATTAAATTAATAGTAATTTTATGAAAAAACAAAATTTATATAAAACAATACCTTTAAGTATCGGAGTTTTAGTTGTTTCTTTTGCAATTAGTTATATTATTTTAGCTTGGACAGAACCACCTACTGCTCCGCCAGGAGATAATGTGGATGCTCCGATTAATGTTTCTGACGTAGGTCAATACAAAGAGGGTGAATTAGGAGTGGCTACTAATAGCTTTAATCCTAATTTTGGTTTAACTGTTGGCTCTAGTACTAATCCTAAGGGAATAAAAGTAACAGGTGATTCTAAGTTTTCAAAAGGGCCAGCAGATGAAGGGGGAATTGTTGTTGGTGACGCAACTGACGGGAATATGGGTGGAGGAAGCATTAATGCGGAAGCGCTTTATGTAAATGGCCAGCCAGTAGGTGGCGGTGGAATAGGCGGAGTAGATGTAACTTATAGAATAGATATTTCAAGTTATAAGGATGCAGACACTCAAGAGTTTTTACATCAAACAGCTGCTTACGCTTGCCCAGGAGACAGTATTCCAATAGATATTTCAAAATCATCAACAGTTTATAACTGGTCATGGTGGGATATATATTCTAAAAAAAGCGGTAGTCCTTTTGATTGCTGTAGTTATGATATAAGCGGTTCAACTGTTACAGCGACTATTTGGCCAATGCATAATCTGGTTAGCTACTCAGGGTGGAATTGTGGCGGTGCGGCTCAGTGGCAAAATCGAGAATGCAGTGAAGGAATTCAAGGTTGTCAGGGGACGTGGGAAAGAAACTATGATTATTATACAAATAATCCTTGTACCGTTAAATTTAAATGCGGGCAGGAAATTAGCGTGGGAGAGGTAACTCCCTAAAAAAATAACAGGAGTTAAATTTAGGGTGAAATTTTACCTTCCTGTAAGTTAAAAATTTTAAAATTTATATTAAACCTTTGTGTTAGGTGTTAGAGCCCTTTATTTTAAATGTTAAATAAATATAATTTTATTTTTATAGGGCTGTTGAGTGTTTTAATTTTTATCCTAATTCCTAATATAGCTTCAGCAGCAGTTTGCCAATCGCATGATGTCAGCGGTTGGGCATGGTCAGCAAACATTGGCTGGATTAGTTTTAGTTGCGAGAATGAAACAACATTAGGCACTGGCATTGATTACGGTGTAGATGTTAAATTAAGTAATGGTAAATTTTCTGGTTATGCTTGGTCGGAAAATATTGGCTGGATAAGCTTTAATAAAGGAGATTTTGGTGGCAATGCCCCCGGTATTCCTCATGGTAAAGCTGTTGAAATAGATTTTGATAATAATGAAATTTTTGGCTGGGCCAGGGCTCTATCTGCTTGTAAAGACGATCTTTGGAATAGTGTTAGTGAAAAATGTATTGGTTCAGGAGCAGGTGACAGGGCTGGGGGCTGGGACGGCTGGATTAAATTTAGAAAAGATCCGGGAGATTCAGGTAGTAATTATGGAGTATATCTTGATAATACTATTATACCAAACGAACTGAAGGGCTGGGCCTGGGGTTCTGATGTTATTGGCTGGATTAGTTTTAATTGCCTTGATGGCGCGGAAGACGGCGGAAGTGTCTGTTATAAATCAGATTATAAGGTATTTTTTAATAATTTTCCTCCTAATAAGCCCGATAACACAAGTTACAGCTGGGATAATTGTAGTTTTAAAGGACAATCCATTCCTACATTTGAGTGGGATTATTCTGACCCAGAAGGCGATCCCCAAACTGCTTTTGAAATTTGGGTAGACCGTTGGGTAGACCGTTTTGTAGACTATGATGCCTTCCCTGACAATAAAAAGTTCAATTATTTAAGAGAAGTATCAGATGACTTTTATGTGTTAGATTTATTTGATGATGACGATGATGACGACACTGATTGGTTAGACAACTTAGATTGGGGTACTAATTATTATTGGAAAGTGAAGGTAAGAGATAATCATGGTAAATGGTCAGAATGGTCAGATTTTCAAATATTTACTACTCCTTCTAATGCTTATCCCTGGGTTGATTTTGGTTTAGCTTCTGATGAACGGCCGAAAATTGGTGTAGACATTCAATTTTGTTCTGTAAATGATGGGGGTGATTGCGATAAGGATTTATCAGAGGCCTTTGGGGGGAAAGTTATCACTAGTTGGGTTTGGGATTTTAGAGATGGGACTATAAACGCGAGTGCGAACCCTACCCATAAGTACAGTGTTACCGGGCCTTATCGTGTTTCTTTAACTATTAAAGATTCTTCTGGAAAATCCTGCAGTAAGAACAAATTATTTCATATAAAAGGTCATTTTCCTATGTGGAGAGAGATAGTTCCTTTTTTTAAATAATTTGATATATTATTAAGTTAATAACAGAGGCAAGTCCTCTGTTTTTCACTTGAAAAAAGGCGGGGATTTGTTAAGATAAAATTAGTTTATGGAAGAGTATGGGCCTCAAAAAATTGAAAAGAAATGGCAGAAAAAATGGGAGCAAGAAGGGCTTTATAGCCCTGATTTAGATAAGGCGAAAAAGCCTTTTTATAATTTAATGATGTTTCCTTATCCTTCAGCTGAAGGTTTACATGTGGGTAATATGTACGCTTTTACTCATTCTGATGCTTATGGTCGTTATATGAGGATGAAGGGTTTTGATGTTTTTGAACCCATTGGCTTGGATGGATTTGGTATTCATAGCGAAAATTATGCCATTAAAATAGGCGAGCATATTAAAGATGTTTCTCAAAGGACTGAGAAAAATTTTTATAAACAATTGAAAATGATCGGTAATCAGTATGATTGGAAAAGAAGCTTAGAAACCTATGACC
>SDBU01003512.1_pt1 | contig 19885 bp, 19 predicted proteins | sample 2277071 | NCBI WGS metagenome assembly SDBU01 (sample SAMN10397929, study PRJNA504765) | marine sediment metagenome | isolation source: marine sediment core GS08_GC12, 126 cmbsf | place: Arctic Ocean: Gakkel Ridge, Loki's castle | collected 2008
AGATGGCAAGCAGGTTTGAGAAATTTTCGGAGCGGGCACGACGTGCCCTTACCTTCGCCCAGGAAGAGGCGCAGAGGTTCAACCATAACTATATTGGAACGGAGCACATATTATTAGGGCTGGTTCGGGAAAGCGATGGGGTTGCAGCCAAGGTGCTCTCCAACCTTGGCGTTGACCTTAGTAAGGTGCGTGCTGCGGTGGAATTCATCATTGGACGAGGAGGACGGACCGGTCCGGGTGAAATTGGGCTTACCCCTAGGGCTAAGAAGGTCATTGAGTTTGCTGTAGATGAGGCGAGGCATCTTGGACATAGCTATGTTGGCACTGAGCACCTTCTACTAGGTTTATTGCGTGAGGAGGAAGGGGTAGCTGCTGGGGTACTGGAGAGCCTTGGTGTTAACCTGGAGAGGGCTCGTGCTGAGGTAACTCGTATCCTCAGTCACAGCGCCATGCAAGCCGGCTCTGGGGCTCGTACCTCTAGCCGTACCCCCACTCTGGATCAATTAGGGCTGGACTTAACTGCTATGGCTCGTGCTGGAAAACTTGACCCGATTATCGGGCGTCATAAGGAGATTCAACGAGTAATTCAAATCCTGAGTAGGCGCACTAAGAATAATCCCGCCCTTATCGGGGAGCCTGGGGTGGGGAAAACAGCTATTGTTGAAGGTTTAGCTCATCGCATAGTAGCAGGCGAGGTGCCAGAAGTTCTCCAGGGGAAGCGAGTAGTTACCTTGGATGTGGGTTCGCTGGTAGCCGGCACCAAATATCGTGGTGAGTTTGAGGAGCGGTTGAAAAAGGTGATTGAGGAGATAAAAACCTCCGGAAATTGCGTGCTATTTATTGATGAGATGCATACCATAGTTGGGGCTGGGGCTGCTGAGGGTGCTGTTGATGCTGCCAATATACTCAAGCCTTCTCTGGCTCGAGGGGAGCTACAATGTATTGGAGCCACTACTGTCAGTGATTATCGAAAACATGTGGAAAGGGATGCTGCACTAGAACGCCGCTTCCAACCCATCCTGGTGGAAGAGCCTACAGTGGAGCAAACTATAGAGATACTGCGAGGTATAAAACAGCGCTATGAGGAGCACCACCGCCTGATAATAAGTGACGAAGCTTTAAAAGCAGCCGCTACATTGGCAACAAGGTATATTTCTGGTCGCTTCTTGCCTGATAAGGCAATTGACGTGGTGGATGAAGCCTCCTCCCGGGTGCGTATAAAGGGATGGTCTACCCCTATTGGTCTAAAGGAAGCCAAGAGGGCTTTGGATAGTGTGCGTCAAGATAAGGAGGCAGCTATTGCCTCTCAGCAGTATGAGTATGCTGCAGAACTGCGAGACCGCGAGCTTCATCTTGCCGAAAAGATCCAAGAGCTAGAGAAAAATTGGCAAGCTGAGCAGAGTAAGGAAAAACTCGTGGTGGGGGAGGAGGATATAACCGAGGTGGTAAGCATGTGGACGGGTATTCCTGTATCAAAGCTTGCTGCCGATGAATCGGAGCGCCTTCTCCATATGGAGGAGGCTTTACATCAACGCATTGTGGCACAGGATGAGGCTATCCACGCTATAGCTAAAGCAGTAAGGCGAGCCAGAACTGGTTTTAAGGACCCAAGGCATCCCATTGGCAACTTCGTCTTCCTCGGACCAACAGGTGTTGGCAAGACCGAGCTAGCCAGAGCCTTGGCAGAGTTTATGTTTGGTAGTGAGGATGCTCTTATTCGCCTTGATATGTCAGAGTTCATGGAAAGACATACTGTATCCCGTCTAATAGGTGCTCCTCCGGGCTATGTGGGCTACGACGAGGGTGGGCAGTTGACGGAAACAGTGAGGCGCAAGTCCTATTGTGCCATCCTCCTCGATGAGATCGAAAAGGCTCACCCCGATGTGTTCAATATCTTGCTCCAGATATTTGACGATGGTCATCTGACCGACGGTCATGGGAGGAAGGTCGATTTTCGAAATAGCATCATAATCATGACTAGCAATATCGGTGCTGAACTCATTAAGAAGGATGCTGTTATTGGCTTTGTCAGCCGCAGTGACGAAACCAAAACGCGGCAGCTGTCTTATGAAAGAATGAAGGACAAGCTTTTAGAGGAGATGAAGAAAACCTTCCGCCCTGAGTTTCTTAACCGTCTCGACGGTGTGGTGGTATTTCATCATCTAACCAGAGAGCATATCCGCCAGATTGCTGATTTGCTGCTGCGTCCGGTGAAGAGACAGCTAAGTGAAAAGGGAGTGGTGGTGGAAATAACCGATGCAGCTAAAGAGCTCCTTAGCGAGAAGGGTTATGATGAGGTATTTGGAGCTCGCCCATTGCGACGAGTGATTCAGGATATGGTGGAAGACCAACTCTCTGAGAAGATGCTCCGTGGCGATTTCCAGGCTGGGGATACTATTCGCCTTGACCGCGAGGGAGACAATATCACAGTGAAAGTAGTAGCGACTTTGGCTAAGCTTATCTCTTGAGCGATTAGCCTGCGGCAGAAAGTGAGTGTGGGGAGAGCTCCCAACTTAGCGAATGTATCGGATGCCAAAGGGGAGTTCCCCTTTTTTACAGGGGAAATGGGTAGGCATTACAAAACAGTCTTTGTCTGCCAGCAGTGCGGTAAGGAAAGCCCTAAGTGGTTAGGGCGTTGCCCCGATTGTCAAGAGTGGAATACCTTTGTAGAGACAGTATTAGAGCCCCGCAAAGTTGGTACTCTAGCCGCGGGAAGCCAGGTCTGCGAGTTGTCTCAAATAACTATGGGAGAGACGCCTCGTTTGAGCCTCTCTCTTGCTGAGTTCGACCGAGTGCTTGGTGGCGGGGTAGTCCCTGGCTCCCTAACGCTTATCAGCGGCGACCCAGGAATTGGCAAATCAACCTTGCTGCTTCAGGTTGCAGCAGCGGTAGCCCGGGAGGGGGGTAAAGTAGTTTATGCCTCGGGCGAAGAATCGCCACATCAAATAAAACTGCGGGCTGACCGCCTTGGAATCGATGGCAGTGGACTCTACCTCCTCCCCGAGACCAATCTGGAGGTTATCCTTCAGCGGCTGGATGAGATAGCACCTAGCCTGGGGGTTATCGATTCCATTCAGGCAGTCTATCTTGAAGGTTTAGGGGGAACACCAGGGAGTATAGGGCAAGTGAGGGGATGCACCCTGCGGCTGATGCAGTGGGCTAAGCCATCATCCACTCCTCTATTTATTGCTGGGCATGTAACTAAAGAAGGGGCTATTGCCGGACCGAAGGTATTGGAGCATATTGTAGATGTAGTCCTATATCTGGAGGGAGAATCCTTTAGCGCCTATAGGCTGTTGCGAGGAATTAAGAACCGTTTTGGCTCAACCAATGAAGTGGGTGTCTTCGAGATGATGGAGAAAGGGCTGGTAGAGGTGGATAACCCCTCCAAGGTTTTCCTATCTCAACGCTCACAGGAGGCAATTGGCTCAGCGGTGGCACCCACCTTAGAAGGAACCAGACCATTGCTGGTGGAAATCCAAGCCCTAACCACTGCCACAAGCTTTGGTTTGCCCCGACGCACTGCTAACGGAATAGATTTTAACCGCTTGCTTTTGATTATTGCTGTGCTCCAAAAGCGAGTAGGGCTGCATCTTTCCAATCAGGATATAATTGTTAATGTTGCTGGTGGGCTGAAAATAAGTGAGCCTGCTGCTGACCTTGCTGTTGCCTTGTCTATCGCCTCCAGCTTCAGTGATAGGGAGGTGGACCCAAATCTGGTAGCCCTGGGGGAGGTGGGGTTGAGTGGGGAGGTGAGGACTGTTTCACAACTGGAGCGTAGATTGGCTGAGGCAGCCAGGCAGGGCTTTACTCGCTGTCTTATTCCTGGGACTTCCTCAAGCCTTGCTCCCCCTCAAGGGATGGAGCTTATACGAGTCAGCTCGGTAAAGGAGACACTGAGGATAGGTCTAAAGGGCAAATCCAATTTGAAGCTAAAGTGAGGTAAAGGTTGAGAAGAAAGGAAGGTGCACATGGCAAATAGCGTCACACCGGTGACCAGAAGAGTTATACCCCAGGGCACAATTAAGGACGAACCCAAGCAGGCAGCAGCCACAGTTGATATTGTCATCCCTGCATTCAATGAGGGAAGCTGTATTGAAGGCTTGTTGAATGATGTGGTCATGGCAAAGCAGGATAACTGGTTTGAAATCCAGCATATATATGTGATATCGGATGCATCGACAGATCAAACAGATAATATCGTGCAGCAGGTTGCCACCAGAGACCAAAGGGTGAGGCTAATCAGAAAGCAGGAAAGGAAAGGCAAGCAGGACTCAATAAATCTAGCCTTCGCACTCACCAGTGCGGAGGTTCTTGTTTTTATTGACGCTGACGTGAGGTTGGCGAGTGAACATAGTATATCGAAGCTGGTACAGTATTTCCGTGATGGTAAGACTACGCTAGTCCAGGGTGGTCTTGTCCGTATCCACCCTGGCTTTAGCCTCAATCCAGCAAAGCAGGCAGCATATTTTGACTGGATTCTGGTAGACAGAATCAGAAGACAAAAAGATATCTCATGGTGGGGTGTAGACGGACGCGTAATGGCTCTATCAAGAGACTTTTATCAACACCTTTCCTTGCCACACTCTCTGGCTGATGACCAGTTTATCTTCTACTTCTGTGTTCAACAGCGCCGCAAGTTTGTATGGGCTGAGGATGCTATCTTCTATTATGGACCGCCTGGATCAATTGCAGACTTCAGTCATCAGTGGAGCAGGTACTTCTTCTACACCAACAAGTCACATCAGCACTTCGGCAAAGACTTGATAAAGAAGGACATGAGCGTTCCCGGCTTGCGGCGAACCATCATGTCTAGCATTATCCGTCATCCCTTCTGTGGGCTAATGTGGGTCCTGTGCATGGCATTAGCAAGGTTTGAGTTCATGCTTAGAGTTAATTTCGAGGAATATGAACGTGGTTTCTTCTGGACAAGGTCTAAACCGCTAAAAATCCAAGCCGAGGAATGCCTGAGGTATGAGAGTAACGCTAGCAAATAAAAGTAAGCCTTGCTCCCTCTCAAGGGATGGAGCTTATACGGGTCAACTCTGTAAAAGAGGCACTGAGGATAGGTCTAAAGAGCAAATCCAATATGTAGGGGTGGACGTCTCTGTCCACCGCTTTTGGGGCTTCGCCGACAGAGGTCAGAAATAATGGTAAAATGTGAAAAGCTTCTCTAAAGGGAGGTATTTTATGCTAGAAGAATACAATAAGAAGAACGAGGCTCACCTCATTAACTTAATAAGCAAGCGAAATAATAATACCCCAAATTTTGCCCTTCTGATTGGAGCCGGTGCATCAGCAAGGTCAGGCATAAAGACAGCCAGCCAGATGATAGATGAATGGCGTCGACAGTTATATGGACAAGCCAAGAGTGGCGACGACTTTGAGACATGGCTAAAAAGGCAAGATTGGTATGAAGATGAAGAGGAATATTCAATCTTGTTTGAAAAGGTTTATGACCAGCGTAGTCAAAGACGGGTTTATATTGAAGAGTGCGTTAAAGATGCAAAGCTTTCTTGGGGATACATCTATCTAGCCAATATAATTGCCCATAATTACTTTAATGTCGTCTTTACGCCCAACTTTGATGACCTTTTTAATGAAGCCTGTTTCCTTTATGCCGAGCCAAGACCTATAGTTTGTGCTCATGATTCTGTGGTAGCCGATGTTAGAGTTACTTCAGCCCGTCCTAAAATCATAAAGCTTCATGGTGATTTCCTCTACGACAGTATAAAGAATACAGTGAGAGAAACCGAAGCCTTAGGGAAGAATATGAGAGATAAATTTTTGCAATTTGCTACAGAATATGGATTGGTTGTAATAGGTTATGGTGGAAATGACAGGTCAATAATGGACAATTTGGAAACGATGCTAAGATCTGAGGGCTACCTTCCTCATGGTTTTTATTGGTGCAGGCGAGAAGAGGATAGAGTGAGCAGGAAGCTTGAAAGGCTAATGCACAGAGACAACGCATATTGGGTTGAGATAGAAGATTTTGACGAGTTTATGGCAGAACTCCACGAAAGGTTAGGATTAAGATTACCCGATGTTGTCCGAGACCCATATAGAGCAACAACCGAAAGGTTAAACCGATTCATTTCAGTTGGGGAAGAAATCAAGAATCCGATTATTAAGGAAGATATTAAAGAATTAGCAGAGCAGGTGGAAAAATTTGCGTCAAAAGAAGACTTTGACAGGTTTGTCCCTTACAGGTTCCTCGGAGATATGGAGTTCAAAAGAAATTATAAAAAAGCTTTAACCTATTATGAAAAGGCTCTAATTCAAAACCCTGACGACCTTTACACGATGGAAAAGGTGGCATGGTCACATTTGGCGACTGAGAAATTTGATGAAGCCCTTAGAATGTCTGAGCAGATGATAAGATGTGCGCCAAAGAATTATCGAGGCTACTATCTGCAGGGCCGCTCTCTTACTTACCTTAATAAGTTAGGAAATGCCATCGCCAGTTTTAATGAAGCATTGGAATACACAACCGAAGGCTCGCTGCAACAACAAACAGCGCTTGTATCAACGTCTAATGCCTACCTGCTTGCTGGCGAGTGGGAAAGGGCAGTCTCAGACACAGAAAAAGCTCTAAGGATAAACCCTAAAGATACGGCGACTATAATCAATAGATGTATAGCCTTGAAGAAGTTGAATAGGGCAGATGAAGCAAATCAAATTCTTCAGGATACCTTAACTGAGACTACATCTAAGTACCACCGTGCTTGTATATTTGCCGCGCTTGGTGATAAGAAGAATATGTTAAAAGAGTTAGCAGCAGCGATCAAAGAGGACAGTATAAACAAAGTTTATGCGAAATATGACCCCGATTTTGCCGACTACAGGGATGATGCTGACTTTCGGAAACTTGTCTGTGAAGGCAAAGGATGAAAGCAAAAGTATAGAGGGGGAACGTGAGGAAAAGTGCATCAAATGTGCTTGAGGTGCTTAAGAGGTCATTGTTAGAGGAAGGGTTTAGATGTCTCAGGAGGCTAAGTTCTAGCTGATGGGAATTGGCATTCAAATTGATGAAAGGTTCCAAGATTATCTGGAGCAGGATTGGCTGAGGCAGGTGGCTGAGGAGACGCTTGCCACTCAACCCATCGATTCTGAGCTTGAGCTGGGCTTGCTCATCACCGATGATGCCACAGTGTGTGAGCTTAATCGGGAATATCGTGGTATAGATGAGCCTACAGATGTGCTTACCTTCGCCCTAGGACCACAGCTTGGCGATGACCAGTTTATAATGCCTCCCGATGGCATCCTCCATCTTGGTGAGGTAATCATCTCTTATAATCAGGCAGTGAGGCAGGCTGAGGAAAATGGGTATTCTTTAACATGGGAAATAGCCTGGCTCGTTGTTCATGGCATATTGCACCTTCTAGGCTATGACCACGATGAGCCAGCCAGGGAGGAGGAGATGAGGGGGGTGGAGGAGAGGATATTGAATGGAATCTCAGGTCTTTTATCGTAAGTGGCGCCCTCAAACATTAGCTGAGGTGGTGGGGCAGGAACATGTGACCCAGACACTGCTCCATGCCCTGGAGAGCGGCAGGGTGGCTCACGCCTATTTATTCTGTGGTCCTCGTGGCACCGGGAAGACCAGCACCGGGCGCATTTTGGCTAAGGCAGTGGATTGTCTCGATAACGGCAAGGGAGAGCCGTGCAATAAGTGTGAGATGTGCCAAGCTATTACCCAGGGTCGAGCCCTGGATATGATAGAGATTGACGCTGCCAGCAACCGTGGAATCGATGAAATCAGGGAGCTTCGAGAGAGGGTTAATTTCGCCCCCAATATTGCTAGATATAAGGTGTATATCATAGACGAAGTTCACATGCTTACTGAGCCAGCCTCCAATGCCTTACTCAAGACCCTGGAAGAGCCTCCACCTCATGCAATCTTTGTCCTCGCCACTACTGAACCTCACAAGCTACTACCCACCATTCTATCTCGCTGCCAGAGGTTTGATTTCCGCCGCCTCTCCCAGGCTGCGGTGGTCTCTAAATTAACGTATATCTGCCAGGAGGAGGGGATTGATATCGACCCTCAAGCTCTGAGGCTCATCTCCAGAGGTGCTGTCGGCAGCCTTCGCGATGCAGAGAACCTGTTACAGCAAATGATTATTTATTACGGCAACCAAATCGATATACATCAAGTTGAGGATATGCTGGGTGTGGTGGTTGACTTTCGGGTCAAAGAATTGGCAAAACATATAGCTAACAAGGACATCGCCTCTGGGCTGGCAACTATAAACAGCGTGGCTAGTGATGGTCTCGACCTGGGGCAATTTAATCGGGGACTGGTGGAATGCCTTAGGAATATGATGCTAATCAAATCTGGGGCTGGGGAAAGTCTCGATGTTGCTCCGGAGGATTTAGCCCAGCTTAGGGAACTGACCAGTAAGGTCTCTGTAGGGGAAATGCTGAGGGCAATCAAACTCTTCGGGCAGATTGACTTTCGCTTCAGTGATTATTCCCCCCTCCCCCTGGAGTTGGCATTTGTGGAGTGCACCTTGCCCAAGGCAGCGGAAAAGGTTGTATCTCCACCCCAGGTAGGAAAAGAAGAGGAGGTTGCCCAGGACTTTGAGGTCGCGTTGGAATACAACCCCGAAATTGAATATATTCGTGCCCACTGGAGCCAATTTGTGGCGACCCTGCGAGGCATGGGTTCCAGTGGCAACCTGGATGCCTTTCTGAGAAGCGCTTGCGAGCCGGTAGCTATTGATGGTGATACCTTGGTATTGGCTTTCTACTACTCCTTCCATAAAGAGAAAATTGAAAACCCGAAGTATCGCCACTTGGTGGAGGAGAAGCTGGCTGAAAAATTTGGCACCCCAAATAAGGTGAGGTGCATCCTCAAACCTAAGGCTAGGCAGCGAGCAGTAGAGGGTCATCTGGTTAAGGCGGCATTGGAAATGGGAGGCAGAATCACTAGCGTGGAGGAGAAATGAACAAACATTTTATACGCCAGGCAAAGGAACTGCAATCAAAGCTAGCTAAGGCACAGGAAGAGCTGGGTAACACCACCGTGGAGGGAAGTGCTGGGGGAGGGGCAGTAAGCATTGTTATTGACGGGCAACAGAGGATTCGTTCAGTGAAGATTTCCCCCGAAGCCGTAGACCCGCAAGAGGTAGAGCTTCTGGAAGACCTGGTGCTGGCAGCAGTGAACGAAGCCATTAAGAAGTCCCAGGAGCTGGCTCAGAGTCGCCTTGGTGCACTAACTGGCGGCTTAAAGATCCCTGGGCTTATGTAGGAGCTTTATAGAGAGAGGTTAGTAACAAGAATATGGCAAGGGCTAAGATCAAATTCACCTATGAGGATTATCTTCAACTTCCAGAGGACAAACGCTATGAACTTATGGAGGGGGAGTTTTTCATGGTTACTTCACCAAGTACAGGTCATCAAAACATATCCCGAAATATCTTCCGAATTTTAGATGCCTATGTTAGGAAGCAGGGTTTAGGAGAGGTTTACTATGCCCCTTTAGATATTCTCCTTTCTGAAGAGAATGTGCTTCAGCCGGACATTTTGTTTATCTCCAAGGAGCGACACCATATTATCACCGAAGGAAACATCCAGGGGGCTCCCGACCTGGTCATTGAGATACTTTCTCCTGCCACAGCGGAGAGGGATAAAGGGCTTAAGCAAAAGCTCTACGCCAAGTTTGGAGTTCAGGAATATTGGCTAGTGGATCCTGATAAGAAAGCGGTTGAAGTAATGGGCTTAGCCGAGGAAGGATTTGAGAGCACTGGAGTATACCAGGAGGAAGCCACACTTGACTCCCCTCTTCTAAAGGGGATTTCCATCGACATTCGAGAGATATTTTAAGAAAGCTACCGATTGTGACAAAAAATGGCAAAAAGCAACCGAAAGCACTAGAGATAAACAAGTAGGTGATTCAAAAGAGTATGAAACTCTCTGACATGCCGACAACGATAATAAATTGGTTTGGGCAATGTATTGATGCACTATTATGCTACGGAAAAGAGCTTCGACGGGAACCACTAAAAGTTGTTTTCGGCGTTGCCGTTATACTACTAGTGGTCATTTTCCTTATTGTAATCTTTAAACCAACGGATCTTCAGATAATCCCAATTTGCCTAGCTATAGTTGTTATCGGTGTTATAGTGACTGTAGCAATTTTAGTAGATGGCCGGCAGCAAAGACGTGACCAATCAATTGATAATGAAAAGGTGACCCAGAGACGGGTCAAGCGAGGAGAAGCCTATGAAAAAGCCCAGCAGGCAAATTCCGATAATATCATTTCTTAGCGGCAAGGGAGGGGTCGGGAAAACTATACTCGCTGTAAACCTTGCTCGATTATTATCCAGATCAGGAAATAATATCCTAGTAATAGATTTAGATTTTTATAATCGCGGTTCTACTGCGCTTCTTGTTGACAGCGTGGAAAGGGGTACACCAACAGCCTACTCCCTACTCAAAGCCGCCTTAGCAGAAAAGGCAAATAAGCCAATGAGCAACACGAAGGATCAACCAAATAAACTGGGTACAATGCTGCAAGGCCCTCGGCTGCCGCAAGTTGAATCTCTCGTTTTGCTGCCAAGCACAGCCACGGGGGAGATAGTTGACTGGATAGAATACTACCATAAGCCTGAAGAAATAAGAGAGTCCCTCAATCAAATTATAACGGCTATTATAGAGGAATATGACATTAAATGTATTGCTATTGACTGCCGAGCAGGGCCAGATCCACTTTCACTCGCAGTCGCTGGTATTTCTACTTACACTATTATAGTATCGGAGCCAGATATAGTCACATGGGATGGCACGCTAAATCTGCATCGATACATTCTAAATGAGTACAAGGAAATAGGGGAAGTAGTGTTTCTCCTCAATAAAGTACCTAAGAAGTATGAACTTGAAAAGCTTGAATCTGATTATACTGAAAAACTAAGTACGTTCCTCAAATCATTACGCATACTAGCTTACATCCCATTTGATTATGATATATTTGAGTCATTTGGTGAGAGAAGGTTTGTGATAGACGACTTTCCTAATGCAATATTGTGCCGTAAATTAGCTTCCCTTGCGAAGGAATTCTTTGGTGATTCATACTCCTACTTGCTTCCTGAAAATATAAATCTCATTGAAACTGGCACAATTCGTGGTGTGCCTAAGAGTCGCCGCGCAATTCGGCGTCGTACATCACGTCTTCTCATGATAATAGGCGGTGCATACACATTGGCTGGCCTCTTGCTCCTAGGATTGGACGAAGGCGGTTTGCTTCCAGTGCCTTCTCTAGTGCCTCTCATAGTAGTGCTTGTAGGAGTAATCATCGTTTTTTGGGGATGGTTCCGTAGCCAAGAAGAATGGTAATCTAACCAAGATTTTCCTTGAGGATAAAGCCAGGGGGGAATTTTTGAAGGACTTAACATGGGTAGTGCATTTATGAGTTCTGTTTTAGAAAAATAAATGGGTTAATAAACGGCTTTTGATTACTAGCAGCGACGAAAGGAAGGTTGACTTTGGGTATGGATTTTATCCCTACCGCACAGCCAGTGGCTCGTTTGATTGAGGAGCTACATAAATTGCCTGGCATTGGTCCCAAGAGTGCCCAGCGGCTAGCTTATTTTCTGCTGCGCACCCCTGAGGAGCAAGCTAAAGCCTTGGCTGAGGCTATTACCGCTGTAAAAGAAAGGGTTATCCTTTGCTCGGTGTGCCAGAATATTACTGAAGGCGACCCTTGCCCTATCTGCCAGGATGATGAACGAGACCATAGTAAAATCTGTGTAGTAGAAGAGCCTTTGGATATATTAGCTTTAGAGCGCACCAGAGGCTACAACGGTCTATATCATGTACTTCATGGCGTGCTTTCCCCAATGGAGGGGATAGGTCCTGAAGAGCTGAAGATGAAAGAGCTTCTAGACCGGCTCAACTCTGGAACGGTGCAGGAGGTTATCCTGGCTACAAATCCCAATCTGGAGGGAGAGGCTACATCGATGTATCTCCATCGCTTAATAGCTCCCTTAGGAATCAAGGTTACTCGCCTTGCCCGTGGGCTTCCTTTTGGCAGTGACCTTGAGTATGCCGATGAGGTTACCTTAACTCGTGCCATAGAGGGAAGGCAGGAAATTTAGACTTGTGAACATAGCAGGACCCCAACGGGTAAAATCCGCAAGGAAGGACTGAAGGGATAAAGTGATTCAGCCCATTGCTGAATACACCTGTAGCAGTTATTTGGCTCGATTGAGGCTTCTGACAATACTGTAAGCTAAACGCTACAAATTTCTGGTCTAACCAGATAATCAGGGAGAGGGAACTGGGTGCACCAAGACTTTACAATACAAGGGCAATCGTCCTCAAAAAAACCGAGCTGGGCGAAGCAGATAGCCTGGTCACTCTTTATACCCCGCATCTAGGCAAGCTTAGGGCAGTGGCTAGAGGGGCGAGACGCCCCGGAAGCAAATTAGGTGGGCATGTTGAGCAGCTCACCTATAGTGAAATGCTGCTGGCTCGAGGGAAAAACCTTGATATCATCACCCAAATTCAGACTATTGATAGCTTCCTCCCTTTACGCAGTGATTTGTGGCTCATCTCCTGTGCTCTCTATGTGGTTGAGCTGATTGACCGTTTTACTGCTGAGGGGGAGGAGAATTATCCCTTGTTCAAGCTACTACTTGACATCTTGCACGAGTTATGTCAAAATTATAATAATGAAGCTATTTTACGCTATTTTGAACTACATCTTGTGGAATACCTTGGCTACCGACCGCAGCTTCGGAGGTGTGTGGGCTGTGGCTCATCCCTGGCGCCGGTGGTCAACTCCTTCTGCGCAAGTGATGGAGGTGTGCTTTGCCCCCGCTGCAGCAGCCAACAGCCTATCGTTTGCTCCCTTTCGCTTGATGCCCTTAAGACGCTACGCTTTCTTCAGGATGGCGACTATGTCGCCGTCAAACGGCTGCGGATAGGTCCTGAGTTATCTCGGGAACTGGAGCAATTGATGCGGAGGTATATGGAATATCTTATGGAGCGAAAGGTGGAATCGGCGGGGTGGCTAGATAGGTTAAGGAGAGAAAGGGCATAATAAGCTAGGAGAACATAAACCATGTGGTGGGTTGGCATTCTTATAGCCTCCTTGTGCGTAATACTTGTGCTGCACATGTATCATGTCTTTTCAGACCTTTGGGCTGGCTTTTATACCCTTAGAGCTAAGCGAGAGCGAGTCTGGAAAGGGAATTACATAAAATTGAAGGATGGCGAGCAGGGCTATATAGTTAAAGTTGGTTGGAGAACCACTCAAATTAAGGGGCTAAGCGATGAGATTATCGGTATTCCTAATGGGAAATTGGCTCAATCCATAGTGGCTAATTACCATCAGCCAGTCAAAAAAGCTAAGGAGCCCTTCAAGTTCTATACTCGACTCCCCCTAAGAGAAGTGACCGAGTTCAAAGCGGGCAATCTTCGTGAGTTGGTGCAGTGCTTGCGTGAGGTGCCAGATTCAGCGGTTTATCACCATACTCACCAGTTTGTGCAGGAGTATCAATACCTTGACCACCAGCCACCGAATGAATTTGCCCAGTGGGTGAAAGAAGCGCTGAAGGATGAAATATTAGGGAAGAAGCTGGCTAGCATTGATACTTGCGAGCCTGATAGCGTTGATGGTTTAAGACACCAAATTATCGAGGCTATCGAGGAGCACTTAAAAGGGTGCGACGAGTTGCGTCAGGCTTCAGAAGGCAGGGAATTGCGATTTGTTAAGTCAGTAACCTTTGTATCCCCTACCCCTTATGTTGCCCATGATCTCAGGGAGCTTGTGGAGATCCTCCACAAGATTAGCACCGATTCCCTTTATTTCCATATTTTTGAAGCGAAGCTGGATATTAATAAAGAGTTTAATGACCTCTCTACCTGGATCAAGGATAGCCTTGGGGAAAGGAAGCTAGCGGTAGAGATCGCCCGCTTGGACCCTTATAGCTACACCTTAGAAGAACTGAGGGAAGCCATCATTCAGTTAGTGGAAAGTCGCTTGCAAGGTAAAAACTATGGCTGAGAAAGAACCGGAAATTGATGACTACAAGCCCATTGTAGGAAGCAGTCCTATTGAGGAGCTAAAGCTGCTCGCCAGCAAGCTGAAGGGCAAAGAGGTCCGGATGATAAGCTCACTCATCACTCATGATGGTGTGGCTGAAATTCTATATCGAATAGTTCCCTTGCTAGCGCAGCTCGGAGTGGATACTAGGTGGCATGATTTTAAGGTTAAGGGCAAGGGGAGGTTTCCCCAAGCAATCGAAAGGTTGCACCATGCCCTCTACAGCAGAGTGGAGAAGATTGATAAGGACGACTTCTTGATTTTCCTTGAAACTAGCCAGAGCAATATTGAGCGGATTGAACGGATGAGGTTTTATGGGGATATCATGGTTATTCATGACTTCCAGCCTATCGCCTTGGTGAAAAAGAAGAAAGAAATGGGAAATCAGTGGGTATGGAGATGTCATATGGATATATCCAAGCCCAATCCTGAGGTGTGGAGATTTCTGCAAGACTTCATCGCTGAATACGATACTGCTGTCTTCTCGGCTCCTGCCTTTGCCCCAGTGCTTCCCATAAGGCAGCTTTTTATTCGCCCCTGTGTAGACCCCTTTAACGGTAGAAACAAAGAGCTCCTTGAATCTGAGATAGACACAGAGTTAGAGAAATTTGGGATAACTAAGGGGAAACCGATCATAACTCAGGTTTCCCGCTTTGAACATCTTAAAGACCCCCTCGGCGTGGTAAAAGCCTTTAACTTAGTAAGGGAGCATATTGACTGTCAGCTTATTCTGGCTGGTGATGCTGGCGACCCTGAGCTCGAAGAGGTGAAGGCTAAGGTAGGGGATGACAGAGATATTCATGTATTACCTCTTCCCCAAGGGAGCAATGTTAAAATTAATGCTTTACAACGAGCATCCTCAGTATTTGTGCAGGATGCACTCAAGGAAGGTTTTGGGCTTGGAGTGAGCGAGGCTTTATGGAAAGGGAAGGCGGTGGTTGCCTCGGCTACTGGGGGTGCGCCTCTCCAAATAAGGCACGGGATAAGCGGACTACTAACTCATAGCATAGAGGAGATGGCTCAAGCTATAACTCAACTCCTTAACACGCCTGAGTATGCTCAATGGTTGGGCAAGAATGGGAGAGAGCATGTCAGCCGGAATTTCCTCATCACCCGTTATATCAGGGATTACCTTCTCCTCTTTCTTTCCCTGGAGCATCCCAGAGATATAGTTTATCTATAATTTTGCCCTCATTGCGGCTCAGTAAATTTGCTCAGAGGCTAGTTCGCACATGGTGCGATATAGCCAGGTTGAGTTAGGCGCTAGCTGACAAGCCTGTTCGAACTCTTTATCAGCAAGGCGGAATTTTCCTTCCTCTCGATAGGTGATTGCTTGTTCTAAGTTTTTAAGCGATTCCTCTTCTAGTTTCCTGAGAGCATCGTCCACATCTGAAGAAGCAGGTATTTCCGCCTCTAAAGCGTTAAGGTAGTTCTGAGCGAAATCCTTGATATTTTGGGGTGGCGAGAGTTTTATGGCTGCCTGACAGCTATCCTTAGCTTTTTCCTTATCTCCCAGGTATTCATAAGCTAGAGCCAATTGGCAATACGCCCAGGCGTAATCAGACTTAAACTTAACCACCTTCTGGAACTCCTTGATTGCTAGTTTAGCTGCTCTGGGGAGGTTGAAGCCTACATTGGCACCTCGAATTATCGCTAGCGAAGGTGCCACCAAGTAAGCCTCACCTAGAGTATAATGATATATGGCATTCTGGGGTTTTAAGCGAATAGCTTGCTTGCAATACTGAACCCCCAGCTCGAAGTCAAATTTCTTGCTTCTATAGTTAAGGTAGTTTCTAGCTTGCCTGTGATACCACTCTGCTTCATCCTGTCGTCGAAAAAACAGTCTTTTGACTAGCCTTATAGAGGGGTCATTGTTCCATTGCTCTTTAATAAAATCTCCTACCTTACCCATACTCGGCAAACCTCTCAGGGAATTCAAATACCGCCAGGTTTAATCAAAGGGATTGTGCCTCTTGAGACACTTCGCTCCTTTCAAGGGTTATTCCACAGTTGCTGAGTAGCTAGGGGAAAGCCCCCATTCACTTAGTGGCCAGAAGCATAGCCATACCTTGCCTATTATATCCTCCTCGGGGATTGCGCCCCCTTCGGTGATTGCGACCCAGTCAGGGGAGTCATTACTATGATTGCGGTTATCGCCCAGGACAAAGTAGCGATCTGGGGGGACAAGCGTATTCGCTGAGTTGGCATAAGTTTTGGGAATATAGTCTGGCTCTTGCAACAGCTTACCATTTATATAGACATCACCTTGCTTGATCTCCACCCTTTCCCCGGGTAAGCCAATCACTCGCTTGATGTAGGCCTCGCTGGGATTTGTGGGGCTATGGAATATGATTACATCGCCCCGTTGTGGAGAACCGAAGTGATATGTTACCTTATTCACTAGCAGGCGTTGCCCCTCATGGAAACTAGGCTCCATACTTGTCAAGCGTACCTCGCGGCTTTCGAGGGTAGAGTGCACCGCTCCAAAGATGACAAGGGCGATGAGTAGGGTTATTAAAATTTGACGAAGGTAAGACTTCACTATTTTCCTTATCAGCCTTCATTCAATTATAATTCATTTATGCTTCTTCTACCACTGTGAGGAGGGAAGTGGAGGAACACGAGCTTATAAAGCGCAGTAAGCAAGGCGATCTTAATAGCTTCAACCAACTGGTGGAGAGCTATCAGGGGCTGGTGTATAATGTTGCCCTTCGTATGCTGGGCGATGCTCAGGCAGCCGAAGATGCTGCCCAGGATACCTTCTTATCAGCTTGGAAGAGCCTGGGTAGATTTAAGGGCGGCAACTTTAAAGCCTGGCTTTTGCAAATTGCTGCTAACGCTTGTCGTGACCAGCTTCGCCACTTGAAGCGTCACCCTACTATGCCATTAGAGTCACTATCATTTGAGCCACTATCCTCTGCTGAATCACCGGAGGATTATGCCTTGCGCCAAGAGTTGAGCCAACAAATCCAGAGAGGCTTGGATACTCTTCCACCAGAGCAGCGCCTGGCAGTCCTCCTTTTTGATATTCAAGGCTTTAGCTATGAGGAGGTGGCTAAGGTCATGGGCTGCTCCTTGGGAACAGTGAAGTCCCGCCTCAGTCGGGGGAGAGCTCAACTTCGAGACTACTTGGTAAAGAGGGAACTTTTCCCTGGTGAATATCGTCATAATAAGTGAAAGGGCTGAAAATGTGGCAACTAATAACTAAGAGATTCAGGAAAAGAGAATATGACCCCATACGGGGGATGCTTTCTGCCTATATAGACCAGTGCCTCAGCCACAGGGAGCAGGAGATGGTAACACATCATCTTGCCTGGTGTGAGGCATGCCGAAGTGAGCTTGATTCGCTGCGGGCAACGGTAGAATTGTTACATCGAGTTCCTCAGGTATCCCCTCCCCGCTCATTTGTGCTTGCCAGGGTTGAGCCGGTGCCACGAAGGGCAGTGGTCAGAGCATTACAGGCTGCTACTGCTGTAGTGGCAGTTCTTCTGGCGCTGGTATTTACAGGAGATATGCTGCACTTTTTCCAATATGAAGTTCCTGCTCCTGAGGAGGAAGCACTGCCAGAGGAACGCATGGCACCAGATTCAGAGAAAGGCGAGGAGTGGGCGTTAAGTGAGTCTGGCGCAGCAGCAGCGGAAGAAGGAGCGGGAGAGCTTGAGCCAGAGGATGAGCAACCAACCCAAGAGATGCGAGAGACTAGCTGGGTGCAGCCAGTGGAGATAGCTCTGGGTGGAGTGGTGGTTGTGCTGGGAGGGATGACCATTATCAACTGGCGGAAGGGGAAGAAAAGAAGCTTGGCAGGAAGTGAGAGATGAAAGCACAAAAATATCAGCCCGTGAGAACGACTAGATAGGAGGTGATATATGACTTTAGCGTTATCATGTATGGAACTAGGTTCAGAAAAAAGCTAATTAAAAGAGGGAGATTCCGATGAAAAGGTTTTTGGTTCTGGTTATGACATCAATATTGGTGGTCTGCCTAATAGCTGGCTGCGGTCGGGGGATAAAGGCCCACACTGACCCAGAGAAGATGATAAGCACCAGCGTTAACCAGGAGTTTGTTATCGCCATAGAATCCAATCCCACTACCGGCTACGACTGGGAGGTAAGTTACGAGGACAATATGCTCAGCCTGGTAGAACAGGAATATAGTGAAGGCAAGGCTTTCTTTGCTTGTCTGCAAGGCACTGGTGGGACTCAGTATTTCACTTTCAAGGCGCTAAAGAAGGGCAATACTGAAATAACCCTTACCTATAAGCGGTCCTGGGAAACAGACTATGCCGAGCAGAAAGTATTTAATGTTGATATGAAGTGATGCTTTACCTCGTTTGAGCGATGACAAATGGCATTTAAGATTATTGGGTTCTGAAGATGAGACTTTCTCCCTGCTTGTTGAGACAAATCACTGGCCACTGAGATGGAGGTGAAAGATGAAAAACAAAATCAAAATAATAGCAGTAGCGATTTGTGTAGCTTTGGCTTCATTGCTCTTTGCTCCAGTAGCCTCGGCTCTATATGAGCCTGCTGCTTCCTTTGCCACTGAGGTTTTATTAAATAAACCGGGGGTCTCTTATGACCTGAGTGGGATTGCCGGGGCAGATAACGTTATTGTTAGAACCAGAGAGGTGCCGATTTATGAGCCAGGACCAGAGGAAGAGGAGATTGCAGTAAAAGGAGGCGGCTCCCAAGTAGATGAGACAGAAACAAAAACAGTGCTCGATGCCATAATCTATCGTTCCCACTACAATCCAGATGTAGCGGTTATCCTTTCAGAGGATGGTTTGTATGGCAGTGAGGCTAAATACCTTTCAGTTAAGCTGCAGATACCTACCAAGGAGGTAAGCATACCCAAAATCAGGATAATGGCGATTGGAGATATGGATATAGCTACCTTGGAATTTGATAAAGCAAAGAAACTTGGTTGGGATGCTTGGGTTTCTGGACATGGTGAGTGGAGGACAGATGAGGGTGAGTATGTCAGCATGGACTGCTACTCTTTAGAGAAGGGGGACATTTCGATAAACATGATTAATTACCCTAAAGACAGATTTCCTCCGGAGCAGACCGAAATGATGGCAACAAAATACAATGCTACGTCTCTAACTGAGCAAGAAAAAGAGGAAATGACAAGTGCTTTGGTAGCAATAGGGTTTGCTGCCGATGGGGAGTCCTTTTGGGAAACTGCTACTGAATCTGTGGTTGATGTGCCAGACCTTGCGCCGGCGATAGATATCGATGCTGACGAGTTCAACTGGAAAGAGGCGATGAAAACAGAGCTAACCTGGCTGAGCGATGCTGGGGTCATCAAAGGGCTAACCGAATCAGACATAGACAAAGCTTCCTCTGCCTGTGAAAGAGGGACTGCCTACTACAATGGCAGGATAGTTTTTGAAGATGGCGAGTGGCTGCCCTATTATGAAACAGATAATCCGCTGATACGAGAACTAATAGGAGCAGATGAGGAGTCCGAGGGCTTTTCTGTCGATGCTCTTCCTCAAGGCGCCTTAGAGGATGTTCCCCTAGCTCAAGGCGACACATCATCCTCTTTTAACTATATCTGGGTGATTGTAGGTATAATTGTTGTAGCCGGGGCTGGCATCTTTATTTGGCGTAGAAGAACAGCCTAGTCATAAATAACGGGAGTTGGGGAGATGACCATAATCCGTGAAATACAGTATCGAAAGGCTCACCTCCTGGGTGCTTCCTAGATGTGGAGAGGAGCTTGCGACCCACCGCTACAAGGATATGCATTTTGGCTTTGCCTGCTTCCACCCGTCGTTGGAAGTAGGCTCGATATCGGGCTACGGATCTTATGGCAACTATAGAGAGC
>SDBU01003513.1_pt1 | contig 19880 bp, 19 predicted proteins | sample 2277071 | NCBI WGS metagenome assembly SDBU01 (sample SAMN10397929, study PRJNA504765) | marine sediment metagenome | isolation source: marine sediment core GS08_GC12, 126 cmbsf | place: Arctic Ocean: Gakkel Ridge, Loki's castle | collected 2008
AATCTATCAACAGGGACTCAGGTGGTGGCGAAAGCTGGTCTATAGCTAACTTCATAGCCAGTCGTGTTGCCTTGATTATACCCTCGGCATCTATCACCTTATGAGGAGTTGCCCCGATACCTACCGAGACGGCTATTTCATGGATGTGGTGGAACAAGAGTTGGCGTCTGGCTGGGCTCAGTTGCTTGCTATCTTTCACCTGACCTAGCCAGGGGGCGTCTATATGGTGAGGCAGGATAACAGCGGCAGCTACCACCGGGCCAGCCAGAGCACCACGCCCGACTTCGTCGATGCCGGCGATATGCTGGTAACCCTGTGCCTCAAGTATTTTTTCTTCAGCGAAAGATGGTATCTGTGCCATATTCCCCAGTTTCTATTATCCCCCCCCCGACTACGGTATCACCTTGATAGAATACTACGGCTTGCCCGGGAGCAATTGCCTGTTGAGGCTGATGAAAGTTTACCTCAGCCACCCCATCTCTAAAAGAAAGTGTAGCTGTTACCTCAGGTGACTTGTAGCGGATTTTAGCCGTTACATTGACAGGCTCTTCAGGGGCTTCTCCTGATACCCAGCTTAGCTTACCTGCAAAGAGGGCGTTGCTTAAAAGCTGGTCTTTAGTGCCTGCCACCAATCTGTTTTGAGCGGTATCGAGCTTGAGTACATATAGGGGCTTATTTGAGGCAAGCCCTAAGCCTTGTCTTTGCCCTACAGTATACAGAGGTAAACCTTTGTGTTTACCTAAAACCTTGCCATTGGTATCAACAATGTCCCCCGGTTTAAGACGGACATACTCAGCTATGAATGACCGATAGTCATTATCAGGGATAAAGCAAATATCCTGGCTGTCACGCCTGGTAGCGGTAGGTAAGCCCAATTCAGCAGCCAGTTTCCTTACTTCTGCTTTGTGGAGGTTACCAATAGGCAGCAGCAGGTGTTGAAGCTCTCCTTGCCCTAAGGTATAAAGAAAATACGACTGGTCTTTACTCTGGTCAACCCCTTTAAGTAAGTGATAGCCGTCCGAGGAGTGTTCAACTCTGGCATAGTGCCCGGTAGCGATAAAATCGGCATCCAGTTCCTTAGTTCTCTCAAGCAGAGCATCAAACTTAACATATTGGTTACACTTGATGCAAGGATTGGGCGTCCTCCCCAAGCTGTACTCCTGACAGAAATCGGCGATAACCTTTTCGGCAAAAATATCCCTGAAATTCATCACATAGTGGGGGATGCCCAGCTTATAGGCTACCTTTTTGGCATCTTCTACCGCTCCAAGTCCACAACAGCCACCGAAAGCCTGCTTATCCGAAGGCCAAATTTCCATGGTTACACCAATTACCTCATAGCCAGCTTCTTTCAATAGCGCTGCTGTCACTGATGAGTCCACCCCACCACTCATCGCCACTACCACCCGTTGTTTAGGCATATTCTTTACTCAATCTCTTTGACGTATTAGTTGCCTTACTCTTTGCCAGATAATGCTGGCTATTTGCCCTTTGGATTGGCTCGCATCTATAACCAGAAAGCGCTCTGGTTCGTTAGCCGCCAATTTGAGATAGCCTTCTCGAACTTTTCGATGGAAGTCTAATACTTCCTTCTCGAAGTGGTCCCTAATGTCTCCAAATTTCCTAATGAGCCCTTTTTCTGGTGGTATATCGAGTAGTATGGTTAGATCTGGCTTAAGCCCTTGGGTAGCAATATTATTAGCCATCGCCACGAGCTTTAGGTCTAATCCTCGCCCATAGCCCTGATAAGCGGTGGTGGAATCAGTGTAGCGGTTGCATACTACGATACTCTTGCCCTTTAGTTTAGGGAGGATATATTCTTCAACAAGCTGTGAACGAGCGAGGGTAAAAGCTAATAGTTCTGTGCGTGGTGAGTCGGCATGCAGATGGATAGCAGGCAACGAATGATTATTCACATCGTCCAAAAGCGGTAGCTGTGTCCCCCCCCTAGGGATAACTACAAGCGGACGATCAGGTTCACGTAGCCATTCTCTAACTTGTCTGCCCAAAAGAGTCGTACCCGGTTCCTGAGCGTAGGATACGCCCCATTTCTTCTGTCTACATAGACGCTCAACTAATTCCTTGGCTTGTGTGTCCTTACCACTCCCCTCCCCCCCTTCAAATGTGATGAATAGAGCCATAATTGCCTCACTAGGGTTTTGCAGTATTAGTATATATTTATATTGTCTACTAACCCCTCACCCTTTATCCCTCTCCCCTTATAAAGGGGAGAGGGAAGAGAATTTGGTAAAGGGGCTTCGCCCCTTTTAATCCCTTTAGAGATTCTTGGCGGTGGCTTTTGCACCTTCAAGCGCAGCACATTTTAATGATTGCTTATCAAAACTGGTAGCTTCAAATGGCGGAATTGCATCGCTTAGGATTACAAGATCACCTCGCCACCAGAAAACGGCAGTTTCGCCAAAGTCTTCGTCATAGGTCAGCATCGCATTGACGTTGTCAAACTGAATTTTCTCTTGTGTAGTCCCTCCTTCAGCAAATGCTGAGCATATCTCTTCAGCAGCCGTTTCGTCATTGCACTTGTGTACACGAATTTCTAGATTGAGAACCTTATCGCAAAACTCTGAGCCAATTTGTGGTTCAAAAAGGCTGTATGCCCAGTATTCTACGCCGTCAAATGACATATTAACACGGTCGCTTTTCTCAATGAAAGTAAAGCCTGCTACAGATAGGGGGATCACATTCTTTGGGCTTTTCCCAGTTGCCATTGTTGTAGGAGCTGGAGTGCAACTAGTAACCAGCAACAGAAGGGATAATACCATGAGACCTGCCCACTTCATGACTTCCTCCTTACAACATAGCCAGTTTCACAATTGGTTATCTTCCCCCGTAAATCATCACCCTTCTATTGGGGTCTTCGCCTAAGCTATTTGAGGAAAGATTGCCCTGCTCAGCTATCAGGTGCTGTAACCGCCGAATATAGGCACTCTGGGGACTTAGTTCTACCGTTTCCTGGCCGTTCTTTACCCTGGCAACGGCTTCTTTCGCCTCACTGAGGGCAAGTTTAATGAAATTTGTCTTATCTTTAGGATAGATAGTGGCTAATAGCTGCCTGATTTGAGACGGTGTATTGCTTTTCAGAACATAGATGGGCAAATTAGCTGCTTCGGCGTCCCTGACTTTCTGGGGCTTTCGCCGATAGTAGTTTTTAGAGGTAATAAATAGGTTGGCATCATTTAGGCTATTGACTATGTCCAGACTCAATTGCATCTCTTTGGCTGCCTGTTCCAGCCGTCCCCGGTTGATGCCAAAAGGGTAAAGCTTCGGCAACTTATTTTCCTTGGTTAGTCGCTCACCTTTGGTAGTTTTCCTGGCGACAGTAACTGGCTCTTCTTTTTCTATTCTGATTTCTCCTGTCTCGTCCAGCCAACGAGTCTCGGTGGCTGTTGGTTGCCCACGCAGGATAGCATCCACTGCCTCACCAACATCAGGATGAATGGCTACCTTATCCCAATCCTGAATTTCAACAACAATATCAAAGGTTGGAGGCGACATGCGCTCCAGTATGGACTTCTGACTACCTCTTCGCTTTGCCTCTTCATCGCCTAAGGTTACCGTCTGGATACCTCCGATGAGGTCAGCCAGGGTAGGGTTCATCATCAGGTTTTCCAATGTGTTGCCGTGGGCGGTACCCACCAATTGGACACCACGCTCAGCAATAGTTCGCGCCGCCTGAGCCTCAAGCTCAGTGCCGATTTCATCAATAACGATTACTTCAGGCATGTGGTTTTCTACGGCTTCAATCATTACTGCGTGTTGCATGGTGGGTGTAGTTACCTGCATTCGCCGGGCATGCCCAATAGCTGGATGGGGAATATCACCATCACCGGCAATTTCATTTGAGGTATCAACTATGATAACCCGTTTCTTAAGGTCATCGGCTAAGACACGAGCTACCTCACGCAGCATCGTGGTTTTACCTACCCCCGGACGGCCTAAAAGCAGAACACTCTTGCCTGATTGGACAAGGTCTTCTATAACTTTTATGGTACCAAAGACAGCTCTGCCCACACGACAGGTTAAGCCAATAATATGGCCTTTGCGATTGCGGATAGCCGAAATACGGTGTAAGGTACGCTCAATTCCAGCCCGGTTATCATCCCCAAAGCTGCTAATACGAGCGGTTACATAATCAATATCCTGCTGGCTGACCTCCTGTGGGTTAAGCACTACCTCCTGCAGGGGAAAACGGGCTTCAGGGGAACGACCCAGGTCCAGAACTACCTCTAATAGTTCCTTAATATTTTTCTGCTGGCGTAGTGGCTGGTGAATATGCGGGGGAAAGATGCTAAGCAAAGCATCAAGGTCATCGGTAATCACCTTTTGCAAGAGTCCCCTCCAAGTACCTCTTTAGTCACGGTATCAAACTACAATACCCATAAAATACTAATGGAATCTCAGGTCTCCAGTCAATTCAGGGTGAAAAGCAGAGACCAGCAGCTTTCCTTGCCTGGCAGCAGCGATACTACCTCCCATGGATGCCAACACCCCAATAATTTAGTCATAGGCTAAACGTAGATAGGCATCTCCCAAAGTTAATTTAATTCTCTCAGCCCATTCTGGAGAATTCCAGGTGCCCAATCTTTGGTGAGTAAGATAATAGTTCATGGGAATGGGATGAGTCCCGATGACTACCTTCATAGCATACTTTTTGACAATAAAATCGCAGAATTGCTTGATATATGGGCAGGGAGGGTAGCCGACTATTAATCCAGTGGCTAAATGCACTACTTCAGCACCATTTTTTTTCATTTCAGCGGGGCAATATTCTACGTTTCCACCTGGGCAGCCACCACAGGTGGTATAGCCTACTAATTCTACTTCTTGGTCTTTGTAAAGGCTAAAGGCTCCTTCCCGCTTATGGAGAGCTCGTAAACACTTGCCCCCTGCGCAATTATGCCAACGGTCACAGATGATGATACCGATTTTGGTTAGCTCAGGCATTGCTACTACTCCTTTCCTTGCAGGCGCCTGCCTCCTGGGTAATCTTAGCCTGCTCGGCATTGATTACATCCCTAATCACCCCACCCCTTAGCATTTGAGCTAGTCCGGTTTTAGCTTTCCATACGCCTTTTCCCATATTGTCCCTCCTTTGCCCTTAACCTAGTTTTTCCGGCTAAGTGAGCACCTTTCTCTACCTACGAACCTTACCGCGCTGGACTAGCTTAGCCAGCAAGATACTCACTTCGTATAGAACTAACAATGGGGCGGCAACAAGGATTTGATTTATAGGATCAATAGTAGGTGTTACTAGGGCAGCAATAACAAATATCAATATAATTGCAAATTTTCGCTTCCTAGAGAGCCACTCTGGTGTGATAACACCAAGTCTTGCCAGAAAGGTTGTTAACACTGGCATTTCGAAGACAAAACCAATCGAAAGTAATAATCGAGTCACCAGTGGAATATAATTTCCAATCCTAATGGTAGGTTCTGCTATATCACTTCCGAAAGTTATTAAGAAGTGTACTGCTGGTGGTATTAAAACTTCGTAGCCAAACCAAACACCTCCGATGAATGCTAATACTACCCACGGAATTCCAAATAAAACATACCTCTTTTCCTTAGGATTAAGCGCCGGCGTCAGGAACATAACAAGTTGATAAGTGAGGTATGGCACCGCTAGGACGATACCACTTGTAAGGCTCACCTTCATATAGATGCCAATCATCTCTGTCATTTCTATATATATTAAATTAATTTCCTCTGCTGGCAGTATCAAAATCTGGAAAATCTTCTTAGCAAATATAAAAGATACTGCAGTCGTAATAGCTACTACTATCAAGCTTGTCAACAACCGCTTGCGTAGTTCTTGAAGGTGACCTAATATTGTTCTTTTCTCAGCGTCCATCTACTCACTGTAGTCTGGTTAATCGCGCTTAGTGAATTGCACGAGGGGAATTGGGGTGCTCCCCCATTTATCAAATCATAGGTAGCTTCCGGTGAAATATCTTTAATTATCCAATTCGCACTACAGGTATAACTGTTTGTCAGTGCTACCGTAATAATGGATAGTATTGATAAATTAGCATAGTCGCCACCAATGACCAATTTCTACATCCATCAGATTTCCTGCAATAATAAAGAAGCATGCAGTAGGTTGTCGAATGTTAATGGAGATTTTTGGCGTAGGAATCCTCAAGCCGGTGTCGGCTAAAGTTCGACTATTTCTTTCCTTAAAATTATCTTCAGCAGGTAACTGGGTTTAGATAATTTTCTTCTTTTCTTTATCATCTTTGCTATCGTTGGCGCTGGTAGTTGATGTTTCCGGCTTTTCGTCTAGGCTGATATCACGCTGCCCTTGACGAAAAGAACGAAGTCCCTTGCCTATTGCTGAACCAATTTCGGGCAACTTACCGGCACCGAAGACAATCAAGACCAACACAACAATGAGTCCAATTTCCCAAGGTCCTAAACGCATGCTCCCCTCCTCTAAGCAGAATGTTGCTTCATTCTCATTTTTATATTTGCTCTACGATTCCTCTATACTGCATCGGATATAACGATAGAGGGTATATTTAATGAACCACCAACGGGCATACAACTAAGGCTTCCATCATAAGTATTGACACCTAATGCTATCACAGTATTGCCCCCAACGCTAGCAGCAAACACCATTATAGGAGCAGGTTCTACCCTTGGTAGACAACAAATCTATGCCGAGTGACCTTCCTAAGACTTACCCTCTCTTCTTATTTAAGGAGTTTTTCCAGAGGTGTAAATTCCAACCCGAAGGTTTCAGCTATGTCCTGGTGAACAAGTTTGCCCTTGTAAACGTTCACTCCCTTGGCTAGCGCTGAGTCAGTGCTAACTGCCTTGTCCACACCTAGATTAGCTAGTTTCAATGCATAGGGGTAAGTAGCATTGGATAAGGCAATAGCGGAGGTTCGGGGTACAGCTCCAGGAACATTGGCAACGCAGTAATGGATGATACCGTCTACGACGTAAGTAGGGTCACTATAGGATGTAGCTCGGGAGGTTTCCATACATCCTCCCTGGTCAATGGCAACATCCACTATTACAGAACCAGGTTTCATGGTTTTAATCATTGCTCTAGTGATTAATTTGGGGGCTTTCCCACCAGGAATCAGAACTGCCCCAATAAGAAGGTCAGCATCCTTCACTGATTCGGCAATGCTAGACGAGTTTTCTACCCTAGTTTCCAAGTTGCCATGCAATACCTCACCCAGGTAGCGGAGACGGTTAACATTGCGGGTAACTATGGTAACATGAGCTCCCATACCTAGAGCCATCTCTGCTGCGTTGGTCCCTACCACTCCCCCACCAATGATTACCACATTGCAGGGTGGCGTGCCAGGCACACCTCCTAATAATTTACCGCTCCCACCAGCCGTCTTCTTTAGATAATAGGCACCCTCTTGCACTGCCATTCTACCGGCAACCTCACTCATTGGGGTGAGCAGCGGCAAACTGCCATTAGGTAACTCTACAGTCTCATAAGCGATACCAATTATCCCTTTGTCTATCACAGCCCTTGTCAACTCCTCAGAGGCTGCAAGATGAAAATAGGTAAAGAGAATCAGGTCCTTACGAAGAAAATGATACTCCGAGGGTAGTGGCTCTTTAACCTTGACTACCATATCGCTACCCCAGGCTTTAGAAACATCAACGATTTGCGCTCCCGCTTGTTTGAATTCGTCATCAATAAAGCCGCTGCCTTCACCAGCGGTGCTTTCTACCACAACTTGATGCCCAGCCTGAACAAGCCCCGCCACCATATTCGGTGGCACTGCAATCCGATACTCTTTATCCTTTATCTCTTTTACTACCCCTATCTTCATTTCCTCTCTTTCCTCTCCTTATGAATTCCTATTATTATTTCTTTAGCCTGTTGTTTTCAGGATTACTTAACTAACCTGTGTGAAGGTAACACGCTACCATGTGGCCATCACCCACATCAATTAACGGTGGGTCCCCGGTCTCACAAATCTTCTTAGCTTCATTGCACCTAGGGCGAAAACGACAACCGGGCGGTAGATTGATTGGGCTAGGTACTTCACCCATAAGTTCTACTTCTGACCTTGCGAGCGTCGGGTCTGCTCTAGGAATCGCCGCCACCAGCGCCTTCGTGTAAGGATGTACTGGATTTTCAAAGATCTCGGTCCTGTTAGCCAGCTCTACAATCCTGCCTAAGTACATGACTGCTGTCCTGGCGCATATATACTGAACTACCGCCAGGTTATGAGCGATGAAAAGAAAGCTAAACTGGTGCTCTTCTTGAAGGTCTTTCAATAAGTTAATTATTCGTGCCTGCATGCTAACATCCACCGCTGATACCGGCTCATCACAGACGAGCAATTTGGGTTCGGTAGCTATAGCTCGGGCGATACCTACTGCTGTTATGCGCTGTCGCATCCCACCCCTGAACTCGTGAGGGAAACGGTCGATAACATCAGGAGTAAGCCCCACAGACTTAATGAGCTGTCGCACTCGCTCGTCGGTCTCCTCCTTCCCGTGGGTCATCCCATGTAGTTCAAGAGGATTGCCCACGGTATCCCTTACCGTTCGCCTCGGGTTTAGAGAGGCATACGGATCCTGAAAGACCATCTGCATACTTTTTCTTACGGTGAGCATTTCTTTAGCATCTAACCCGGCAAGCTTTTTCCCTTCAAAGAATACTTCCCCATCGGTTAACTCTAGCAGTCGTATAATTAGCCTCGCTGTTGTAGTTTTCCCACACCCGCTTTCTCCTACCAACCCCAGACTATCATTATAGCCGATGGAAAGGTCAACACCATCTACAGCGTGTAGCATGTCATAATCAGTGTGCACCCAGCCGACTTTTTTAACAATTGGGAAATACTTCTTAATATTCTTTGTTTCAACTAAATTTCCATTTTGCATCGTATTAGTCCCTCATTTATTCTTCTCTTCATGAAAACACCATACGCCATGGTTAGAATCTAAGTTTCTAAGTGGTGGGCGGCTTTGGCGACAAACGTCCATTACCCATTCACATCGTGGGTGTAAAAGGCAAACATCGGGAGTATTAAGTGGAGTTGGGAGAATGCCCTCCAAAGGATGAGGTCTTTCTGCCCCCTGGTCCAAGCGTACGTATGAAGAGAATAGCCCTTGCGTATAAGGATGGGTAGGATTCTTATAGAGCTCTTTCACCTCAGCATATTCGACAGGCTGACCAGCGTACATAACTAGCACCTTGTTGCACATCTCGGCAATAATACCCAAATCATGGGTAATATATATTATGGTCGTACCCAACTCCCCCCTCAGCCGTCGCATCAGTTCCAACACCTGGGCTTGGATAGTAACATCGAGATAAGTAGTCGCCTCATCTACAATTAGCAGAGACGGATTGTTTAACAGAGCCATAGCGATTACGGCTCGTTGACGCATGCCCCCGCTAAATTCATGAGGAAACTGCTTTGCCACTTTCTCAGGAGCAGGGATACCCACCTTTCTCATCATATCAACCCCCTGCTTCCAGGCGGCTCGACTCGTAGCCACCCCATGAGCAGTAAGCACTTCTCCTACCTGAGTACCGACTGATATCACCGGATTGAGCGCCGTTATCGGGTCCTGCAAAATAAACGACATCTCTGTACCCCTTAGCTTTCGCCTCTCCTCTTGGCTCTTGCTGAGCAAATCCTCTCCCTTGAAAGCGATACTACTATCGCCCACAATCTGTTTATTAGGCACCAAGCCTAAGATGGCATAGGCTAATGTTGTTTTGCCACAACCAGATTCGCCCAAGATACCCAGCGATTCGCCTTCCTCAAGGTCAACGGTTACGTCATCTACTGCTTTCACAATCCCATTGCGCGTCGGAATATATACTTTCAGGTTTTTAATCTCTAATAACAAGGCAAACCCTCCTTCCCTTTTATATCTCTACCGCATTTGCCGGTCAAAAGCATCACGCAACCCTTGCCCTACAATGTTAAAGCTAAAGGCAGCGAAAAATATCATCAGCCCGGGAATAATGCCCATTATCGGTCTGAAAATGAAATACCGTTGAGATAAAGTTAACATGTTGCCCCAACTTGGCGTCGGTGGCATCACCCCCAAACCAAGGTAGCTAAGACTAGCTTCCATTAGCATTGCAAATGCCATCGCCAATGTTACCATCACAACGATAGGGCTCAAGGCGTTAGGTAAAATATCCTTGATTATAATGAATATGTTTGAGTTGCCCACAACCCTTGAAGCAGCCACATAGTCTCTCTCGCGCAGTGATAGGTATTCAGCTCGCACGATTCGGGCCATCATTGTCCACCGTATACTAGAATAAATGAGAACAATACCTCCCGCTGAAGGGGTCATGATAGCAGCGAATAATATCAGCAAGAAGAAGGTTGGTAACCCTAACATCATGTCGGTAAAGCGCATAATTAAGGTTTCAGTAAGCCCCCCATAGTAACCGGCTATGGAGCCCATAACTATTCCGACGGAACCGGCGACTAAGGCGCAAGTTATGCCCACGAAGAGGCTAATCCGGCCTCCATAAATGAGCCGAGCTAAATAATCACGACCGAATTCATCGGTGCCCAAAGCATGTGTTGGGGAAGGGTCAGCAAAGGTATGGGCCGTATCCATCTCAAAAGCCCTTGCTTCAGGTAAATAAAGTGGTGCCCCAAAACACACCACGATAAGAATGACAAGTAAAATCAGACAGGCTAATGCAAACCTGTCACGAACAAAAACCCTTATCATCCCCGGTGCTTTTTTTTGCAGTGCCTTTTCTTCTTCCATTTCAATATCACCTATATTTTATACGCGGGTCAGCAAAGCCATAAGCTATATCAGCCCCTAGATTACCCAAGACAACCGACAGCCCGACAATTACCACAGCGGCACTAACCACAGTTAGGTCTCGCACTCTTGCCGAGTGATATATCAGTGTCCCCACTCCAGGCCAACCGGTAGCCGCTTCCACAACCACTGAACCGACAAATAGTTCTCGCACCGATACCCCGACAACGGTGATGATGGGCAGTAGCGCGTTGCGGAGGACATGCTTTACCAGAATGCTTCTGTTTTGCACGCCTTTAGCCCGGCCGAGGAGAACATAGTCCATACGAAGCACTTCAATCACCCCAGCCCGGACAAAGCGCAACCAGTAAGCGGTATACAGAAAGGTGAGCACCGACACTGGTATAATCATGTGCCGACCGAGGTCCCATATGCTGAACTCAGTCGCTGGGGTAAGCATCCCACCCAGTGGCAGCCAACGAAGAAGCACCGCGAAGATGAAAATGGCGACAATGCCTGTCCAGAAAACGGGGACTGATATCCCGATAAAGCAAATAAATGTCACCACGCGGTCGAATAGTTCTCCTCGTTTCAACCCGGCATAGATCCCCAGCACCATAGCTAAGGCTAGTGAAATCACATTAGCTGTCGTCATTAGCAGGATTGTCGCTGGTAAACGGGAGATGAACACCTGTAGCGCTGGCTTCCGGAATATATATGACGCACCAAAATCCATCCTGGCGAAGTTTCCTAGCCAAATCAATAACTGGGTGCTAAAGGGTTTATCCAGCCCCAGCTCCTTTTCGATTCGCAGAATATCTGCAGGTGTAGCCCTGGGTCCTGCCATAAACTCGGCCGGACTTCCCGGGGCGAGCCGCGTCAAGGTAAATACTACCAGGGATAGAAGAAATATCACTACCACCCCTTGCCATAGCCTGGTAAGAATATATTTTCTCATAATCCAACCTTTCCTCTCAGTAACCGGTCAACCCCAGCTAAATATTTTTAGCAGTACCACTGAGACACACACTGGTCTTGCCACATCGGGTCAGCTCCCCTCTCAATAACGGGACAGGCTCCAGCTAAATATTTTTATAAGTACCACTGAGATATACACTGGTCTTGCATCATCGGGTTGGGCTGGTGCCCTAAAATCCGCTTCTGTATCGCTATTATATCATGAGGAATACCCAACCACAGACACATTAGGTCATCTGAATAGAGCTTACCTACCTGTTGAAACAGTGGTTTCGCCTTCTCCACGTCGGTCTCACTTACTATCTTATCCCACACCGCGTCCATCTCTGGGTTGGAATAATGTCCGTAGTTCCTGCCATCTGGAGGGTCGTAGTGTGTTTGACTACAATATGCATAGTCAGGATAGCCATACCCCCAGTTCCTCCTCGAATACAGGTCAAAGGTTCCGTCATTGTAAGCCTTCATGAGTGCCCCGGATTCCATCACCCGCATCTCTATCTTAACTCCCACTTTCCTCAGGTCCTCTTGGACCATAACGGTATACTCTGGGGCACTATAAGTGGATGAAGTAATAGTATGCAGATTGATTTTCTCACCATCGGCATTCTTCAGCATGCCATCATCACCCATGGTATATCCCGATGCCTCAAACTTCTGTCTTGACGCCTGAGGGTCGTACGGCCAGGTAGGCGGTTGCGCGTATCTAGCCCAAATGTGAGTGGAAAAGCCGTCGATGAGGTCAAATCTTCCGGCATAAACAGTGTCAGCTATTGCCTGCCGGTTCACCGCCTGCTGAAAGGCTTGCCGCACTAGTGGCGGGTGAAATAAGTTGTGAATTGGCTGGCCTGGCCAATCCTCAAACTGAAAATTTAACTGGTCACTACAGGTAGAGTAAGTGTCATACAGCCAGCAGGAGTAGTTCTCTATCGCCGGTAGCTGGTCACCACGGATAGGATAAAGTATATCCAATTCCCCAGCGAGAAAGGCAGCTAGAGCCATCTCGGGACTGCTATAATATTTAGCTATGATGGTCTCAATGTATGGTCCGTTATTATAACCGTTAGTATCTACTCCACCCCAATACGTCCCGTCGGTCCTAGCCTTAAGCTGCATATAGTCACCCTCTACTATCTTTTCTACGGTGTAGGCACCAGTGGCTACCGCGTCATAATAGTGTGGACTGTCCGATATCCTCTCATAACCACTCAAGAGATGGTAAGGCATTACATAGGCCTCCTGGCAAGCATCGCATATAAATGGGGCATGAATCTTGTTAAGAGTAACCGTTAGATGCAACGGGTCAGCCGGGTCTAGGACTACCTGGTCTATCATATCAAACCGACTATATTGTCTCGTGTCAGGGTCATCCTTCATTGTGGTGAGGGTGAAACCAATATCTTCCGCGGTACATTGCACACCGTCACTGAAAAGCACATTATCCCGCACGTGTAATTGATAGACATTCTCATTGATTTCCCAGCTCTCCACTATCCACGGCATCACTTGCATACTATAGGGGTCAACCTCTGTCACCCGGTCAGCTATACACACGCCGTTGCCGTAGTCGGACCAGTAGGTGACCGAGCTGAACCGACCAAAATCAGTACTGGTCATCCATTGATATGTTATCGAACCCGGCTTGAATTTAGGTGTTGTACCTGGGTACTGAGGATAGTTCTCAGTTCTTATCACCATTCCCGTTTCTACCGCTTCTACAGCTTCTTCGACCTCTACGCCTTCTTCGACTTTTTTGGCACAGGCAGCCAGGAAGCTGGCTGCACCGGCAGTCATCACCCCGGCAGCAGCCGCGCGGGCAGCCGTAGTTAGGAATCGGCGGCGGCTTAATTCCTTGTTTAGCCACCTCTGTACTAAACTCTCGGCTCTACTCTCGTATTGTTCCCGTTTCATTGTTCCCTCCCTCGAAAAATTTTTCCAAATTTGGATAATTATAACATCTTTTCTGCTTTTGTAAAGGCTTTATCTCGGCTATTTACCAGCCAATCAACATCCTTCTCGGTTATGAGCCGCTTTAACAAGATTTCCTTTTTCTTTCAGCGCTATTTGTTGGCTCATTTTACCCTTTTTTATTATTTTTGCAAACTTAGTCGATTCCTAGTTCCTCCATTTTTTCAGGTAAAGGTACACCATTCTTATCCCAACCCATTAGAACATAGTAGTAACTTTTTGCTTTCTCCATCTTCACCGGGTCGCAGACTCGGTCACCCAGAGGGCCGGCTGTCTTTGGTTGGAAAAAGCGTTTGGGAAGTCTATCGTCATTACTGGTGAAACCATCGCGGATATTGAATAGCCTCATTGTAGTTAAAATCCGCTCAGCTATCTTTAATTGTTCAGTTACGGTAGTCTCCCATCCGGTTACTGCTTCAGTGATTTCGGTAAGTTGTTGGAAAGAATAAGGTATGTACGAGCAAAGTACTAGTGCATCTTGAACAATAGTCTTGGATTGAACCACTTTAAGCACACTCACCTTTCGGGGACCAATATCCTCAAGGCTAAGAGGTTGGGTTATCCCTAGAGGCTTCCAGTTCTTCAATTGTTCTTCGTTTACAAACGCGGTGTCGTACATATTACAGCAGTGGTCAGCACCGTGAGGATTAATCATGTAGCCAAGACCTTGCCCTGGTTTCAATCGCGCGTCATGCGCCGGCATTTCTTGCCCCTTAACGTTCATAGCAAAGTCTTCCGCATCCTTACCGATTTTCTTAGCTACACGAGCGGTCCCCTCAGCCAATAAGTCACCTATGCCTTCATGTTTAGCGATCAATTCGACCACCTTGAGCATAGCTTCAGCATTTCCAAATCTGAGGTCAATGCCCCCGGTGTCTTCTAAGTCCAACAGACCATTTTCGAAGCACTCCATGGCAAAGGAAATGGTGGCACCTGTTGAAATGGTATCTAGTCCATAGGCATTACAAAGCTCACCAGCTTTAGCTATAGCTTTTAGGTTATCAATGCCACAATTAGGACCCACCATAGCTGCAGTTTCATACTCGGACCCGCCATAGGCAGGATCCACGCGGTATGGTTCTTCAAATTTAAATACCTGCTTACAATGCACAGGACAGGCAAAGCAGGTATCCGCCCCGATCTTGATAGTTTTACTTATTGCCTCAGGACTTAACAGATTTACAGTGGGGAACGAGCCATCACGGAAATTTCGAATTGGTAGGTTACCTGAAGCCTCAGAGCCGCCAGTGAATGCAATTGAGCCAGCAGCAGCTAACCACTTGGGAATATTAGCCAGCGCCCATTGTCTTATCTCCTTGACTCGCTCAGACGAGGCAACTTTTGGTCTTTTGTGTCCTCGGACGGCAATTGCCTTTAGATTTTTTGAGCCCATCACTGCGCCTAGTCCACCTCTACCAGCAGCACTAAAAAGTCCATTCATAATACAAGCATAACGTACCAGATTCTCTCCAGCTGGCCCGATTCCTGCTACTTGTATCAGTTTATCACCAAATTCGTCTCTAATAGCCTGCTGGGCGTCTTTTGTATTTTTCCCCCAGAGATGGCTGGCATCATTGATAGTAGCTTTACCATCCTGGATCGAGAGATACACCGGTTTCTCAGCTTTACCCTCAATAATAACCACATCGTAACCAGCACGTTTAAGCTCAGCACCCCAGTAGCCTCCAGGCTCTGATTTAGCAATTCCGCCAGTCAGTGGAGATTTCGCACCGATACAGTTACGGCCACTACCCGCTAACGACATACCAGTGACTGGTCCTGTAGCAAAGATAAGCTTATTTTCAGGACCGAGAGGATTAGTTCCCTGTTTCAATTCTTTCCACAGAAAGTATGAAATGAAACCGGCACCGCCCAAGTATTCCCTGCGAAATAGCTCATCAATGCTTTCTATAGATATCTCACTATTAGATAAATCTACCCGCAGGAGACTACCGTTGTAGCCTCTACTTTGGTTATTAGTCACCCGCTGCTGCCTCCTAAGTTTAACCTACGCCTTCATCTCGCCAATTGTTATTTTTAGGATATCTACTGCTCGGTCAACATCCTTTTTAGTGCAAATCAGCGGTGGAGTCAAACCAACCATAGCGCCACCCCGAGCAAGCAGTCCCTTCTCTAAATTACGCTCAGTTAGCGCACGGCCGACCTCCGGGTTAATTTTAGCTTTAGTCTTCTTGTCCTTCACCAGGTCGATGGAGCAAAACAAGCCTATACCATGCACTTCACCCACATGTGGATACTCCATAAATTCCTGCAGCCGGTCTACGAGGTATTTACCAACCGTAGTCGCGTTCTCGGCAATCTTTTCCTCTTTGTAGATATCCAGACATTTAGAAGCAATCGCACTACCAACCGGGCTGGCCCCAAAAGTATACCCGATGGGTACGCGAGCCTTGGCGTCTACATAAGTTTGGAACATCTCGTCACTAATCGCTGTTACTGAGAATGGGAAATGGGAATCGCTTATGCCCTTTGCCATGGTCATCATATCCGGTATGAGGTTCCAATGCTCCACAGCAAACATCTTGCCAGTACGACAAAAGCCACTCATTACCTCATCGTCAATTAATAATACATTATGCTTAGTGCATATTTCCCTCATTATCGGCCAGTATGTTGGTGGTGGTATGATTCGACCACCTACGCCCTGAATCGGTTCAGCAAGGATAGCAGCCACCGTCTCTTCATTCTCTATTCCTAAGAGTACTTCCAGCATCCGAGCGCACTTAGTATCACAACCAGGATATTCCAAACCATAAGGACAGCGGTAGCAATGATAATGAGGCAGGTGAAGGAAACCACCAGGTACTGGCTCACTACCTATTGCACCCATTCCACCCCCGACGGTTGTTGAGCTAGTCAACCCTAAAGAAACTCCGTGATAGGCATTTGCCAGAGTGATGATTTTATACTTACCCCTGCCCTTCAGCCGCCAATAGGCGCGGGCGAGCTTGAAAGCAGACTCGTTAGCCTGCGACCCACCTGCAGAGAAGAAGAAATGGCCCAGCCCCTTCGGCGACACTTCCTTTAATTTTTTAGCATATTCAATATTTTGCCTACTAGCCTGACCCCCGAAACTCTCCCAGTAACCGATTTTCTCCCACTCTACCTTAGCCACTTCAGCAAGGTCTTTACGGCCATAGCCCAGGTTTACACAGGTCAAGGCAGCACTAAAATCCAAATATTCTTTACCATTGGTATCTTTTAGTATCATCCCCTTACCTGATTCCCAGACAATCTCATCTTTTCCTACACGCCCAACTGGGTTAGTTAGTAGCAATTGCTTTGCTGCTGCGTTCAATTCTGCAGTATTCATTTAATTTACCTCCCTCTTTATTTGGAACCGTGCATCAAGAGTATAACACAAGATGTCACCCTTGTAGCCTCTACTCTGGTTATTAGTCACCCACTGCCTCCTAAGTTTAACCTACACCTTCATCTCGGCAACTATTGGTTTTAGAATATCTATTGCTTGGTCAACTTGCTTTTTAGTGCAGGTCAGTGGTGGAGTCAAACCAATCATAGCGCCACCCCGAACAATCAGTCCCTTCTCGACAGCGCGCTTAGTTAACGCACGCCCGGTCTCCATAGCAAGCTTCTCTTTAGTAGTCTTGTCCTTCACCAGGTCGATGGAGCAAAACAAGCCTATACCATGCACTTCACCCACATGGGGAAACTTCATAAATTCCTGCAGCCGGTCTAAGAGGTATTTACCAACCGTAGTCGCATTCTCGGCAATCTTTTCCTCTTTGTATATATCCAGACATTTAGAAGCAATTGCACTACCAACCGGGTGTGCCCCAAAAGTAACGAAGGCGGGTATGCGATTCTTGGGGTTTGATGCATAAGTATAGAACATCTCATCATTAATCGCTGTTATTGAGTACGGGAAAAAGGAATTGGTTATGCCTTTTGCCATGACCAGGATGTCCGGTTTAAGGTCAAAATTCTCCACAGCAAACATCTTGCCAGTACGACAAAAGCCAGTCATTACCTCATCGCTAATTAATAATACATTATGCTTAGTGCATATTTCCCTAATTATCGGCCAGTATGTTGGTGGTGGTATGATTCGACCACCTACGCCCTGAACAGGTTCAGCACAGAAGGCAGCCACAGTCTCTTCACTCTCTATTTCTAAGAGTATTTCCAGCATCCGAGCGCACTTAGTATCGCAACCAGGATATTCCAAAGCATAAGGACAACGGTAGCAATGATAATGAGGCAGGTGAAGAAAACCACCAGGTAGTGGCTCACTACCTATTGCACCCATTCCACCCATGGCGGTTGTTGCGCTAACCACCCCCATGGAAACTCCGTGATAGGAACTTTGCAAAGTGATGATTTTATACTTACCCCTGCCCTTCAGCCGCCAATAGGCGCGGGCAATCTTGAAGGCAGAATCGACAGCCTCCGACCCACCTGCAGAGAAGAAGAAGTGGCCCATCCCATCCGGCACTACTTCCTTTAATTTTTGAGAGTATTCAATAGTTGCCCTGGTAGATTGACGCCCGATATTACTCCAGTAACCCATTTTCGCCATCTCTGCCGCACCCACTTCAGCAAGGTCTTTGCGACCATAACCCAGGTTTACGCAGGTCAAGGCAGAACTAAAATCCAAATATTCTTTACCATTGGTATCTTTTAGTATCAGCCCCTTACCTGATTCTAAAATAACCCCGTCCGCTCCACCAACCGGGCTACTCGAACCTAGTGTGAATTGCTTTTGAGCTTCAAGCAGTTCTTCGGTATTCATTCAATTTACCTCCCTCTTTATTTGAAACTTTGTAAAAAGTATAACGAAAGAGTATAACACAAGATACTGTTTTGTCAACCCCTGTTTATTTCCAATTAATACACTACCTACTCGTTAATATAATTAGTAACATATATTCCTTTCCATGCTTCTTGTTATAGCACTGGAGAGACTCAAGTGAGGTTAGCCAGTTAAAAGTTCAACGTAACTTATACAGCCTATCACTACTGATTGTCCTTCGCTCAGCTAACCAATACGTTGGGTTAACTTAATCGGGACTGGCTGGTTGTAGAGAAGCTACTCAATTGGGGTACCTTAAGTAAGTGTGCTGAAATGGTTGGTGCCGCCAACAAGGTCTTCGAGAGGACTTTTGCGGTAATGGTATTCTATGCTGGCATTGATATAGTAAAGTTCTCATTGCCACCGCTTGGTGTTATCAGCTATTATATAGAGAGAGGTAAGAAACTCTGTGAATATAAGATATAGAAGTTACCAAAGCTTCAAAATAACCCCGCTGTGGATTTTAATAGCGGTTAACTTTCTGCTGTTTATAGTCACGGCTATAGCTCCAAACCTTATCTTGCTCCTCGGGTTACAGCCAATAAATTGGCTAACACAACCATGGACAGTGATAACCAGCCTATTCGTCCACAGCGGCTTATGGCATATTATAGCCAATATGCTGACCCTCTATTTCTTCGGGGGATATCTAGCCAGGTTAGTTGGCACCAATAAATTCCTACTCGTATATTTTGGCGGAGGTATACTGGGTAGTATTCTGTTCATACTCCTAGCGCCACCCTTTTTTATAGCTGTTGGTGCTTCCGGAGCTATCTTTGCCCTCGGCGGAGCGCTAGCTATAATGAGACCAAAACTGAGGGTTTTTATCATCCCGATACCTGTTCCCATCCCCCTCTGGATAGCAGTTATTGGAGGCTTCCTAATAATCGCCTTCCTGCCACATATAGCCTGGCAGGCTCACCTCGGAGGTCTAGTCTTCGGTCTCATCGCAGGTTATGTCTTTAGAAAGAGAGAGCGCCGCTTTCTCTGGGCGTGAGCAAAGCTACAAAGCATTGGTGGGGAAAAACAAAACTAGCTGACCTTCAACTCAGTTGAAGGTCAGCTATCTAATGTAATAGGGGACAAAGACAAGGGTTGGCCTATCATGGCTAAACCGATGGATAAAGCTACCGCTGATAAGCTTTCCTACGTGGTAGCAGTATTATTGGACAGAACTCAAAACAACGCTATGGTTTATGAGGTACCAGATATCCCTTTTGACAGGTAGGGGATTTGGAGCTAAAATAAGTAAGATTTTGCGGGAGTAACTCAGTTGGTAGAGTCCCTGCCTTCCAAGCAGGTTGTCGCGAGTTCGAGTCTCGTCTCCCGCTCCATGGGCTCGTAGCTCAGTGGC
>SDBU01003514.1_pt1 | contig 19874 bp, 16 predicted proteins | sample 2277071 | NCBI WGS metagenome assembly SDBU01 (sample SAMN10397929, study PRJNA504765) | marine sediment metagenome | isolation source: marine sediment core GS08_GC12, 126 cmbsf | place: Arctic Ocean: Gakkel Ridge, Loki's castle | collected 2008
TAAGCCGCTCATAGTAATAAAATCCGGTCGAGGAGAAAAAGGGAAAAAAGCGGCCGCTTCCCATACAGGATCTCTGGCAGGACAGGATGAGGCCTACGAGGTAGCTTTCAGGCAAACCGGGGTGCTCAGAGCCAATACCTTTGGACAGGCTCTGGGCATGGTCAAAGCCTTTTCCTCTCAACCTCTTTTAGAAGGAAATAGAGTCGTTGTATTAACTAATGCTGGAGGAGCCGGCATTTTAGCTACCGATGCCTGTGAGAAATCCTCCCTACAGATGGCATCTTTGGGTGATGAGACGAAAAAGAAGCTCCAGGATAGACTTCCTCCTCATATTTCCTTGAGTAATCCGGTGGATATCCTAGGAGATGCCAAAGCTGATCGATACCAAATAGCTATTAGAGAAATCCTGGCTGACCAGGGTGTGGATGGACTTTTGCTGCTTCTTAGTCCCCAGGCGGCTACTAATCCTTATAGAGTTGCCGAGGTAGTTAGCGAGGAGGCCGGGGCAACCAAACCTATCTTGGCCTGTTTTATGGGCTATGATAAAGTAAAAGATGCCGTTGATGTTCTGCAAGGATCCGGCATTCCTAACTATGAGGGCCCAGAGTACGCAGTAATGGCCATGGAAGGTATGTACAGGTATCTTGAGTGGAAGAAGAAGCCCCCGGGGATACTGAGAAAGTTCCTCGTGGATGACGATGCGGTTCAGAGGATTCTGGATAATTCAAAAGAGAGTGGATACTTAGAAATTGGAGGCTCGGAGGCTTTGAAAGTTCTCCAGGCTTACGGGATTCCTGCAGTCAAGAGTTATCTAGTCAGAAGCGAAGAAGAGGCTCTCAGAATAGGGGAATTGCTGGATACTCCTTTAGTAATGAAGGTAGAGGCACCCCAGATTCTTCACAAATCCGAGGTGGGAGGGGTCAAAGTAGGGATAAATAAAGAAGAGATAGTTAGCTGCTTCCGAAATATGCTGGAGGAGGTAGGAAGGATAGTAGGCAAGGATAAAATAAAGTGCATCTGTATTCAGCCTCAGGTTCGGGAAGGAAAAGAGGTGCTTATGGGCGTCTCCTATGATGATGTTTTCGGGCATATGATCCGATTTGGTCTTGGAGGAAAGTACGTGGAGATATACAAAGATACCTCTACCAGAACAGCTCCCTTGACATCTAAAGAGCCAAAAGAGATGATAGAGGAGACTGAATATATCTCCAAGCTCCTCCGAGGAGTGAGGGGCGAGCCCGCATGCGATATACCTTTTGTTGAAGAGCTCTTGCTCAGGCTTTCTCAACTTATAACCCATTTCCCCCAGATTAAGGAAGTGGAAGCCAATCCTCTGGTAGTTTGGAGGAAGGGAGCAGTGGCCATTGATGCCCGACTAAGATTTCAATAAGAAGAAAGGAGTAGCCATGGGAGTTCCTAAGAAGAAAACGACTCGATCTAAAAGAAAACACCGACAGGCTCGTCAGAAGTTGTCATTTCCTTCTCTTAGTGCGTGTTCTCAGTGCAAAGCTCCCAAGCTTCCTCATTTTGTCTGTCCAGAATGTGGTTATTATAAAGGGAAACAGGTGGCAAAGGAGGTAGCTAAGAAGTGAGGGTAGCTGTTGATGCAATGGGGACGGAAAATGGGGTAGGAATAGTTATCGAGGGAGCCCTGAGCGCTATTGAGGAAAATCCTGAAATTGAGGTAACTCTGGTAGGAGACGAGGCCAGAATCCAGCATAAAATTAAAAGTTTCTCCTCGACTCAGGTTCCCTTTTCCATCATTCATGCTTCCCAGGTGATTGAAATGAGTGATTCGGCAACCGCTTTCCTAAAGACAAAGAGAAATTCTTCTATCTCTGTGGCGGTAGATTTAGTCAAAGAGGGAAAGGTGGATGGGTTGGTAAGTGCCGGTAATACTGGGGCGGCAATGGCTACGAGCCTCCTTAGGCTGGGGAAGCTGCGGGGGGTTAAACGTCCCTGTTTGGCGGCTGTTTTTCCTACCATGGATAAGAGCAGAGTTGTCATTCTGGATGTGGGAGCTAATGTGGATTGTCGACCCGAGCATCTTTTTCAATTTGCCGTGATGGGTAGTATCTACGCTTATAAGGTTCTTAAAAGGAGAAAACCGCGGGTGGGTCTTTTAAACATCGGGGCAGAAGAGAACAAAGGCAACGATCTGGTTCTTCAAACTCACAAGCTTCTGAGGCAGTCCTCTTTGAGGTTTGTTGGCAACATTGAGGGAGGAGATATTACGGAAGGGAATGTGGAGGTTGTTGTTTGTGATGGATTTGTGGGAAATATTATCCTGAAATTTGCCGAAGGATTAGCCAGGACGGCTCTTGTCATTGTTGATGAGGAGCTGAAGAGCGTTTTGCCTGGGCTGGGAGAGATGGTTTCAGGAAAGTACCTCGAGCGATTGAAAAAAGATCTTGATTATGCAGAATACGGTGGAGTTCCCCTCTTGGGAGTAAAAGGGGTCTGTGTAATTGCTCATGGGGCCTCCTCCAGCAAGGCTATAAAAAACGCTATTTTGACCAGTTTTCAATATGTTCAAGGTCGGATAAATCAAGATATTGAAACAGCCCTGGCTTTCTAGGAAAGTACTAACTCTTTAGTATTTTCAGGGGGAGCAGTCCCCTTAAGAATCTTGGCTAAAAGAGGAGTGAAGGATGAACTTAAGGAAGGTTAAGATAACAGGTACAGGTTCCTATATTCCTCAAAGAGTTTTGACCAATGCGGACTTAGGGAAGATGGTAGCGACTTCGGATGAATGGATAAGTAGCAGAACAGGGATCAAGGAGCGCAGGATTGCTGATAAAAATGAGGCTGCTTCTGATTTAGCTTATCATGCAGCCAGGAGAGCCTTAAGGGATGCTCATGTTAAACCCGAGGATCTAGACATGATTATGGTGGCTACTATCACTCCGGATTTTCTTTTTCCGGCTACTGCCTGCATCCTTCAGAAAAGGCTAGGAGCAAGGAAAATCGCTGCTTTTGACCTGGAAGCTGCCTGCTCGGGTTTTCTCTATGGTCTTACCGTAGGAAGTCAATTTATTGCCACCGGGATGTATGATACTATTTTGGTGGTGGCTTCAGAGACTCTCTCCAAGATTGTTGACTGGCAGGATCGAAATACCTGTGTCCTTTTTGCCGATGGAGCGGGAGCGGCTGTGATAGCACCTTCTTCTAATAGTAGCAGGATTATTTCAACCTACCTTGGTGCTGATGGAGGAGGGGCAGATTTGGTAAGAGTTCCAGCCGGTGGTTCCAGACTTCCCGCCAGTCTCCAGACGGTGCAAAACCGAGAGCACTATATGAAGATGAAAGGAAATGAGCTCTTTAAAACAGCGGTAAGGGCCATGATTCATGCCATCCATGCATCTCTAGAGGAGGGTAATTTAAAATCCTCGGATGTTGATTACTTCATCCCCCACCAGGCCAACATGCGCATAATAGATGCCGTGGTCAAGAAAGTGGGTCTGAGTCAGGATAAAGTCCATATAAATCTTGATCAATGTGGGAATATGTCGGCAGCTTCTGTGGCGGTAGGTCTGGACGAGGCTGCGAGAGAGGGAAAAATAAAAAAGGGAGATAAGGTCCTTTTGACTTGCTTTGGTGGAGGAGTTACCTGGGCTTCTATAGTCATCGAGTGGTAGGGGGTAATAGGGGGGTAATCAAGGAAAAGCAAAGGAGGCTCTACTTTGAAGATGTGCTGGGCTCTTGCGGTAAGCTTGATCTTCATCTGGCTGGGACCCTCCTTTCCTATCCTGGCTGAGGAAGAGAGGCTCACCAGGCTCACTATATTCCCCGATGATCTCGCTCTGGTGGAGGAGCTAAGAGAAGTAAGGGTTAAAAAGGGCCTTACAGAAATTTCCCTTGGCCCTGTACCCAAGGGGATAATTCTGGATTCTATCTATCTTGAGGTAAAGGGGTGTGAGATTATGGAGGGAGAGTTTATCTCAAATTCTTTCCTTTCCTGGAAAATTAGCTCCCCCATTGATGGACGGATCCCCTTGAGGGTTGTTTATCTGGCCACTGGCCTGACCTGGCAGCTGAATTATCAACTGCGGCTGGACGAAGAGGATAGGTTCATGGATCTGGCAGTCTGGGCAACTGTGGATAACAAAACTGAAATTGCTTTCCTGGGAGTTTATCTCACTCTTCTGAGGGAAAGTCCTTTCTCCTCTTCCAAGGAAGAGGGATCGGCCCCGGAAGAGAATATCTCCACTCTGGCCGTCCCTTCAGCACTATCGTATACTCTCCCCTTTTCTGTTACTCTCAAACAGGGTGGGAAGAGGAGGTTCCTTCTATTTTCGCGGAGTCGGATTCCCATAGAGAAAGTCTATCTTTTCGACGCGGATAAATACGGAGAAGAAGTAAGAGAAGAAGTCCTGTTCAGAAACAGCCAGGAGGAGGGATTAGAGATAAGTCTCCCCCCCGGTACGGTATACATCTATAAGTTAAAGGTGGGGAACAGGATGAGTTTTCTGGGTAAAGATAACCTGGCCGAGATCCCTCCTGGAGCTGAGGTTAGTATCTATCTGGGTCAGGCTAAGGACCTGGAAGGGGAGAGAGTCCAGACGCATTATTATCAACTGGAAACCTCAGAAAAAGAGTACGGGTATCGCATCATTATCCACAATCGAGGAAATATGCTTCGGAGGGTTCGGGTCTTAGAGCATTTTCATGGCGAATGGGAGATTCTGAAAAGCGAGCCCTCTGAGTATTTGGAGATGAAAGATGCTATTTCTTATGAAGTTGAGGTCCCGCCGCAGGCGTACTATGAGATCGAGTATTCAGCACGTATGAAGTAGGGATAGGATGAGTTTCATTTTTGAAGGGAGATCATAATGGGAAGTTCTCTCGAGAATCTAAGGAACATAGCTCTGGTTGGAGGGCAGGAGATGGGGAAAACATCCCTGGCTGAAGCGATGCTTTTTCAGGCAAAAATTATCAGTAGAATGGGGAATATAAAAGATGGCAATACGGTATCTGACTACGATGGGGTGGAAAAGGAAAGAAAGTTCAGTGTGAATTCTTCTCTCGTTCATCTCTCCTGGCAGGATCATAAGATAAATCTTATTGATTGTCCGGGATTTGCTGATTTTGTTGAGAAGACAATTCCTGTTTTTAGAGTGGTGGAGTCAGCTTTGTTTGTTGTTTCTTCCTTAACTGAAGGGGGAGGCGAGACAGAGAGGATTCGGCAATACATCCTGAGGGAGAATGTCCCTTGCTGCGTCTTTTTGAATAAATTGGATGAAGTGAAAGTAGACCTGGGGGATCTGGTAAAAAAGATCGAGGATACCTTTGATCTACCCTGTCTTCCTCTACAGATTCCCCTAATTCAGGATGGAGATTTTGCCGGGGTCCTGGATCTCATCAGATTAAAAGTTGTACTTTACCAGAATAGCAAAAGTAGCCAGATCCAGGTGCCAGAAGACGTTAGTGGGGTTGAGGAGTACCGCAAGAGACTCTTGGAGATGGTGGCAGAAACGGACGATACTCTTATCGAGAAGTACCTGGAGGAGGAAAATCTAGAAGAGACCGAGATAAGAGGAGGCCTACGGGACGGTTTTGTGAGAAGATCCTTTGTTCCTCTGATCTGCGGCTCTGCCACAAAATCCATAGGGGTGGATCTTTTGCTGGATTTAATGGTGGAGTTTTTTCCTTCCCCCCTCTCTCGAGGGCAGGTTAGGGGAGAATTTCCCGGCAAGGAAGGAGAAGTTGAGAGGAAGATTGACCCAGAGGAGGCCTTGTCCGTTTTTGTTTTTCAGACTCTTTCCGAGGCTCATCTGGGTGAAATGAGCGTTTTTAAAGTTTTCTCAGGGACTCTCTCCTCAGGGACTACCGTTTATAATTCGAGCAAAGGTAAGGAAGAGAAAATCGGACAACTTTATCTTTTGCAAGGATCTTCGCGGACTGAAGTCTCCGAGATATCTGCCGGAGATATTGGAGCAGTGGCCAAGCTCAAAGATACCGATACCGCTGATACCTTGTCCAAAAAGGACGAGCCCATTGTCTTTGCTCCTCTGGGTATTTTAGAACCTGTTTCCTCTCTAGCGCTTAAACCCAAGCAGGAAAAAGATGAGCAAAAGATGAGTACTGCCTTGAGTAGATTGGTTAAGGTTGATCCTCTTCTCAAAGTGGGTACCGACAAAGAATCGGGTCAAACTATCCTTTCCGGAAAAGGAGAAGTGCATCTAGAAGTGGCTATAGAGCGTTTGAGAAGAGACTTTAATGTGGAATTGGAAACTGAGAAGCCTCAAGTTCCTTACCGGGAGACTATTCTTGCAGCCAGTGAAGCACAGGGAAAATACAAAAAACAGTCGGGGGGTAGAGGTCAGTACGGGGACGCTTGGCTCAGGGTAAAACCTCTGGGCCGGGGAGAGGGATTTCAATTTGTTAATAAGATCAAAGGAGGAGTAGTGCCTACTCGTTTTATCCCGGCTATAGAAAAAGGGGTGAGGGGGGCTATGAGAAAAGGATTTTTAGCCTCCTACCCTCTCGTTGATATGGAAGTGACTCTTTTCTATGGAAGCTATCATCCCGTTGATTCTTCCGATATCGCCTTTCAGGTAGCAGGAGCTATGGGGTTCAAAAAGGCGTTAGAGCAAGCCAAAGCCACTCTTATCGAGCCTATGGTTGAGCTGGAGGTCCAGGTCCCGGAGGAGTTCTTAGGTGAGACCAGCGGCGATCTGAACAGTCGAAGGGGAAGGATTTTGGAAATAGAGCATTTAGAGGGAGGAGGAAGGATAAAGGCAACTGTTCCCCAAGCTGAACTTCATAATTACTCCGCCGTCCTTCGTTCCATAACTCAAGGTAGAGGAATCTTTACCAGAAGATTTTCTCATTACAAGATAGTTCCTAATGAGATTGCCCAGAAGATAATTTCCCAGTCTAAAGAGTCCGGCCGAAAATAAAGGCGTCCCGGGAATTCATCTATCCATACCTACGCATCTTCTTTTTGTTTCATGAGAATTTTCAGAATCTGCAAAAAAGAGGAGGCTAAGACAAATATGAGACCTACCAGGGTAGAAATCAATTTAGACAATATTGCCTATAATATTAGTGAGATACAGAGAAGGATCGGTGATAAAGTCAAGATAATGGCAGTAGTGAAGGCCAATGCCTATGGACATGGAGCAGTAGAGGTAGCCAGAACTGCTTTGGAAAGTGGGGCCCAGTGGTTAGCTGTGGCCATGCTTGAGGAAGCGGTGGAGCTCCGTGAGCATGGAATTCAATCACCGATTTTGGTTTTGGGACCATCTCCACCAGCCGAGGCTCAGGAATTAGTCAAATATAGACTGGCTCAGGCTGTTTGTACTGGGGAGTTGGTCCAGGCTCTGTCGGCTGAGGCCAAAGGGCAGGCTCAGGATGCCAAAGTTCATGTAAAGGTAGATACAGGGTTAGGCCGATTGGGGATTCTGCCAGAGGAGGTGACAGGCTTCATCAAGGATATTTCTCGTCTTAAAAGTATTAAAATAGAAGGCATTTTTACTCATTTTTCGGTAGCAGGTGAAGACAGACGTTTTACTGAATTACAAATGAAAAAGTTTCAAGGGATGCTTGCTAGTTTAGAAAAAACGGGAATCCGTATTCCTGTAAAGCACGCCGCCAATAGTGCAGCAGTTCTTGATACCCCTTCCTCTTATTTTAGTTTGGTCAGGCCCGGAATTATGCTCTACGGACTGTATCCTTCACTTAAGGTAACTCATAGTATTCATCTTGAACCTGCTATGAGTTTTAAGACTCAGGTAGCTTATCTGAAGACCGTACCGGCGGGAATTAGCCTCAGTTACGGCAGAACCTTTGTTACCAGGAAAAAAAGCAGGATTGCTACTCTTCCGGTAGGCTATGCCGATGGATACAGCATAGCTCTATCCAATAGGGGAGAAGTGCTCATTAAGGGAAAAAGAGCTCCCGTAGTAGGGAGTGTATGTATGGATATGACTCTGGTAGATGTTACTCATATTCCAGATGTAAAAGTAGGCAATGAGGTGATTTTGTTTGGGAGGCAGGACGGTGCCCAGCTCTCGGCAGATGAAGTTGCCTCGAAAATAGGTACTATCAACTATGAGGTTCTATGTGGTATTGACAGGAGAGTTCCCAGGGTATATATAAAAGGTGATAAGAGTTAGCTAGTACTTAATCTGGTTAAAAATACAGACTAGAGCATAAGCCGATTAAGGGAGAGAGCAGGTATACCTGACGCCGAAGGGGCAAACCCTAAACTTAGGGCTAATCTTTCAGGCAAAAGGACCTTAATGGCTAGCTCTCTGGAGAGACTTTCCCCGAAAGTAATGGGGAGGGAACCGAAGGGGCAAACCTGCCTTTATAGGCAAGGGTAAACTCTCAGGTAAAAGGACAGAGGGTACAACATTCATAAAGGGATGGTATCCTCTTTTTTACTTTATGGCGCCTTCTTTGATAAGCACAGAAAATATCCAGGGCACCACCCAAGGGGGCACGTCAATGCAAATAGCAAGAAGAATAGGGAGGTTAGGCACTGAGACTGCATTTGAAGTTTTGGCAGAGGTAAACAGGCTCAAAGCACAAGGTCAAGATATTATAAGTTTTGCTATTGGAGAGCCTGACTTTGACACTCCTCAAAATATCAAGGATGCAGCAACAAGAGCAATTAGGGATGGTTATACCCATTATAGCCCTTCGGCCGGGATCCTTCCTTTGAGAGAATCCATAGCTTGCTATATCTCTAAAACCAGAGGTGTTGAGGTAGTAGTTACCCCCGGGGCGAAACCGATACTTCTTGATAGTATCCTTTCCTGTGTTAATGAGGGGGATAAAGTGATATACTCAAACCCGGGCTTTCCCATCTATGAATCGGTTATAAATTTCATGGGGGTAAAACCAGTTCCTCTTCCTCTTTTAGAAGAGAGGAACTTCAGCAGTACCTGTTGCATAAAGGAGGTGTAGCCGTACTGGCCAGGAGCTGCTTTGGCCGAAGATGCGAAGGAGAAAAAGAGGAATATGTGAGGTTTTCTTATGCAACATCCAGAGAAAACATAATGGAAGGACTAGGGAGAATTAAAAGAGCCATTGAATCTAGATCTTAAGTAAGAGGGGGAAGATCCTGAGGCTAGAGGGTCGTCAATGAAAAGGAGAAAGACTTTGCCAAAGGAAATATCTGCAAAGGATACAGAGCTAGAGTACTCAGATCTCCTTGGGAAAAATCTTTCTCAAGTAGATCCTGATATAGATCTTATCATCGGTTTTGAAGAGGGGAGGCAGAAAGACAAACTTATTCTCATCCCTTCGGAAAGTATCTCTCCCAGAGCTGTCCGAGATGCTCTTGGCTCGGTCTTCACCAACCTCTATGCCGAAGGCTATCCTCCCTTAAGGATGACCAAAGATGAAGAGGAAATGCTTCTAGATTTTAAACACCAGCTTACCTATTATCGCCGCTATTCTGACAGACGATTCTATAAGGGCACTGAGTATGTGAATTTTGTTGAGGCTCTGGCCCAGAGGCGGGCGGCAGAATGTTTTGCTACAGATAAAGATCCTCAAAATCCTGTAAAGATCAGCCCTGACGAGATTTTCGTCAACGTACAACCCCTCTCTGGAGCAGCAGCCAATAATGCTGTCTATGAGGCTTTTGTCGAGCCTAGTGAGACGGTTATGGGTATGGCTCTACCCCATGGGGGGCATCTTACTCACGGCAGTCAGTTCAACCGGTCTGGCAAGCGCTATCACATTGTCTCCTATGAGGTCAGTAGAGAGACGGAAAGGTTGGATTATGAGGCTATCGAGAGGTTAGCTGTCCAGCACAGGCCCAGGATGATAATTGCTGGCTACACCTCCTATCCCTGGGCTGTTGATTGGCAGAAGTTCAGAGAGATTGCCGATACTGTAGGGGCTATACTCCTAGCTGACATTGCCCATACTGCGGGAATGGTCATCGCCGGACAATATCCCAGTCCGGTTGGCTGGGCTGATGTTATCACTTTCACCACTCATAAGACTATTTGTGGTCCACGAGGAGCGGTTATTTTAACTACTGATGAGGATAAAGCTGAAAGAATAGACAATGCCGTCTTCCCCGGTGAGCAGGGTGGTCCTCATGTTAACAAGTTTGCCGCTATGGCCGTAGCATTTAAGATTGCTCAGACAGAGAAGTTCAGAAGACTCCAGGAGAGGATTGTAGAAAATGCTAAGGTCCTGGCTTCCTCCCTAATCAGGAGAGGTTTGAGGTTAGCTTATGGAGGAGGGAATACTCATCTTCTGGTAATTGATCTGAGCGCTGTCAAAACTAAGACTGGATTTCCTCTGAAAGGTGAAATAGCTGCTCGTATTCTGGACCTTTGTGGCCTGGTGGTCAATAAGAATACTATTCCTGGTGATGAGACGGCTGCTGACGCCAGTGGCATTCGTTTGGGAACCCCCTGGCTTACCCAGCGGGGGCTGGGGAAAGAGCATATGGAGAAGTTAGCCGAGCTTATACATCGGGTCATCATCAGCATTCAACCTTTCAGTTACATTGGACCGAGGGGAGATCTCTCCAGGGGAAAGGTGGATCTTAAGATAATAGAGGAAGTGAAGCGAGAGGTGGCCGGGCTAATCCAGAAGGCAAAGTCATTGCCACCTACTCGAGCCCCTAGTATTGGCTATCCTCATTATCATCGCTCAAAAGAACTGCTAGTGAGGAACACCTCTCTTTTCTCTCAGCACAAGATGCTTGGGGCGAAGTTCGCCCAGAGCAGTGGCTGGAGGCTGCCCCTTGGCTATAAGAACTTTCAGGAAGAACTTGAGGCGTCTTGTAGCAAGGCCGCACTTTTTGACCTGAGTGATAAAGGATTGCTCAGGGTAAGCGGAGAAAGGGCGAAGCCTTTTCTCCAGGGGGTATCTACCAATGATTTAGCGATCCTTAAACCCGGCGGGATCTTTCGCTCCTTCCTTTTGGATAAGGATGCTCGAGTTATTGATGATGTTTCTATTTTCCGCCTAAATCCTGACAATACAGGCAGGGATCATTACTTGATGACATGCAATCCTGCCAATACTGAAAAGGTGAAGTCATGGCTCAGGGGACTTTCCGACGGATACATTCTTTTTGACCGCGAGGATATATTTGCCAAGATTGAAGGGCCGGTGGTAGTGGAGGATTTAAGAGAGACGGAAGATGAGACCTCACGCAAGATGGGGATAGCTTTGTATGGACCTAACTCTTCGAAAATTCTCAGCAAAATAGATGCCTCCCTGGTAAATCTTAGCGAATTTAATTTCCTGCAAGGTAAGATCCGAGGAATAAAAGGGATCATCTCGCAGATAACTTATGCGAAAGATTATTCAGGATTTGAATTATATGTCCACCCGGATGATGCCCCCGGGCTCTGGGACCTGCTTTTTAAAGAAGGAGAAGCCTTCGGAGTGAGGCCCGCCGGGATCTGGGCCAGAGATCGCCTTCGCCAAAAGGCGAATCTACCTTCCTACGAGGAAGGTAAGATGACAGTTGACGGCGTCTCTTTGTACAAGACCACTCATGAGTCCTTATTTCATCTTGCTAAGTGCTACTTTGTTGGACAAAAGCTCATTGATGAGGCTGTGGGATCCCCAGGAAGAGGAAAGGAGGAATTTCGATACCAGGAAGAGGGAGGTGAGGAGAAGAAAACTCCCCTTTATGAGGAGCATTTGAAGCTGGGTGCTAAATTTGTCTCCTTTGCCGGATACAAGATGCCGCTTTCTTATACCAGTATCGGTGAGGAGCACAGAGCGGTAAGAGAGACAGCCGGACTTTTTGACGTAGCTCATATGGGAATCCTGGAGATATCTGGTGAGGATGCTGCCAGTTTCCTGGATGCAGTTACCAGCAACTATATACGATGGATAAAGCAGGGGGAATCACAATATGCTCACATTCTCGATTCCGATGGAAAGATTCTGGATGACGTTATGATCTATTGCCGGGGCCGGGATCGATATATGATGGTTACCAATGCGGTTAATGAGAAAAAGATCTGGGCCTGGCTAAATGCGGTTAACTCCGGGAGATATGTTATGGACCGAGACTATCCTGAAAAAGAGGTCGAAGGTAAGGCACATCTCAGGGATCTAAAAGATACCTCCTCCGGAAAGGATCAAAAGGTTGATCTGGCTCTTCAGGGACCTAATTCGCTGGCCATATTGAAGAAGCTCACCGAAAAGGAAGAGGCAAAAAGAAAGCTCGCCGGAATCAGGTCAGGTGAATTCATAGAGGCCAAGCTCGCTGGAGTGGAAATGTTAATTTCCCGCACAGGTTATACTGGCGAAGATGTCGGTTATGAGATTTATCTTCATCCTGAGGATGCTCCTCTTATCTGGAATTTGCTCCTAAAAGAAGGCAAAGAGTTTGGAATGAGGCCGGTAGGTCTGGGGGCCAGAGATTCAACCAGGATTGAGGCAGGTCTACCTCTGTACGGACATGAGTTGGCGGGTAGGTATGATGTCGGTTCCATGGGAGCTGGTTATGGGCTCTTTGTCAAACTTCACAAGCTCTACTTCATTGGGAAAAAGCGCTTTTTGCAAAGAGAAGCTGAAAGAAAAATGGAGATTGTTCGTTTTAAAATGAAGATGAGGGGCGTCAAGATGGTAAAGTTTGGAGATCCTGTAGTGGATGCAAAAGGTAGGTACGTGGGGCGAGTTACGAGCTCAGCCCTGGTAGGAGGGGTTCAACTTGGATTAGCTTATGTTGATAGAAGCTCTACCAAAGAGGGGACAAAAATTAGAATATTTGTTCTCCCCCGGGAGAGAAAAATTCCTCCCAAGAGAGCAAAAGATGAGTTTATCTTAGGAGATGAGGTGCTTGTTCCTGAGGAAGCACTAGTCCTGACCCGCTTCCCCATGCCTGGAACACTACCGGGTATCTAGGGACAGATCCAAGGTGTTCTCGCAATCTAGAAAGGAGAGAAGAAAAATGATGTATCCTAAGGAACTGAAGTACACCAAGACTCATGAATGGTTAAGAAGAGAGGGTGAGGAAGTTACAGTTGGGATTACAGATTATGCCCAGGATCAGATAAACGATGTGGTTTTTGTCGAATTGCCACAGGTGGACTCTGATCTTGAGGCAGGGGAACAGTTCGTAGTTATTGAGTCAGTGAAGGCAGCTTTTGACATTCATGCTCCGGTGAGTGGAAAGATTATAGAGATAAATGAAGAATTATCCAATAATCCAGGACTGGTAAACTCGGGTCCTTATGGAGCAGGATGGCTGGTCAAGATCAAACTGACCAAGCCAGAGGAATTAGACAAGCTTCTCAGCGCTGATGAGTATGAGCGCTCTCTTGAGAAGGAAAAATAGACCCCAAAAGGGAAAGGCTGTACAGCAAAACCTATCTTAGGGAGATGTAAGAATGACTCTTCCTTATATTCCCCATACCAGGGAAGATCAGAGAGAAATGCTCAAGGAAATTGGTGCCAAATCCATAGAGGAACTTTTCAGCTCTGTCCCTCAGAAGGTTCGTCTTACCCACTATCTTGATATTCCTTCCCAGATCTCTGAAATGGAGCTCTCTCATCTGATGAAAAAACTTTCCCGGGAAAATGCAGGCACAGATGAATATACATGTTTCCTGGGAGGAGGAGCTTATGACCACTTTGTTCCTGGTGTAGTGGATCATCTGGCCAGCCGCTCAGAGTTCTACACTTCCTACACTCCTTATCAACCTGAAGCCAGTCAGGGAATCCTGCAAGTATTTTATGAGTATCAAAGCCTCATATGCAGTCTATTTCAAATGGATCTATCCAACGCCTCCCTCTATGATGGAGCAACTGCTCTGGCAGAGGCAATTGTTATGGTTCATGCTATTACGCAGAGGAAGAAAGTTCTGGTGGCCAGGACGGTTCATCCTGAATTTCGGCAGGTTATGTTAACTTATACCAAAGCTATGGGAATGCACTTAATAGAAATAGATTATAAGGATGGGACTGTTGATCTACAAAAATTAGAGGATAATATAGATGAGGGAACCTCGTGTGTGGTTATTCAAAGTCCCAATTTCTTAGGGTATATGGAAGATGTTAAGGAGATAGAGAAGATTACGCATAGGTTTGGCTCCTTATATGTTGTCTGTGTTGACCCTATTTCCCTGGGCCTCATCACCCCCCCGGGAGAGTTCAATGCTGATATTGCTGTGGCCGAAGGTCAAGCTCTGGGCAATCCTATCTATTTTGGAGGAGGGCGTTTGGGGATTTTCACTACCAAAAGGGAATTCTTACGCAAAATGCCTGGTAGGCTCATAGGAGAAACTTCTGATAAAAAGGGGAGAAGGGGTTTTGTCTTGGTCCTGCAGACCCGGGAGCAGCATATTCGGCGTGAAAGGGCAACTTCAAATATCTGCACTAACCAAGCTTTGAATGCTCTAAGAGCTGCTATATATCTATCCTGCCTGAGTGAGGAGGGCTTGAGGGAGGTGGCCGGTCTTTGTCTGGAAAACTCGCACTATCTTATAGAAAGGGTAAAAAAAATCCCTGGTTTCTCCTCTCCCTTTAACTCCTCATTCTTTAAGGAGTTTGTGGTAAAGTGCCCACATCCTCCAAGAATGATTAATAAGATTCTTCTCGAAAATAAAATAATAGGAGGACTGGATTTAGGCAGATTCTACCCGGAACTTAGACATCATCTTCTTTTTTGCACCACCGAGAGGCGAACTAAAAAAGAAATAGATGAGCTAATCTTTATCTTGGAAAACGTGAAATGAGCGAGGCCTTAATTTTTGAGAAAAGCAAAAGGGGAAGAAGAGCATCTTTTCTTACCAAACACAGAATAGAAGAGATAATCTTAAGGAAACTGATTCCTGAAAAGTACCTACGAAGGAGAGCTCTCTCCTTGCCCCAGCTAAGTGAGCCGGACCTGGTACGGCACTTTACCAGATTGTCTCAGAAAAATATGGGGGTAGATTCCCATTTTTATCCTCTGGGATCATGCACTATGAAATATAACCCCAAGATAAATGAATCCTTAGCTGCCCTTCCCGGCTTTAGCGAAGTTCACCCTTATCAGGATCAAGATACTATCCAGGGCATGCTTCATCTTCTTTACCAAACGGCAAAACTTTTGCAAGGGATCTCCGGAATGTCGAAAGTGTCCCTCCAGCCATCAGCTGGAGCTCATGGTGAGCTCACCAGTCTTTTGATGATGAAATCTTTCTATGAGGAGAAGAATGAAGTCAGGGATAAAGTGCTTATCCCAGATTCTGCCCACGGGACAAATCCGGCCAGCTCTCATCTTGCCAATTTCCAGGTGATAACTGTAAAATCAAATAATGTGGGTGAGATAGATCTTAGGGATCTTTCTCATAAAATGAGCCCCAGGGCAGTCTGTCTTATGATTACTGTCCCCAATACTTTGGGTCTTTTTGAGAGGGAAATTCTCAAAGTTTCCCAAATTGTGCACAGGTACGGAGGGTTCCTTTACCTGGACGGAGCTAATCTCAATGCTTTACTTGGAATAACCAGACCGGCTGATTTCGGAGTGGATATAATGCATTTTAATCTTCATAAGACTTTTTCCGCTCCCCATGGGGGAGGAGGTCCTGGATCAGGGCCGGTAGGAGCGAGTGATGAACTTTCTCCCTATCTTCCTCTGCCTCTGGTGGGAAAAAATAAGGATGGATATTACCTGGATTATGATCGGCCCAAATCTATTGGCAGGGTGAGATCATTCTATGGAAATATCGCTGTAATCTTAAAAGCCTATTGTTACATAAGAATATTGGGAAAGGAGGGCCTAAGAGAGGTGAGTGAGAGCGCTGTTTTGAATGCTAATTATCTAAAAGAAAAACTTAAAAAATACTACCAGCTCCCCTTTGATCGAACCTGTATGCATGAATTTGTGCTTTCGGCTAAGGATAAGAAGGAAAAAGGAGTAAGAGCCCTGGATATTGCCAAGCGTCTTTTAGATTTAGACTTCCATCCTCCTACTATTTATTTTCCTCTCATTGTTGAGGAAGCTCTAATGATTGAGCCCACAGAAACTGAGTCTAAAGAAACTCTGGATTCTTTTATCTCTGCTATGATTCAGATTGCCCGGGAGATAGAGGATGAGCCTTCTCTGGTAAGAGAAGCTCCCCACAAAATGCCGGTAGGTCGACTTGATGAGATCAGGGCGGCCAGAGAGCTAAAGCTTATCTTTTCCAACAAAGAGACCTAGAGGAAAAGACCAGAAGAACATCCGCAGCAACGCGAGGCGTCCCGAGATATTCTTGACACTGAAGGAGGATGCGGTAAACTGAAGCCATAAATTCCTGTACCAGTGCAATTCCAAACTGAAGGAGGAGCTAGATTGACCGTAGAGAGACTCCGAGCAGGGTTGACTAGAGAGATTTGCCTTCCCAGAGCTGTTTCCTGGACTATGGGAGTAGCTATTTTTACCACTCTTACCACTCTGGGTGCTTTTGTGAGGATTCCTCTTCCTTTTACCCCTGTTCCCCTTACTCTTCAGACCTTTTTTGTTCTCCTGGGAGGGGCTATGCTGGGGGGTGCCGCAGGATCATCATCCCAGTCTCTTTATCTTATTTTGGGAGCGAGCGGCCTTCCTGTTTTTGCTGGAGCCAGAGGAGGACTCTCCCATCTGGCTGGGCCCACCGGAGGTTACCTTATTGGATTTGTAGTAGCTGCTTATCTGGTGGGGAAGGTGGTGGAGAGAAAAGATAGTTCTATCTGGTTGATTCTGGCTATGTTAGCCGGAACCGGGGTTATTTATCTTTTGGGGGGTCTTCGGCTGGCTCACTTCTTAAGAATAGGAATTAAAGAAACCCTGTATCTCGGAGTTATTCCTTTTTTGCCAGGGGATATCCTCAAGTTCATCTCGGTAGTCTTAGTCTATAAGCTGATCAGGGCAAAACATAAAGTTAGCTCAAGCTAAATCTTTTTCCAGTAGACAAGAGCATCCTCACCCGTCTCTACATAATAACCAGGGCGAATAGCCACCTTCTTAAAGTCAAATCTTTCATAGAACTTTTGAGCAGTAAGATTGAAGCGGCGAACCTCAAGGGTAATGGTATCTAATCCCTGATTTTGAGTCTTCTCAAGGACATATTTCAGGAGTTTTGATCCCAGCCCCTTTCTTCTGAAGGCTGGATAAACGGCCAGATTAACCAGATGAGCTTCATTGGCCAGCTTCCAGTAACCTGTGTAGGCTATTATCTTATCTTGATAGTCCATCACATAGTAAAAGGTGAAGTTTTTTCTATCCAGCTCGGAAGAGAAAATGCCGCAAGACCAGGGACTGGGAAAAGAAAGCTTCTCGATTTGATTTACCTGGGAAATATCTTCCTTTCTCATAGAGCGAATCAGTGCTCCTTGCAAAGGATCTATCTTACCTTCTTTTTTCTTCATTTGGATGGACCTATTTTGGGAGGAGCCACATACAGAGGAGTCAGACTCGAGATATCGTCACTTTCTCCTTTATTTAATCTGTGTATTCCAAACTCGAGCAGGGCCTCTTCGGGGATAATCCTTTCTAAAGATGTACAAGGGGAGTATTTTAGCTCGTCAAGAGAAGACTCATAGGAAGAAACGAGAAAGCTTACTCTTTGGGGAGAAAACTCGCGGCTTTTTTTTAGAATCCTCTCAAAGGGGAGGAACAGGTACTCACTTAGCTTCTTCCTCACCTTCTTGTCTTTTCTATAAAAGGCCCCATAGAGCCTAGAGCTATGAGCTCTCCTTAAGGGACAGAGGATCCCTTGAGCTGAACTAGAGAAAACCCAGCTATCAAAAGTAGAAACCCCAATTACAGGAATTTTCAGCACAAAGGCCAGACCCTTAGCCAGGCATACACCAATTCTAAGACCGGTAAAGGATCCAGGCCCGAGACTCACTATTATTCCTTTTAGACTTTCCGGCTCCAGTTCTCTTTCTTTAAGGAAAACATCAAGGAGGGGAAGAAGCTTCTCTGAAGAGGCATAAGGGTCAATCACTTTTTTGACCAGAACCTTGCCTTCCTCTCCAAGAAAGACTATCCCCTTCTCTGCACTTACATCTATCCCCACTATCAGCAAGCTATATCACCTTTTTCAAATGATCCCTCATTTTTTCCACTATTTGTTGGTACAGGGCTCCCCTGGGCCGAAAAGTTATTTTTCTACTGGATGTATTCACAATGCTCATACTTATTCCAAGATACTCAGAGGGGAGATATCTCTTTATTCTGTCTGCCCATTCGATGACCGCCACTCCTCTTTTCTGGTAAAAATATTCCTCGTAGCCCAGATTCAGAATCTCCTTATCCTGGGTGATTCGGTAAAAATCAAAGTGGTAAAGGGGCAGGTGGCCGGTATACTCACGGATGAGGACAAAGGAGGGACTTCTCACCGGTAGGGATACTTCGAGGCCTCGAGCTATCCCCTGTACCAGCGTGGTTTTACCACTGCCCAATCCTCCTATGAGAGCTAGGACCGAGGAGGAGAAAAGATACCGACCCAGATTTTCACCCACTCCTCGGGTTTCCTCAGGCGCTGCCGTAATTATAGATAAATTATACAAAGCTACTTCTTTTTTCTAAAGTTTCTGATTTTTTGAGAAAGTCGGCGGATTGCTACCTCTACATTTTCCTGTCCAAATATAGCATTGAATACCGCTATTCCATCAGCTCCCATTTTTAAAACTTCTTCTATATTTTCCGCCATTATCCCTCCTATAGCCACCACGGGGATGCTGACGGCTTTTTTGATCTCACCAACTATCTCTGTTCCTACAACAGGATGAGGATCCAGTTTTGTGAAGGTAGGAAAGATGGGTCCTATGGCAACGTAATCTACTCCTTCTCTTTCTTCCTTTCCTAAGTCTTTTCCCACATCTCCTTCTACTTCTCTGGAGGCGATGAGTTTTTCCCAGTGAGCACCCGGAATCTCTCCTGTTTTTCTCAAAAAGAACTAATCCACTCTCCCCAGGTCTAGAGAGTGAGAAAGGCTGTTCAGGCTGATAAACTATAGCAAAATAGTGGGGTAAGTCAAAATACCACTAAGAAAGTATGACATATTTACTTTGCATTGACAGAGTCCTGAGGTTTTCTTGACAGAAAAGTAGGTTGGGCTAAAATAAAGCAGCCTGGAATTTAGGTCTATCTGGGCAAGGCAGGTGATTTGCTTATTTTCCCCGGAAGGATCGAGGAAAAAAAAGCTTAGAGTATCTTGAAGGGCTAAGGAGACAGTGATGAAGATAAATTGCCAAAGACAGGATTTTTTAGAAGGAGTTCGAGTGGTCCAAAATGCCCTGACCAGCATTACTCTTCCCATCCTTTCCCACATATTAATGACTGCCAGGGGAGAGAGGGTGAATCTGGCGGCGACCAATCTGGAGACAACTATTCAGGCTTCATTTCCTTCCCAGGTGCTGGAAGAGGGTGAGATCTGCCTTCCTGGAAATAAGCTATTCCAAATCTTGAGAGAACTGCCTCCTTTGGGGGTAAGTCTCACCACAGAGGATACTAAAGCCGCCATAAAATGCGAGAAATCGCTCTTTCACCTTTTGGGTCTTGAAGCGGCTGAGTTTCCCGAAATCCCCAAACTGGAAGAGGGAAAAGAGTTTACTCTGGCCCGGGAAAAATTAAAGGAAATGATTCAGAAAACTATTTTCGCTGCTTCTCTTGATGAAACCCGACAGAACCTGAATGGAATCCACCTCGAAATTGGGGAGAAAGAGATAAAGATGGTGGCTACCGATGGGAGAAGACTTGCCTTTATCCGTGCCTCTGAGTCTTCGCTGGAGCTGGCTCCGGTACAAATTATTATCCCCTTAAGGGCTTTGCAGCAGCTTTTGAGAGTAATGGAAAAAGGGGAAGAGGTGCGGGTGGGAGCCGGCAAGAGCCAGATTTTCTTTAGGATGGAAAACATTCTCCTCATTTCTCAACTGATAGAAGCCAAGTTTCCCGACTATCGAGAGGTCATTCCCAAAGA
>SDBU01003515.1_pt1 | contig 19873 bp, 22 predicted proteins | sample 2277071 | NCBI WGS metagenome assembly SDBU01 (sample SAMN10397929, study PRJNA504765) | marine sediment metagenome | isolation source: marine sediment core GS08_GC12, 126 cmbsf | place: Arctic Ocean: Gakkel Ridge, Loki's castle | collected 2008
ATTAGCCGAATTTCACCAAAGGGAAACCGGAATGCTTTTTAGTTCCGCCTACGCTGCCGTCTGCGGAATTTTCTCTCCTTTGATTTCTTCCGAAACCATAGTCATCAGCGATGCATTGAATCATAACTCTGTCATCAATGCCATTAAACTTTCCAAACCAAAAGACAAAAAAATTTACATTCATCTAAATATGGATGATTTGGAAACAAAAATCAAAGAGTGTATCGGAAATTGCCAACGGATTATTATCGTTACCGATGGAGTATTCAGTATGCGCGGGGACTATCCTGACCTTAAAAAATTGGTAGGACTGGCTAAAAAATATCACCCGGAATTTGAGGAAGGTATTCTAACGGTGATGGATGATTCCCACGGCGTAGGTGCTTACGGAAAAACTGGAAGAGGCACATCTGAGATTAACAATGAGGATGGCGTGGACATACTAATTGCTACCCTGGGTAAAGCACTGGGCGTAAACGGTGGATATATGGTAACGAAGAGCAAAATCATAGAATATTTGCGAGAAACCGCTCCTTTCTATATCTACTCCAATCCGATTACCCCTTCGGAAGCAAGTGCCGCATTGAAAGCGCTGGAGATTCTGGATAGCGAAAAGGGTAGAGATATGCTTTCCTATTTGAAGGAGATGACCGTTTATTTTAAAAAAGGACTGACTAATTTGGGGTATGAAACCATCAAAGGAGAACATCCTATTGTGGCGATGATGCTCAGAGATACGCAAAAGACGATAAAATTGGTGAACTATCTTAAAGAAAAAGGAGTTTTAGTGGTTGGTTTGAAATATCCGGTAGTTCCTCAGGGGGATGAATGCATCAGATTTCAAATCTCCGCTGCCCATACCAAAGATGATTTGGATTATGTGCTCAAGACCTTGGGAGAATATAAAAAATGCAAGGAAAAATAAAAGGAAAGGTAGCCATCGTTACCGGTGCGGCTCAAGGGATGGGAAAATCGGTAGCAGAACTTTTTGCCCGGGAAGGGGCTAAAGTTGTGGTCAATGATATCAGCGAGCAAAAAGCAAAAGAGGTAGTAGAGAAAATTAAGTCCGGAGGTGGAGAATCGCTAGCCATCAAAGCAGACGTAACCAACAGCAAAGAAATTTCCCGAATGGTAGAGGAAACTGTTGCAAGATTTGGCACAATTCATATTCTCATCAATAATGCCGGAATTCTGCGTCCAAGTAAAACTGAAGAAATTAGTGAAGAGGAATGGGATTTGGTGATTGACGTTAATCTCAAAGGAACGTTTCTTTGCTCTAAGGCGGTTCTGCCTATAATGAAGAAAAACAGATACGGAAGAATAGTTAATTTTTCTTCTTCTGCCGGCAGAAGTGTGAGCACTTTAGGCGGAGTCCATTATACTGCGGCTAAAGCAGGGATTCTTGGTTTTACCCGACAGTTAGCAAAGGAGGTTGCCTCTTTCGGGATTAACGTCAATAGTGTTTGCCCCGGTCTTATCGATACCGAGATGGTAAGAAGTAATTGCTCTCCAGAAAAATTGAAGGATTATGGGCATAGTTTTCCCATTTCCCGCCTGGGAAAATCGAAAGAGGTAGCGGATTTGGTCCTATTTTTGGTTTCCGATTGCTCCTCCTACATCACCGGCGCCTCTCTGGACATCAATGGCGGCGACCTGATGCTTTAAAAATGCTTAGATATATCGGAAGGCGTCTTCTGCATTTAATTCCTCTAATTATCGGGATGACCTTTATCTCCTTTTTGATTATTCAACTTGCTCCAGGTGATTACTTCACCCGGATGGCGATGAATCCCTCGATAAATCCTGCGACCATCGCTCAACTCCGCCAGGAATTTGCTCTTGATAAACCGTTGATTGTTCAGTATTTCCGCTGGGTTTTTAATATCTGCCATCTAAATTTTGGTGTCAGTTTTACCTACCACATTCCGGTTATCTTCATCATCAAAGGAAGGGTTCTTAATACCCTTGTTCTTTCCGTTTCCGTGATGATTCTTACCTGGTTGATCTCCATTCCTCTGGGGATCTTTGCGGCTTTAAAAGAAAATAAAGCCCAGGATAGAATACTCTCCGGATTTGCCTTCGTCGGAATTTCCATTCCTTCCTTCTTCCTTGCCCTTCTTTTACTCTGTTTTTCGGCTAAGAGCGGTTGGTTTCCCATTGGGGGAGTAACCAGTATTGGTTATGAAGAACTTTCTGCTCTCGGAAAATTTGGCGATAGGATTCATCATCTACTTCTACCAACTTTGGTTTTGGTGATTTGCAGTTTTGGAGGTCTTTTTCGGATAATGCGGGGGAATTTCCTGGAAAATCTCCGTGCTCCTTATGTTACTCCGGCAAGGGCAAAGGGTTTGTCGGAAAAAAAGGTCATCTATAAACATATCCTGCGCAATAGTATTAATCCTTTGATTACCATCTTTGGCTATGAACTCTCGGGGTTGCTTTCCGGAGTGGCATTGGTGGAGATTATTCTTTCCTGGCCTGGTTTGGGGAGATTGATGCTGGAGGCGGTGATGACCCAGGACCTTTATGTAGTGATGGCTTCTCTTCTGGTAGGTGGAATTCTTTTGATTTTGGGTAACCTTGTTGCCGACATCCTTTTGGCTTTCGCCGACCCGAGAATAAGGTATAGATGAGAGAATTCGGAGTTCTTCCCTTGCGGCACGCTTGATTTCCCCAGCGAGGAAATCTTCGCTCTCGTTCCTTCTCGCTCGTCCGCCAGTGAACAATGGCGGACACCGTGCCCGCTTTGTCGTCACGAAGGCACGCTGCGGGAAAACTCCGAATTCTTGAGGAAAAAAGGTATAAGAAATGAAAGAAATTTTAAGAAAGTTAAGAAGAAGGAATAAACTGGCTTACTACAGTTTTATTCTCTTGGTCATCTTTTATTTAGCCGCTGTCTTTGCCGACTTTATCTCCCCCTATCCTTACACTCTGCAGAACAGGCATTTATCCTATTGCCCGCCAACAAGAATCCATTTCAGGGAGACAAAGGGCAAATTTCACCTACGTCCTTTTGTCTATAGGTCCTATTTAAAAGACCCGGTCCATCGTGAGTATGTAGAGGATAAAAGTAAGCCCTATTTTATCCATCTTTTTCCCCTGGGACCGGAACATAAAATTCTGGGCTTTATCCCAAGCAGCCGTTATCTCTTTGGGGTCAAGCCACCTGCAGTTCTCTATCTCTTTGGTGCTGACCTTTATGGTCGGGATATATTCTCGCGCATTCTTCAGGGCGCAAGGGTCTCCCTTTCCATTGGACTGATTGGAGTATCCATTTCCTTCTTCCTTGGCTTGCTCATCGGTGGGATTTCCGGTTACTTCGGGGGGAAACTGGATACCTTTTTGATGAGATTAACGGAGTTAGTAATGGTTTTCCCCGGTTTCTATTTGATGCTGGCCTTAAGGGCAACCTTTCCCACAACCCTTTCATCCATTCAGGTTTATTTGATGATTATAATAATTCTTTCCTTCATTGGCTGGGCTTCCCTTGCCCGAATTATACGCGGGATGGTTCTTTCTTTGAGAGAAGAGGATTATATCTTAGCCGCCCGGAGCGTTGGCGCCAGCAGTTTTAGAATTATTCTGCGGCATATCCTTCCTAATACGTTGTCTTATACGATTACTGCAGCTACTTTGTCTATCCCCGGTTATATTTTAGGGGAATCGGCGCTTTCCCTTCTTGGTCTTGGTATTCAGGAGCCCCAGAGCAGTTGGGGCAATATGTTGGCGGCAGCCATTGGCAACCTTCAGGTAGTGACCAAATTCACCTGGGTGCTTGTTCCAGGATTTTTTATCTTTATTACGGTGATGGCATTTAATTTTTTGGGCGATGGGTTAAGGGATATCTTTGACCCGAAAACATGGTGAGAATGAAAAAATTGTTGCAAGGAATGGGAGTCAACCTTGTTCTTCTTTCCTTAATCAGTTTCCTGAATGATGTCAGTTCCGATTTGATTCTCGCTATTTTTCCTTTCTTTATTCTCTCTCTTGGCGGCGGCGGAATTGCCCTTGGTCTCATTGGTGGTCTGGGAGATTCCCTCGCCGGAATCTTAAAGGTTTACTCCGGGGCTCTTTCCGATAAGTTGCAGCGCCGCAAACCCCTTATCTCTCTTGGTTATCTTCTTTCTGCCATTGTAAAACTTTTCTTCCCTTTTGTTCGAAGTTGGACCTTTCTGCTGTTTTTGAGACCTCTGGAGAGGGTCGGAAAGGGCTTGCGTATTGCTCCCCGGGATGCGCTGCTTGCCTCTTCCATCTCTCCCAAAAAAAGGGGGAGGGGCTTTGGCATCCGCAAAGCCGCCGACAGCGGTGGTGCTGTTTTAGGGACTTTATTGGCTTTTGTATTATTCTGGTTCTGTAAATTTAATTTCAGGACGATTCTGCTCGTTGGGGCGGCAATTGGTTTCCTTGCCCTTTTTCCCCTCTACTTTCTCCGAGAAAAAAGAGTTTCCAAAAGAATCGGGGAATTATCGATAAGATTCGCTACCTTTCCCCCTATTCCCCTTGATTTTAAAAGATATTTGATTGCGGCCGGGGTTTTTGGATTGAGCAATTTTACCTATATGTTCTTTATTCTTAAAGCAAAAACTGCCTTTGTCTTTGCCTTTCCTGGTCGACTCTCTATCGCTATTCCCATTCTTCTTTATGCCTGGTTTAATCTTCTCTATGCCCTCGTGGCTTTCCCGGCCGGAATGCTCTCTGATTCTATCGGAAGAAAGAAAACAATTACTATTGGCTATCTTGTTTTTTCCTTTACCTGCTTTGGCCTTATTTATTTTAATACTCTTTTCTCATTCATCGTCCTCTTTGCTCTCTACGGAATCTCCCTGGCTTTGATTTCCGCCAATCAGGTGGCATTTGTTGCGGATATGATTGAAGAGAAATTCAGGGGGACTGCCTTAGGACTCTTTCATACTACGGTTAGTATCGCCACCCTTTTCGGCTCTGTCATTGCCGGGTTTCTCTGGAATAAAGGAGTTAATCTGCCCTTCCTTTATGGGTTTTTTGTCTCGCTTTTATCAGTAGGAATGCTCTATTTTGTTCGGGAAAAGAAAAATGTCCTTGTTGAATATTGAAAATTTAAGGGTAAGTTTTAGTGGAGAGAAGCAAAAAATCCCAGTTTTGCGTGGAGTAAACTTAAAGATTGAAAGGGGTGAAGTTCTGGGATTGGCGGGAGAATCCGGTTGCGGTAAGAGTATTACCGCACTTTCAATATTAGGGCTTTTACCCGTAGGAGCGGACTTTGATGGAGGTAAAATTTTCTTTGAAGATAATGACCTTTTACAAATGAAACCAGAGCGATTGCAGGAAATTCGCGGCAAGAAAATTGCGATGATTTTTCAGGAACCGGGCATCTCCCTGGATCCTCTCTTTACCATTAGCAATCAGATTGGAGAAGCGGTGGAGAGAATTACGAATGACGAATTACGAATGACGAATTTAACAGATAGAGTAGAAAGATTATTGGAACTGGTAAAATTCCCAAAACCAAAGGAGGTCTTACGTCAGTATCCGCATCAATTAAGCGGCGGAATGGCTCAACGGGCTATGATTGCGATAGCACTTGCCCAGAATCCCTTTTTACTCATTGCTGATGAGCCGACCACTTCTTTAGATGTTACCACGGAGGCAAAAATTATCGCCTTATTAAAGGAGTTGCAGGCAAGTTTAGGAATGTCCGTTCTCTTCATCAGCCATAATCTTGCTTTAATCGGTAATATTGCCGGTAGAATTGCCATTATGTATGCCGGTAGAATTGTTGAGGTTGGTTCAATGAATGAGGTTATTCATAAGCCCTTGCATCCTTATACCCGGGCATTGTTGCTCTGTCTGCCGGACCCGGAGAAAAAAGGTAAACCGCTTTTTTCTATTCCCGGCGCGGTGCCGGAACCCTCTACCGTTTTGTCCGGTTGTGCTTTTGCTCCCAGATGTCCGGAAAAAAAAGAGATTTGTGCAAGGGAAATTCCGAAGGTAAAAAATGTTGGTGGAGGTCATTTTGTTGCCTGTCATAAATGTTAATTAAAGCAGAAAACCTGAAAAAATATTATTCCATAACGAAAGCGACTTTCTCTGCGAAAAGCAAAGAAATAGTGAAAGCGGTTGATGATGTTAGTTTTGAAATTAAGAAAGGTGAAATTCTGGGATTGGTAGGGGAGAGCGGTTGTGGAAAGACAACTCTGGGTAAATTAGTTCTGCGATTAGTAGAGCCAGGCGGAGGGAAACTCTCTTATCAAGGAGAGGAGATTTTTTCTTTACCCGCAAAGAGATTGCGGCAAATGCGCCGCAAGATTCAAATCATCTTCCAGGACCCTTATAAATCACTCAATCCCAGAATGAGAATATCTGAAATTATTTCCGAGCCGTTATTTGTCCATAATTTATTCAAAAACAGAGAAAAAGAAAGGGTAAAAGAATTATTAAAACTGGTTGGGCTTCCTTTTGCCTCAATCAACAATTTTCCCCATCAGTTCTCCGGGGGGCAGCGTCAAAGGGTTAATATTGCCCGTGCCCTTGCTACCAATCCCGAATTCATTGTCTGCGATGAACCGGTGAGTAATTTAGATGTCTCCATTTCCGCCCAGATTCTGAATCTGCTAAAAGAATTACAGGAAAAATTTAATCTGACCTATCTCTTTATTTCGCATGATTTATCGGTAGTAGGATACTTCTGTGACAGAATTATGGTGATGAAAAAAGGTAAAATTGTTGAGATAAATTCGGCCGAGGAGTTATACCATAATCCTTCCCACCCCTACACAAAGAGGTTACTCTCCTTCATTCCCAGGATAGAGAAAAGATTACCTCTGCAGGAGGGGCATCGCCAGGAGAATTAGACCGCTCACCAGAAACACCAGGCCCAGAATCGCCCATAAGTCCGCTAATCCTTCCTGCTGCTGATGACTAATATTAGGTCTGGTGGAGAGGAAAAAACCGCCAATCAGCAAAACAACTCCCAAGATTACTGTAACCATAAATAAATTATACTCTTTTTTTTGAGAAAATGGAAAAATCGTGGTAGAATACAGATGAGTAAGGATAAAAACTTAATTCTGTCATTCCTGCGAAAGCAGGAATCCAGAAGTAAAGAGTGGATTCCCGATTACTAATCTCGGGAATGACACAAGGGGGTTAAACAGGAATCCAACAAGAAATGAAAAAATCTCGGGTAATCCTAATTTTGTTGATTGGTTTCTCTTTGATGGGGAGTTCTTTTTTGTTAGCCGGGGAAAAAGAGGACTTTGCGATTGCTGAAAAGGCGTATGAAAAAGGGTTCTTTCGGGAAGCCGTTTCCTATTTAGAGCAGTTTGTTACTGATTATCCCGGAAGCAAAAAAGAGGACTATTGTTATCTTATTTTAGGGATTTCCGAACTCAAACTGAAGAGACCAGAACAGGCCGCTGTTAGGTTTCAAAAAATTCTTTCTTCCTTCCCTAAAAGTAATTATCAGGAGATTACCTTTTATTATCTTGCTGTCTCTCTTTACGAGGCAGAAGAATTTAAAGAAGCAGACAAAAAATTCCGGGAATTTTTAGAAAAATACCCTGATTCCCAATACGCAAAGTTTGTCCGTTATAATCTTGTCCTTTCTGCTTTGTACTCAGAGAATCTTTCCCGGGCAAACCTCTACCTTCAAAGATTAAAGGAATCTTATCCGAAAAGCAACCTGATTACATCTGCAGAAAAACTGGTTGCTTACCGTTACTATCAACGGGGCTTAAACCATTATCAAAAAAAAGAGGATTCTTCCGCTCTTGCTGATTTTCAAAAGATTAGTGCGATAACCGGAGAAAGTTCTCTTCTTGCTAACTCCTTATTGAAAATTGGGGATATATTTTTCAATCAGAAGAAATACGAAAAAGCGCGTGGTTGTTACGAAAAAATTCTTTCCGATTTTCCTGCAGAAGCGGCAGCCGCTTCTGCTCTTTTTCAACTCGGTAAGAGCTATCAGAAACAGGAAAAGTTTGGGGAGGCAAGAAATGCTTTTGTCCAAATTCCTATAATGTTTCCCAAAAGCCCTCTCATTCCTGACAATATCTATGAAGTCGGCTTAACTTATTTTCGGGAAGGAAATTACCAAGAGGCAAGAAAGAATTTTGAGAATATTATGGCGAACTATCCTCCAGCCGAATTAGCAAAAAGTGCTCTTCTGCAGAGGGCTCTCTGCTATTACAATGAAAAGAAGTATCAAAAGGCGCTTTCTTCATTTCAAAAATTCATAGAAGAATATCCCGAACATCAATTTCTTGGGGAGGCATACTACGGAGCCGGAAATACCTTATTGGCATTGGAGAAAAAAAAGGAAGCAATCTCGCTGTGGCAGAAGTATCTTCAGAGGCATCCGCAGGGCATTCTCTCGGCGGAGATTTCTCTTCTTCTGGCGCGTTCCTTTTTTAAGGAAAATAGATTTGAAGAAACAAGGAGATATTGCGAAAAGATTCTTTCCGATTTTCCCCGGGATTCATCCGCTTCTGAAGCCCTCTATCTCCTGGGGGTCTCATCATTAAAGGAACGGAAAGAAGAAAAAGCGATGGTTTACTTTGACAAATTTTTGGGACTCTATCCTCAAAATTCATTGGCTTCTTATGTTCTGCGAGAGAAAGGTAATCTTCTGATGAGTCAGAAAAAATGGAGGGAAGCGATAGAAGTTTTTACGAAAGTTCCCGAAGAAAACAGAGTTCTTGATGCTGAACTTTTATTCAAAATTGGGGACTGCTTGCAAAATCTAAAAAGACCGGAAGAAGCGCTTCATTCCTATCTTAAGATAATTACATTCTATGACGATATTGCTCCCTGGAATAAAAAAGCAGAAAAGGTAATTGCTGAAATAAAGAAGAAACCGCAGGTTAACGCAGATTAACGCAGATTACACAAAAATGTATATAAAAATCTCTTTTCTTATCCTCTTTCTTCTTATGCCCGGTTTAATCCGGGCGGAGGAGATTGTTTTTCCCGAGGCCCTAATCAGGGGCGAGGACCGTTCTAAAACTAAAACCCCCTCTATTGAGTTTGAGGAGAAGGGAGAAGAAATTTTCCTGCCTAAACCGTCCTCTCCCTTAGAGAAAATTCTCTCTTCCTGGGAAGTAGAAATAGGTGTTGGGGAGAACAAAAAATCTCGATTTCTTTTAAGCAATGAGATGAAAAGAGAGGGGAAGTTCGGACTTAAGAACAGTTTTCTTTTTGAGAAGTATGAAGAGAATGAGAAACGAAACATCTCTCTTGAATGGGAGAGATTTTTCCCGGCAGAGAATGGTTGGAAAGGAGAAATTTCCTATCAACAATCTCGGATTAAGACACCGGCGTTTTCTTCCAGTGAGCGTAATGAAATTACTTCTTTTCATCTATGTTACTACGATGCACCATTAAGTTTTTTAACCTCCTTTTCCCGGGAAAGATTACTGAAGCATTATAAAATAGAGGATTATACCCTTTCTGCCCGAATAGACAAGATTCAGATTACAGCCGATTTCTATACCTATGCAGGGTTGAAGGTTGAGAAAAGAAAAGCGGTAGGTTTTCTTTTCCTCCCTGAGATGGGAATCAGTTTTGAACCGACCGAGAAACTTGCCATTTTTCTTGATGGTAGTTCATCCCTTGATATTCCCCGATTTGACCAACTTTATCTTGAGAAAAATTTTGCGGAGGTAAAAGAGGATATCTTGAAACCAGAGCATCAGAAGAAAGTTAAATTAGGAGTGAGTAAAAAAATTAACAATGGTAAGATAGAGATTAATTTCTTTACCGGAGAAAGGGAGGATTTAATCATCTGGTCCGATCGAGACGGGAATGGTCTCTACCAGCCCGCCAATATCAAAAAAGCCAATTTTTGGGGTGGTCAGATAATTTTGGAGAAACAATATTCTCCGTATTTCAGACAAAAATTTCTCTATACTCATCAGGAGGTAGAGAGCAAGGATTCAAGCATTTCCTATATTCCTTATTATCCTGCCGACATTTTTGAGAACACCTTTGAGATTAAGGTTGGCAGGTTTGTCTTTGAGATTATTGGAAAATATCTGGGCAAACAATATGAAGAGGAAAATAGTTCAGAGGAATCATCTCCTTATGGACTATTAGAGGCAAATATTTTCTATTCTTTAAATAAATATGCTAAAATCTTTCTAACCGGAGAGAATCTTACCAGTACTAATTATGAACTGGTAAAGGGTTATCCTGCAGACGGAAGAAGGTTTTTTGGTGGAATGAAACTAAAGTTTTAGAAAAAACAAAACGAAGGAGTTAAAATGTTAAGTTTATTTGAAATGATATCACGGGGAGGGATTTTGATGGCACCCATTATCTTTTGCTCTGTCCTTTCCCTGGCGATTATTATTGAGAGGGTTATTTCCTTGAATCGGGCGCAGATTGACAGCAAAGAATTTATAGGAAGCATTGATGATGTCTTGCGCAGAAATAAGATTTTAGAGGCAATAAATATCTGTGATAAAAACAAGGGGCCTATTCCCCGGATTTTGAAGGCGGGAATTTTGAAGCATGACCGCAGTCATGAGGAGATTAAGGAAGCGGTGCAGGACGCCGCCGGTTTTGAGATTCCTTATCTTGAAAAATATTTAGCCATATTGGTAACGATTGCCACGATCACTCCTTTATTAGGACTTTTGGGAACTGTAACCGGCTTTATTCGTGCCTTTATGGTAATTCAGTTAAAGGGCGGATTGGTAAATCCCGGGGATTTGGCAAAAGGAATCTGGGAGGCATTAATTACTACCGTGGCTGGGCTGGTGGTTGCGATTCCCACCTATATTGCTTATAACTACTTTGTCAGTCGCGTAAATGGTTTTATCACCGAAATGGAGAAAAGTGCTACCAGATTGCTGGATATCTTCTCTTTGCGGGACAGAGAAATATGAAATTTAAGCGGCATTTAAAGATTACTTCGGGAAAACTGGATATGACTCCTTTGATTGACATTGTTTTTCTTCTAATGATGTACTTTATGCTTACCTCAACCTTTATTATGCAGCCCGGAATTAAAATCAACCTCCCGGCTGCATTAAGCACAGAGAGTATGGAAAAAAAACAGGTTATTGTTTGTCTCACTGCCGATGGCTCCATCTTTTATGAAGAAAAAAATATTACCATTGAATCGCTGAAAAATATTTTAGAGACCGAGAGTAGAAGAAATCCTGAAATAATGCTGATTATCAAAGGGGATTATGATGTTGTCCATGGTAAGGTGGTGGAGGTAATGGACATGGCAAAGGTTTCCGGGGTCTCCTGTTTGGCAATTGCCACCCAGCCGGTGGAAGAAAAAGAAAGATGAAAAGAGAGAAAAATTTTTTTACGCAACCCGCTTTTTCTTCGCAACATCGTAGAGTTCTTTACTGCAAGAGAATTCTGCGAAGAGGTTGCGCTTCGGAAACTTCACGGTAGCATTTCTTACGTAAGGTTGCGAACACCGATGCTCACCTCTTCTTGAAAGAGTGATAACGTAAAGAACTCTTCTGGAGATTATATGATGAAAAATCTAAATGTTGCTGATAGAAAAATTTTTCTCTTAGAGGGAAGGATAGGAAAAGGATGAAAAGGAATGTTTTGAATTTGGCAATTTTAATTTCCTGTTCTCTGCATACCGCCGGCTTTTTCCTTTTTTCCATCGTTGTACCATCTAAAGAAAAGTCATTTTCCCCCATTGAGGTGGTTCTGGTGAAGGGACTTCCTGCAACAAAGAGCAACTTAATTCCGGCGATAGAGAAGACGAAGATTTCTCCGTCCCTTCCGAAAAAAGAGAAGGAAAAAGAGATACTAGCCATTTATCTCCCGACAAAAAAATTATTGACAGAAAGGATAATAGCAACGGAAAGCTCATTTGCCGGAGAACTGGAATTTTTGACTCTTAAGAAATTTCTTACCGAGGAATCTGAAATTTCTTTACCTTCTCCACCATTGCCTGAAGTTAAGACCAATCAAAGTTTTTCCCATAGCGGAATTTACGGACCGGGGGGCAGTCGGCGTCTTCTCTTTAAAGTTCTTCCCGATTATCCCGAATGGGCGGAGGAGAAGGGGGTGGAGTGTGCTCTTTTGCTGAAACTCTGGATTCTTCCCAATGGTTCGGTAGAAAAAGTAGAGGTGGAAAAAAGTTCCGGATATTCCCGGATTGATTTTGTAAGTGCAGAAAGTGCCAAGAAATGGAGGTTTAATCCTGTTTCGGATTCGGGAAAGGTTTGGGGTATGCTTCCCCTGAAATTTCAGTTGCACTAATATTCACCACAGATTAACACGGTAAAGAATTTCACCACAGAGCACACAGAGAGCACAGAGAACTGACACGGAGTGTCACCCTGACCCTGAATGGTAATAGAAGGGGAAGGGTCTCTTATTATATCCGCAGATAGACACAGATACGTCATTCTGAGTCGAAGCCCTGAGTGTAACGAAGGATCTCTCATTCAGCATGACAGTTCCTGTCATTTTATTTGCAGTATCTGCGTACATCTGTGTTAATCTGTGGTTACAGAGAATTCTTATCCCCCTCCGTGTGCTCTGTGGTAAAGTATTTTGTAGTTATCCGTGGTAAGATAAATGATTAAGGTGGAATTATCGGTGGCACTTGCTTTTTATCTCCTCTCAGGAATGGTTCTTATCTTTACTATCTGGTGCCTTGCAGAGGTCAGAAAAAGAGCAAAAAATTTGAAGAGTGAGCAGGGATTCGTCTGGAAGTGTCCTACCTGTACGCATATTTATATAGACAGTAGGGCGGAGGAAATTAGCCGCTGTCCTCTTTGTGAGAGTTTAGTGAAAAAGGAGAGAGAAAAATGATTACCAAGATTGGACTTGGTGCTGGTGATATCTGGAGTTATCTGGAAAAGAGTGGTCAGGCAAACTTTGCAGAGTTGTCAGAAAAAATAGACCGGCCGCGCGAATTGTTGCTGATGAGTGTTGGTTGGCTTGCCCGTGAAGGTCACGTGGTTTTAAGAGAGATTAATCAGGACTTTTCAGTCAGGTTAAGAAAAAAAAAGAAAAAATAATTTATATTTGGGGAGTCGTCTAATGGTAGTGACACGGGACTCTGAATCCCGTTGTGATGGTTCGAGTCCATCCTCCCCAGCAGATAAAGGGTCAAATCTTGACATTTGACAAAATGTTCACGTGTAATGTAGTAGCAGAGTTTACTCTGCTCTGTTGAGCAAGCTCAACCACTACGTTTGTCAAATGTCAAGATTTGACCCTAGTTTAGTTTTTGGGAATGAAAAGGCGCTGACCAACGGAAAGTATCTCCGGGTTTTCAAGTTTGTTTGCCTTGATAATTTCTTCTATAGAGGTTTTATATTTTTGGGCAATTAAAGAGAGGTTTTCTCCAGGTTTTACGGTGTGATAGGTTCCCACTAAATAAACGGTTTTCTCCAACTTGGCAATTCTTTTTCTTATCCGATTATTTTCTTTGGTTACCTCTTCCAGGAAAATATTTATTTTTTCTTCTATTCTTTCCCTGTCTTCTTTAGAAGACAAGGATGATTTTTCCTGCGAAGAAAAGAGTTGTTCAATCTTTTCCTTTAATCGAAGAAGAGCATTTTGCAAATTATCTAAGTTTTTATTTAGAGAGGCGAACCCTTCAAATTCCTTCTTCTTCAATGCTAACAGATTTTCCTCAAGAAGATTTATTTTTTCCCCCTGCTGCGTTGATTGATAGTCCTGTTGGGAAATCTTTCCCGTGGCTTCCTCTATTTTGTTCTGCAGGGATAAAATCTCCTCGCTCAAGTTCATCTGTCTTTTCAGAAGGTCATTCTTTATTTTTTTTAACTCCTCCTGGAATTCTTTTTTCTGTTTGATTAAATCATTCTGGGTTGCCAAATCCCCACCACACAAAAAAAGAAGAACAAAAAGGGAGAGAAGAAATTTTAGACGCATTTATTAGATTTCACCACGAAGACACAAAGTCAGTAGTTGCCTGATTTATCAGCAGAGTAAACTCTGCCACTACAACATAGTTGTCATTCCTGCGCAAACAAGAATCTATGGATTCCCGCTTACTGACTGCGGGAATGACAGTAGTGTGGTTTATTTAGCGATAAGGAAATGTACCCTACGGTTTTTTGCCCAGGCATTTTCGTTGTGTCCTGGGTCTACGGGCTTTAATTCCCCATAACTTATGGTATGCAACTTTCCTGAAGGGACTCTTAAACCGATAAGGTAGCGACGAACAGAAAGCGCTCTGCGCTCACCAAGAGCAAGGTTATATTCCTCTGTTCCTCTTTCATCGCAATGTCCCTCAATCATAAGATGAGCATCCCTATTTTTTCTCAACCAGGAAGCAATTCTGTCAAGCGTTGCTCTTACTTCCGGTTTAATCTCGGATTTGTCAAAATCAAAATAGATATCAGTAAATATGTCCCTTATCTCCGCTGTCGGTTCTGCAAAAGCTCTTCCTTTTGGCGCTCTGGCTAAAGGAATGGATTTACCTTTAAGGGCCACGATAGATTCCTCTTCAATCTTCTCTTCTTCTGCCGGAGAAATTGGTTGAACAACTTGAGCTTTAGTTTCGCTCACTGGCTTCTTCCTGGCAGCCGCACATCCATTAAAACCCATGCCAATAGCCAGGGCTAAAATCCCCAAAATTACCGCTTTTCTTCCCATAATTCTTCCTCCTTATTTTTTCCAGAAAAGGTCCCATGTAGGGGCTTGATTTATCAAGCCCGCGGGTTCAATGAATTGAACTCCTACGCATTATATCAGCATCAGGAGATGCTTCCCACATGTTCTTCATTCCGGTGACCAGGACGGAGATGTATAATTTCCTTTCCCAGTAGTTATAGGATAACTCTCTTCCGTGCAGATGTCAAGTATGTAGAGATTAGATTTATACCCAACTCTTTTGCTAAAGACCAATTGTCTGCCATTTGGCGCCCAGGAAGGGTCTTCCTTACTCCCGGGGCCAGAGGTTATGGCTTCGAATTCACCATTATCGGGATTAATGATGCATATCTCAAAGCGTCCTTCTCTTTTTGAAGTATAGGCAATAAGGTTTCCTTGCGGTGCCCAGGCCGGAGATGTATTATAAGAACCCTGATAGGTAATTCTCCTGATTTTTTTTGCTGATAAATCAAGAATGTAAATCTGGGGAGAACCACTCCTGTCGGAGACAAAAGCAATTTTTTCTCCGTCCGGCGCCCAGGAAGGGGAAGCATCTATACCTTTACTATAAGTTAATCGTCTTAAGTGAGAGCCATTTTTCTGCATCACGTAGATTTCAGGGTCACCATCCTTACTAAGGGTAAGGGCTATCTCCCCTCTTTTTGAAATAGCGGCAAAGGCGTTAAGTCCGGGATAAGAGCAAAGAATTTTCCTGCTATTGCTTTTTATGTTATGGAAAAATATTTCTGTCCTGTTATTAAGGTAGGAAAGATAGACAAGATTTTTTCCGTCCTCCGACCAATCAGGAGAAGCCGCAATTATTTTGTCAGAGGTCATTCTTTTTTTATTTTGGCCATCGTAATCAACCAGATAGACCTCCTTTGCGCCGCTTTCGTCTGAAATAAAGCATATTTTAGTAAGGGCGATGCCCTTTTCTCCGGTGACTTTTTTCACAAGATCATTGGCGAAACTATGAATGATACTTCTCATCAAGGGATATTTTCCCTGATACCGCTTTCCAAAAACGAATCCGCTTCCTGTGGTGATATTATGGACGAGCCCCTCTAAACGAAAGAGACCCAATTTCAAACTACAGTTAACCTTGATTAATAATTCTGCCTCATTTTCATCGTCGTTAATCAGAGGCAAGAAGAGCCCGGAACGTTGAAGGTCGGAAACTAAGACCTTCTTTGCTTCTTCATCTTTATCTCCGGAAAAGGAAAGAGCGACCGGAATCTTTTTAGCGAACCCCCGGGAGATGTTAAGATAAACCTCTGTAGGCAGTAAATTCTTTGTCGCCAGGAAAAAAATAGTGCAGAGGAGAGCAATTATTATTTTTTTCATTCGAATACCTCTAACCTCACTGTTACGTCTAAATAATCATCTTTCCAGCCATCCGGTAAGGGAGGTAAAGATTTGATTGTCTTCAGGGACTGGAGGGCAGAGTAATCTATACTGCTTATTCCCGAAGACCTTTTTAACTTTATCCTGCTGATTGTTCCATCCTTCAGAATCCTGAAAGAGACAATTGCAAAGACATTTTCCTGCCTGATGAAAAGTTTACTCGGGGGCGACCAACTGCTGGAAATTTGATTTTCTATTATGCTTACATACCAGGGATAAGGAAATTGAGACGATAAAGTGAAAAAAGTTTTCTTTTTTGGAAGAGGAGTTTTCTGTTCTTCCTTTTTCTTTTCGGCTCTGCTTTCAGGTTTTTCCTCTTTTTGTTTTTCTTCTCTCCTGTATCTTTCTAAAATCTTCTCTTTAAGGTCCTTCATTTCAACAGGGGGCTGGGAGGAGAGAACTATTCTTTCACGAACAGGGGTTGCTTCCGGCTTTTTGAAAGATATTTTTTTAACGTTTTTGACTAAGTAGACCGACTGGATTCTATGCCTGTAGACGTTTCTCCTCATTCCCGGAGCAAAAAAAAGCGCTCCTAATAATAGAGAATGCACAAACGCAGAAATCCAGAACGTTTTTCCCATTAGAATAAATCTTTTCCTATTGTGTTTACCTACCAAGGCGACTCAAGCCCCTCTGTATCTCCCCAAAGGGGAGAACATTAGAATTACCTTGCGGGTTCGATGAATCGAACCCCTACAATGTAGGGGCGACATTTATGACGCCCGAGCGAGCAGATTCACAGAGTGCAGTTTGCCTCGCTGGGGCAAACAAACGTGCCGCTTAAGAAACTTTCCGAGCATCCTTACTCACCGCGGGTAGCTAAGCCCACTTTTACAATTCCGGCTTGCCGCACGGCATCAAGAACTTTTATTACCTTATCATACGTTACGCTTCTGTCCGCTTTTACGATAACCGAAATCTCAGGATTTTTTTCCCCTAATTTCTTCAATCTTTCTGAGAGTTGAGGGAATTTATAGTGCCGGTTACCAAGGTAATAATTTCCTTTTCTGGAGATACTGATAATAATACTTTTGCTAACCGAGATTTTCTGGACAGAGGCCCTGGGGAGACGAACGTTAATTCCCTGCTGAATTACCGGAGCTACGATAATAAAGATAATCAGAAGGGATAGCATTACGTCAACCAGATTGGTTACGTTAATCTGGTTGATTAACGCTTGGCTATATTTCTGGGACAGTTTCATCTTTCAAGATAATGCCTTTTCAGAAAGGAGATAAATTCTGAGTTGAAACTTTCCATTTCCTGAGCAAAATTCTTCAGATGGTTGATGAAGTAGTTGTAAGCAACCAGAGCCGGAATTGCCACCAGGAGACCGGTTACTGTGGTAATCAGGGCTTCGGCAATTCCCGGGGCAACGGTCTCAATCCCGGCAGAGCCCTCCAATCCCATACTAAGAAAGGCCTTTAGAATTCCCCAGACCGTTCCAAGGAGCCCTAAGAAAGGACTGAGGGTTGTCGTTGTGGCAAGGACAACGAGAGAACTTTCCAGAGAGCGAAGTTCTTTAACAGCCCCTATTTCTAAAAGATTTTTAATCTCCTCAATCTCTATGGGAGAAATTTTTTCTTTCTCTTCCTTTAATTGCGAGAAAAGAGTGGTGCAACCTTTTTGATAAAGAGAAAAAAGAGGGGAAGAAACGAACCTTTTCACTTCTCGCCCATTCTCCGGGAAAGGGAAAAGCGTAGAACCTTTCAGGAGAGAAACAGCCAAAAATCGTTTTGTTGCCTTCCTTACCCTGCGGAAGAGAAAGAATTTTTTAAAGATAATTGCCCAGGAATAAACCGAAATCAGAAGAAGAATGAGGACAATGGAGCGACCAACCCACCCGGAAAGTTGAAAAGAAAAGATAAAGGTCCCTTGCATTTTATTTTCTCCTTAATCTTTTATTAATCTTTTATTATACTACTTTTCCAAAATATTTTCCAATTCGCTAATACCCATAACCTTTTCTTTGCATACCTTGACCATTTTGCGATTGATTACCAGACCATGGGTCTTCACTCCGATGAGGTAATTGTCTCTGCTGGTAGTTGTTTCTCTTAAATCGTGGGCATCAACGTTCTCCATAAGATAACAGTCCTTTTCAATCGCTTTTAAGGTTCCGATGTAGAGCCAATGGCTGTCCGTATCTAAAACTACGGCTTTGTTAAGATATTCCTTTAATCCCATTAAATTAATCCTTTAATCAGTTTCAAATTCCTTCCCGTTGCCCCTGAACGTTCTTTGACCGCTTGAAAAGATGCCTCTCCCATCCTTTTTACCTTCTCCGGGTCGGCAAGAAGTGCAGAAAAAGTGGTGTAAAGATTAGATGCATCCCGTACCTCTATCGCTGCTCCTGAGTTTTTTAGGGCAATGGCTTCCTCTGAAAAATTCCCCATATGAGGGCCAAAGAGTACAGGTTTCTTAAAGACAGCTGGCTCCAGAATATTATGACCGCCCCAGGGAATAAAAGTTCCCCCGATAAAAACCAGGGTGGCAATGGAATAAAAAGAACCAAGTTCTCCTATTGTATTGAGGATTAATATTTTTTCTGCGGTTAAGATTGTAGAACCCTTTCTATATTCACTCCGTAGAATATACCTTATATTTTTTCTTTTAAAAAGCGTCCTTAAATTACTCTTTTCCGGGTGTCGTGGAGCGAAAATCAGGAAAGCAGAATTTCTCAATCGAGCACAGTGCCGGACGATTTCTTCTTCCTCCTCTAAATGTAGAGAGCCAAAAATGATGACGGGAAGATTTTCTTTAATCGATAGGAGCTCTCTCATCCTTCCCGGTTCTATTCTTGCCCGCAGAGAAATAGCCGCATCATACTTGAGATTTCCGGTGACAAAGACATTTTCCTTTTTTGCCCCGAGATTGACGATATGCTCTGCTTCTCTCTCACTGCGCATTCCCAGGCGGGTAAATCTGCCAAATAATCTTTTATTGAAAAATCGCAAACTCCGATAACGGGAATACGACCTTTCTGAGAGACGACCATTAACCAGAACTGACGGAATTTTTCTTTTCTTCAGAATGTTCAGAAGATTGGGCCAGATTTCGGATTCTACCGCAATGAAAATTTTTGGTCTGACCGAGTGAACAAATCTCTTGATAATTAAAGGAAAATCAAAAGGAAAAAAAAGAATGGAAATTTGAGGAAAGAGTTTTTTGGCAATATTATGTCCGGTTTGGGTTGTGGTAGAAAGAAGTATTGGACAAGAATAGTTCTCTTGCAAAGCTTCCAGGAAAGGCCTTGCTGCCACCAGTTCTCCTACCGAGACCGCCTGCACCCAGATTGGTCTCCTCCCTGCAAGGGATTTAAGGACATCTGAAGGAAGATAACCCAATCTCTCTCTTAAACCAATGCGGTAACGTTTCGTAATGATTAACCTTGCTAAAATATAGGGGGAGGAAAGAGAGAGAAAAAAGAAAAGAAGAATATTGTAGAAAAAAATCATAGGTTGATTATACCACAAAAACGGTTGACAGTTTAAATCCGGGATGATAGAATAACACATTCAAGTTCAAGGGGTCGCTAAACAATAAAATTGACTATTTGGAGTCCCAGATTTGATAGTTAGTGCAAGGCGCGAGGAAGATTATGTGCCGGTGGCACATAACCGAAGAGCAACGCCGCAATACTTTAAAGATGGGACTCCCTGAAAGGCCAGGGTTCTTTTGGGCTGCGACTACGTCGCTCATCGTTTGCGTAGCTGTGCTACGCAATACTCTTTGCTTCTTGTCTCGCTCCAAAATCACCTCTGGCAAATGGTTAATTTAATTCCAGAACTTTGTTAAATTTTCACCAGAATAGGTAAAGGCTGATAAAGACCCAGGAATTCTTGAAAGAGTCCCCTGTTCTGGATAATCCATTCTACGCAGG
>SDBU01003516.1_pt1 | contig 19868 bp, 16 predicted proteins | sample 2277071 | NCBI WGS metagenome assembly SDBU01 (sample SAMN10397929, study PRJNA504765) | marine sediment metagenome | isolation source: marine sediment core GS08_GC12, 126 cmbsf | place: Arctic Ocean: Gakkel Ridge, Loki's castle | collected 2008
GGCCGGATCGAACCTCGCGTTCTGAAGCGTCGTCGCCATCGCTACCCCCTCAAGCAACGCCCACGCGACCAGCTACGACTGGAACTCGGGCAAACGTAAACGCCTGACGTGACAAAGGTCGGCGACGGCAGTGCCATTCGGGTGCCATTCGGGTGCCATTCGGGACAGTCACCTATTTCGAGGGATGGGAGTAAAGGGGAGTGTAGTTGGCGAACGTAGGGTGGTAGTCCAGAATCGAGAATGGTTGAAGTAGGAAAACCCGTAGCGGGAAAGCGCGCGGTATGAGGATTCGCGGATGAACAACGCACAGCGACGTTCTCCGGCTCGGTGGCTCTGGCTTATCGGTCCAGCCGGTTTTACCTGGTTTGCAGCGCGTGCCTGGACCCGCGTGCTTGCCGACGACTCAGGGCTGTGGCCTAATATCACGGCCATCCTCGCCACTGTGCTCGCGCTGGCATCCTGGGTTAGTGTCGTGTCGAATTTGAGACGCACATAGCCAGTTAGGGCAGGGCGCCGATTTGGCTTTACGATCTGACGGTCAGCGAACACGGGCCCGGTGCCACTGCTCTGTGGGCAGTGCATTGGTGAACCGACGATTCCGCCCGGGCATGTTCGCGTCGCGTTTCGGTAACCGGATCGAGACCCCACCTTACGGTTGCAGATTGGCGATTGACGATTGCCGGTTGGAAATGCCGGCGCGCATCAATCCGCATCCCCCATTCCGCATTCCGCTTGATCTTCTCCCGAACACCCGGCACCTCCCCCCAGGCGCTCCGCGCTACCGCAAGCCGGAGCGATCCCTCCGCTCGTTCTCTTGAAGCCGGACATCGCCGCTCCCCGCGCAACTCGTGCGCGCTCAGGAAGCCGTCCCCGGTGCACTTGGGTCCGGCAGAAACCGAAAATGCCACAAGAGCGCGTCCGAGGCCCGACCATGAACACCACGCGAATCCGCCTAAACCCATGCCACATAGCGACTTACGCACCGCAGCCCCGTCTCTCACCTGCCCGATCACTGTCGGTTCGACCACCTCCAAAAAGCCATTTCCAACCCCCAAAAAGCCGTTTCTTCGTCGCCGGGCCCGCCCTGCTTCGAGCTGGGGGGGACGATTTCCAACGCCCGGGCCTGCGAAGCGATCCCTCTTACCCGAGCGTCCGTTGTCTTGACCTATCAGAACACCTACCGCATGACCGCGGGTGGCCGCCTCGTTTTGAGCTGGGGGGCGATTTCTCTTGACCAGAGTGTGTGTTGCTTTAACGTGCCACAACATCGGCCACACGATGGCCTACCCGCCGGCAGTCCGTCCGGGCCCGTTTCGTCTCCCTGGCCGACGTCCCCACTGGGAGGGCGTACACCCCCGGGCAGCCCGAACCCCTGAACGCGTCGGTCCACACTGCCAGGAGAGCCAGCATGCACGCTCGGACAGCCCTCGAGATCCCGTCCGCCTCAGCCGGCTTGAGAGGAACCACCACCGCGCGTATAATCTTAGGGAAGGCAAACGCCGAAAGATAAACCCCGGGGGCGATTGGATTCGACCGGGCGAGTTGAAGGGGGTGTGGCGTGCCGAGGTTGTCAGGAGGCCTCGTAAAACACCTGGCGAAAACCTTAAATGGCAACTACTCGTATGCCATGGCTGCCTAAAAGAAGGTAGCCCGTCCTGCGGGAGACGCCCACTATTTCGCGAGACGACGCCAGTGGGCTAGCCGGTGCACGACGCTTGGCCGTGCACTGGCGAACCAACAGCCGGGCTGGGGAACGTGGAAGCCTGTCGATCGGCGTCCACCGACCCGAGATTCAATCGATCGACTACGCACGTAGAAGCCCACCCGGATCCGTCTCGGGACGGGGGTTCGATTCCCCCCGCCTCCAGTGTAACCTATTGCAGGACAAGAGGTTACGAGCGTTTCTCTGGACCTCCTGGCTATTTCCTGGCAAATCGTAGCCAAAATACCCTAACGGATGGCGAACATCCAGGCCCACATGGGCGGGGGGAACCGGATTCGTCTCCTCGGGCGGCGTCCTCTGTCCATGGAATCGCCGAACCCCGCCCGTCGGGCTTGCCCGCCCAGATGCCTCCGGTTTCTCCTCCTGGCAGAACCGACTACTCCCGATTACTGTCTCGCGCCCCTCGGTGGTCGGTGAGTCGGCGGCGGCCTTGTGGATCAGCTGGCTCCAAGGTCGGGCGCAGGCTTGTGGGTGGCTCTGAGTGCGACCATATCGCGGCTGGCGCAGGTTTCGACATGGCCTGTTGGGGAGGAGAAGCGTCCGCGTGCCGCAGCCCGAGGCCGTTTTCTGGTAGGCTGACTGTGAGTCGCCCGCGGCGCGGGCCGCTGGATGCTTGGCATGGGATTCCGCTTCTTTCGACGAATGAAGATCGCCCCAGGGCTGACGGTGAACCTGAGCAAGTCGGGGCCGTCGCTGTCCTTCGGCGCGCGCGGGGCCAAGGTGACCGTCGGGCGCCGCGGTGTGCGGCGGACCGTTGGCATTCCCGGCACGGGGCTGTTCTACACGACGACGAGCGGTGGCTCACCGCGATCTCGACGTGGCACCGGAAAGGGCGCCGCGCGTGCCACGGGCCAGCCACCGGTCAGTCCGAACGATCGACTTACCCTTGGATTCTTTCGGCGACTCGTCACACCCAAGAGAGAGGAGTACTTCGTCGATGGCATGCGGGCGCTGGTGGGCGGCAAGGAATCGGCGGCGATGCGCCACTTCGAACAAGCCAATGACTTGGCGGATGCGTCGTTCATGGCCGGCATGCTGGCGCTGAAACGGGGCAAGTTCGACGCGGCCGAGGGCCATCTGAAATCGGCTGCGGTGCGCCGGAGTACGCTCGGTAAGTTTTTGGCCGAGTACGGCGTGGAAGCTGCCGCTACGCTGACGATCACGGACGAAGTGTCGGCGGCCGTCAACGCTGACATTTCAGGCGTGCTGCTGGCCCTCGCGGAGGTCCACCAACACCAGCAACGGTGGCGGGATGCGGCCACCTGCCTGAAGCGGCTTCGAAGCCGCAATCCCGGTGATATCCTCGTCACCCTGTCCCTGGCAGAGCTGCTGGTGGAGGATGTCGGGGACAAGCAAGCCTGCAAGCAGGTTGTCGCGCTGACGGCGGAGGTGAACAACGATTCGGCTGTTCATGCGGCCGTACTGCTCTACAAGGCGAAGACCCTTAACGCACTCGGCTTGCACTCTGCGGCGAGGGACGTGCTACCCACTGCCGAGCCCAGCGACGCAAACTAACCTTGGCGACCCCGGATAGGCGGCGGCCAGCGTTATGAGCCCCTAGTCAGCCATCGCTCTGAAGGGTATCTTCTTTGACGATTGACGCAAGCAGCGGTATGCTCTCTCGTGGGGGTGGTTTGATCGGAGGAGAGGCAGGGTTTGAAGGTAGCTATGCCGACGTAGCGTGAGATTTTGCTGCTCTTTGGACATCCGTTCTTTGGACGGATACGAGTGCTCTGCCAGCTCCTTGTATTTTCCGAGGGGACAGCGGGCTGCCGAGCGGCGGCAAAGAGGTTTCGATCATGATCGCGCTCACGAGAAAAGTCGCAGTGGGTGTTTGCCTTGGTGTCGGCACTTTGATGCTCCCCGGGTGTCGAGCGCCCGGTTCACCGGTTGTACGGCACGAACGAATCACGCCCCAGGAGCAAGAGGAAAGCGCTGAACGCCGTGCGTCCGTCAACCAGCCGAATGTGCCGCGCGATGACGTGGCACCGTTCCCGGTTGCGCCCGAAGAGCCGGTTGACGCCGCTGGGGAACAAATCGACGGTGGATCGCGAGGTCGGGAAACGATCAAGCCTCATGCGTCGGAAGACGCTGAGCCGAAACAGCGAAAACCTGCACAGCAGGCTTCGGCAAGAGATGACAAAGGAGGCGAGGCGCCGGATGCGCCGAGCAGACGCCCAGGCCATGAGAAGTCACCCGACCCCGCGGATGCCGAGTCGGGATCTCGACGACCATCGGAGGGAATTGATGATTCAACCGTCGGCTCGGGCACACATGAGGCGCCTGCTCATGCCGGTGGCGATCCCCAGGCGGCGCAACGTGTAGATACGGCGGAGGACTCCGACGAAGAATCCCCCATCGAACCTACCTCCAGTAGCGGCGCTACGCCCGACGCTGCCCAGGAGTTGGACGAAATCCCCGGAGCCGGAAACGAGACGGTATCCGCGTCTCCGGTGGGCGACAGGCGCGACGACGGTGATCCGAACGAGGGGGAAGCCGACAAGGTACAACGGAATACGGCAAACGGAGGTGCACTTGCGCCAAAAGGCCTCGCGCCATCCGGACCGGCGCTGGCGCCGGTGATTCCGGCACTGGTGGAGAAGACCGCATCAATGGCACCGGAGGAGATCGTCTATCCGGAAGCTCCTCCGCCCATCGCGGTCACCAGGGAACAGATTGATGCTCTGAGGCTTCCTCCGACCGATCTCAAGCGGCCGATCGTGGGCATTTGGGAGCAGGTCGGTGGTGATAACTCGGCCGACTTTGCAGAGGGGAATTACACGCGTACTGTCTTGGTTATTCGCACCGATGGCGTGCTGGAGGTCGTGCGATGGTTCGGGGCCGCGCGCGAGATACGACTCGATAGCAAGCTCAACTACTCGGTGACGACGGGAGACCATATTCGTCTTGAGTTGCCGCGCGGGAGTAGCGGCGCGAGTCGGCGCGCCTACTCGATCCCTCTCAGCGACGGCATGTCGGTTCGTGTGGATCCGATTCAGGCCGAATTCCCAACCCCACTGAGGTTCAAGCAGGACCACGGTGAACTGGTTATCGGCGGCAAGACGTATCGCCGCGTGGGACCGCGATAGTTGTACCGGATCACTGAGTCGTGAATTGCGAAGCCGGCGACATGACTAGGGGATCGTCAGCCGATAGGGGTACGACGTCATAGTCATACCCAGCCGAAACAGCCAGTTGACGAAGAAGAAGAAACTCTTCATAGGTATCGGAAAAAACGACGAGGTACAGGAAATAGCGATCTCTTGTCGCTACCTGTAGAAGACGTTCCCACCGTGATGATCTTTCTAAATGCCCGTCGATGCGCAGCCCGGCATTCGGAAGCAAGACGATCTCCGTGCAGTCTTGGGGCCGCGGCACAAGCTCTATATCGCGTGCGGCTCGGTCCACCAGCGCATCCAATCCGCCACGACAGCCATCGACGATGAACATCCGGCCTCGTGCGAGCACAATGTGCGCCGGGCGCTTGTTCGTGATTCGAGTGACGGGAAGGCGTGCTTCAACGCTTCGAAGCTCCTTCTCCCTCTGAATGGCGATCTCCAATTGTGCAATGGCCATTCGCTGTCGGCCTGCCTGCTCAGACGCCAACTGCAGCTTCTGGTCAATTGGGGCTCTCTTGTCCTGCAACTGCGCCAGCTGCCGCTCTGCGCGATCAAGCCTTAGGGCGGCAGCTTTCATGTCGGTAGCCAACTGCGTTAGCGTCACGTCCCATGACGTGTCCGGTCTGCGAATAAGACCTTGCAGGAACGTAGCCAAGTCAGTCTTGCGGTCCGACCTAGAACGACCCTCCTCGATATCCGTTCGAAGGGTCACCACCCGGTCAGCCGCCGCATCGACTTGCTCCGCCTTGTGAACCGTTTGACGTCCCGTCATCAGGGCGACGAGAATTGCAATGAAGATAATACCGCCGAACATGTTTGTTATCGTGTCCAGGAGCATATCCAAGCTCTCGCCAGTGTGGCTTCGGAGCGTTCTTCTCACAGTCCGCCTCCCGCTAACGAACTGTAGTGGAGCACGCTCCAATCCTCGGGCAATAGATCGAGCCCTTGCGAAAAGCCGAGTTCCGTAATCATCGCCCTTAGTACATTAACGTGGCGCTGTGCCGAGGGCTTTGCGGCTAGGAGGACGTAGTTGGCCTGGCCGTCGAAACGCTGCAGCCATTGAGCCAGCGCCTGTTTACGTGTTTCGAAATCCCGCTGCAAGAAGGTGAGCACGGCTTGCTCAGAGCCGACGATGCCGACGCGAAGAGCGTCCCTCGATGCAACCACCAGCAGAGGGGTCTTACTAAACCGCTGATTCAGCATATACGTCAGGCCCGGATGCCGCTTGGCCGCATCCAGTTCCGACTCGAGACGTTCCCTTGTCTGTTCAATCTCGATCACTTCTTCCAGTTGCCGCAGGGCACCACCGTTCCCAGTCAACTCGCGCAGCCCTTCGAAGCCCTCGTGGACAGCTCGCTCGACACTCGCGATTCGTTCGTAGAGCATCGACAACTCTCGCCGGCGCGCGACGACGAGATCGATCGGCGGCTGAGCGCCTGCTTGCCGCCGCAGCCGAGCCCGTAACTCGCGGACTGACTTGTCGGTCTTCCTTTCCTGAGCCAAGAGACTGTCCAAATCGCGTTCGAGAAGCCTGGCGGCTTCCAGCCTCTCGACCGTGCCACCGGCCTCGGCTGTCACTCTGCTTAGGTCAAGACACATGAGCAGGACAATCAGCAGAAGGATGCCGATCACTCCGGTCATGATGTCCTGGAATGCGAAGAGGCTGACGGGGTTGTCGCGAACGCCGCGCGTACCGCGCATCGGATCACTCCCCGATCTCGTCGGTCAATCTCAATCGGCTGACAATGTGTCGTTGGCAATACTCTTTGGAGTCATCCAGGAACCCCTCTTCCGCCCGGCGTACAAAGGTGAGTACCAGTTGGATGATGAGCGCCCCGAGCAGACCTTGCAAGGTTGTTTCAAAGGCGACTGCGAGGCCCCCCGTCACTCGCTGCAGCGCAGGCCGAAGCGCATCAACGTTGTCGGATTGCGAGAGTACGCTTCCAAACTCACCGATCGCCACGGACAGGCCGATGACTGTGCCAATGAAACCCAGCACGGGCACCGACCAGACCAGTCCGCGCACAATCGTGTAGCTTGACTCGACGATCGCCTCGTCTGTATTGGCTTGATATTCCAGAACTTCACCGACGTCACCGACTCTCTTCATGTTGCGCAGGTTCGAGAGTGCAAGCTGGATCCGGTTGAACAGGATAAAGTCACGAGGCCGATCCACGCGCTGGAACATGCCCTCCAGGATTTCATCCACATTGTGTGGCGACAGGATAAAAGTCGGATCGTCGGGCACTATCCTAACATCCAAGGCGCGCTTTTGCGCGACCAGCTTCAACGCCTTGATCAGCAAAATGTGCAGCGACCACACAGTCAGAAAAACGATCGCATAGGGCACCCACCCGCGCTGAGTAAGAGATCGAGTCAGGGCGCTCTCGGGCGCTACCGTCAGGCCGACATAGATGGCCACTGTCAAGGCGCCGGCAAGTACGAACATCGTGATGTTCTTCGGCTGCGTGTATCGCCCGGCAGGTAGACCACACCGGCGTTCCGGGTCAACGCGATAATACGATAGCTCGGGCGGCGTCACAGGCTCGGGCGAGTGCTGAGAGTCTTGTTCTTCAAGTGACATCACGGGCCATTTCTTTCCTTACAGCAAGTCAATATCGAACTCAACATCGATCGGTTCGTTTCTATCGCCGTTGCCAGGTGACTGCTCTTGGACTCGAAGCGGCAAGGGTGGAGGTTCAGCCGTCGATTCCGTGTGAGGATAGGTGGTACTGCCGCTGCCTATCCACAGATCCCGCCAGTTTTCGATTTCATGCAGCGGCTGCCATCGCTCCTGATCAAGTGAAACCCTATGAACGGGGCTCAACGTACCTTCACGCACCATGTGCGCGATTTCATCACGCGTATGCGGCCCCGTGACTTCTGCACGCAACTTCACAAAGAACGTCTGGGAATCAGTCATTAGTCGCCATCCGCGTTAGAATCTGAAAACCAGGGCGGTCGTGAGAACAGGGGCGTTCCGAACTCAGGCACCGGGCCTTCGGAAAAGGAGAGCGCGCCCTCTTGCAGCGTCCCGCGCGGGACGAAGGCAACTGCTCCGGAACCGTCGAGACGGGCGATGCCCACAGGGCCGCCCGGAAACGTTCCAATGAACGCAGTTTCTCCCTGGTCACTTCGCCAGACCAGACCGATGGGCCGCCACTTACGGGCACGTTGCTCGAGCTCTCTAAACGCCGCATCGGATTGCGAGATGCAATCGCCAGGATCCGGCAATTGGGCAATCAGAGCTTTGGCGCTGTTGCGAGCCCTCGCGACCTCTCGCGATTCCGGATCCGGCCAGGGGACGTCGCCTAGGTTCCAACTACCAAATCGTGCCTCTTCGATCTGATCGAGCCATTCCACAATTCGCCCGTCATCGCTTGTCGGCGGCCACCCCTCTTGCCGGTGCCAGAGCACAAAAAATCGCGTAAGTTGAAGACGCAGCAAAGGATCTAAATCTGGGAATGCGATCACCTGTTGGGCCAACTTCATGTGAATGGTACGCCAATGAGTAGCCCCCTGTTTCTCCAGTTGCATTCCCGCTTCTTCTGAAAATAACGACATGGGAGCCCTGGCGAGATTGGGGTCACCAATTGCGCCAAGATACTTGGACTTCCGCAGACTCGGCTCCATGAGCGCTTCCAGCGAGAGCACAACGCCCGTAACGTTGTATAGCGGTGGTGATGGCGACATTATACCCACCTCGCCGTCGAGGACGTAATAGTGTGAACCATCCTTGCGCTGGATCTGCCGGAGTCGTCGCATCCACTCTTGCCCGAAGAACCGACCGAGGCGGGCAATGCCGGAATCGCTTGCATCCAAGGACGCTGCCGCGCGCGCGAAATACTCTGATAGTGCAGCCTGCAACTCGTTCCCAACCTTGATGACTTCTTTTGGGATATCGACATCCATCTCGTCGCTCAAACGCTGCGCCGTGCGGACATCTGCAATCGCCAGCTTGCCCTGCCACAATTCCGCTTGTGCGTTCCATCGTTCGATGGCAAACCAAGCCTGCGAGTCTCTCAGCACAGTCTGAAGCGCTTGCGCCTCCGGACTTTCCGGAAAAGCATCAACGAATCGTCGCGCCGCTTCCGCGTAGGAATCCAGGTCGCCATATTTTGCGCTTAGCTTTTCGAGTGCGCCCGCTACCGCCCGGGCACGCTGCGCTTGGTGTTGCAGTTTACCCAGGTCATGTCGCCAGGTCCTGAGCTGCGCCTTCGCCGTTGCGATGAGTTCCTTGGAAGCCTCCGTACCCTGGATTGACCCACCGTACCGTTTGGCAAGATCCTCAAGAGCCGGGATTCTCTCGCCCAACGCCTTGCTGCCGCGGATCTCACGATAATCGTTGTTTAGACCGACAAGAACACGCTTGAATGAATCGTCTATCGCAGACTGGCTCTCTCGCCGCGCAAGTGCGATGCGATCTCGTAGGGTCGCGACATGCAAGCGCTCCTCTTCGGTCCGAGCCAGTTCGTTCCCTTCCTTCAACTTCTTGTCGACTGCCGGATCGAGTGGATCGGAAGACTCGATCTCGTTAATGCACGCTTGGAGGTGTCTTCTGCGGGTCTCATCGGCCTTCACGAGGGCCTCGTACTCTGCACGTCTTGCTGCAACAGGAGCACTGGCCGACACCGCCGACTGGCTTCGGTCAAGTTCCTCCAGCAGATGTTCGGTCTTCGTAAGATCCTCGTCTCGCAGTGCCGTGTCCAGTTGCGCTACCCATGTCTCCACTTCACGTGCTTTGTTGTGCTCGGTTATCCACCATCCGAGTCCGCCGGCGACCAGAATAATCGCGCATACCGCCGAGCCGGCGATCATGCGCAGTCGAAAACCTCGCTGTCGCTTGAACTCATCACGCCGAGAGTCATAACGGACAATGATCGAGCGCGGCAACTCCCGCTCGGCTCGGCACAGCTTCTCATAAAGCGGCTCCAGCTCGGACATCTCAGAGTAGTCGTCCAGCAGCTCCTCCATTCTCGCAAGATCTTCCTGAAACTGGCCGTCCGCCAGACGAACGGCTTCGCTATGCCGCCATGCACTGAGAATAGGGGCGACTTCAGTTGCGACCGAGGCTTCCGGTTCCACGCCGCTACCAGCCAGGAGCTGCTCCCACTCCTCTACGAGTCCAGCCAATGCGTGCTCGTCTTGCATACCCTGGGCTTCATGGAGTTCATTCGCGAGGCTCCCGTAACGAGTCGTTGCTTCGGCCCGTTCCAGTTTTCTGACGGATTTGGCCACGGCCTTGCGAAGTTGCTCCGGTGGTGCGGCCAACCAGTCGCTGTTCTGAAGCTCCTGCTCCAGGTGTCGCAACGTTATCAAGGCATTTGCGGAGAGCGCTTTTTGTGCTTCACGTCCGATCTGCTCAAGGCGATGCGATTCGAGGTCCCGACGCTGTTCCCGCCAGATCGGGCTCTCCCTCTCGCATTTACTTAGAACACGAAGTACGTCTAATCGCTCTCGAAGAGGCGCATTCGCCAGTGCGAGCATCCGGTGTTTTACTAAATGAGCCTCAACGGACTCCTGGTGATCATATGCCGTGCTTAGATCGGCGGCAGCCCCGACATCCGGGCTGCGTACGCCGTCTACCCCATTGCTCTTGCAGAGTTCGCTCCATTCTCGCCATCCGTATCCCAAACATAGCTGCACCGCCGTATCTACAAGGTCCGGCTGTTGTTCGGCTAGACCCAACGCCTCAGATCGCAACCCTTGGCGCAACCATCCGTGTGCGCGATCAAGGCGGTCGTTCAGGAGATCGACCTGCCGACCGTACCGCTCGGCGAGATCAGCGAGTTGATCGTGCGTGAATGCGTCCGGTTGCGACAACACACGCCGAATCTGTTTACAGAGCACTTCGGTGGATTCAGTCATGCGCCGTCGCCTTTTTTCGGATCTTTGGAACGCTAGTCATCCGGTTACCTTCTCCACCTCTACGCCTCGGGAAAGACGATTTCGACCATTGTCACCCCGAAGATATTGGGAACTTGGACTCGCCTGTTTGTTTCTTCGCTGCGGCGTTTAAGCGCCTCTCGTAGATCCTTGAGGAACTGAGTGGAATGTCTGCCGTCCTTAGCGATGTCTTTCTCTGCCGCAACAAGGACGCGTATCTGAGGTTTGTCGGCGCGCGGATCTGTAAATTCGATACGAAACAAGACCTTCTTGTCCGATTGTCGCTTGAACTCCGCAACATGAATCCCGTCCTTGTTGACCTTGTACTCCCAAGATCCGTTCGACCCGTGCTCGACCTGGATGGCCCCCTCGCCGATGAAAACGCGGTCAGGCCATTCGCCATCTCTTGGTAGTGTAGAGCTTTGCTGGAGGTCCACCTTCTTAGCTTTCGGACTGTCCCAAAGAACAAGAAGCGCTCTTTCCTCCGATGGGTGTAGCAGGCAAAGACCAGCCACCTTGTTTGAGTTGCTCTCTATCTTGCTAAGCGAGATACGCACCTTGGTGCGGTCCTCATTCCAATTCGCCGTGACTTTGGCGATCTGGCCAGGAGATGCCTTTGCGTTTTCGGGGGCTCCCCCCTTCATAGGATCAGTTTCAACAATGGAATCGTCTTCGATCTCCCAATTCGGGATGGACTCCGATCCGGTTTTGGTCACCAGCCGCGCAACTTGCAGTTCCTCGCTGTTCACCCACTCTTTCGGTAGCTCCGCAAGACCATCTGAGCCAGTGACAACCGCTCGATTATACTCGATGTTCTTAGGCACTTTTCCCTGCAACTTTTCAAAACCGATCCGGGTACGACGGGTTTGCGTAGAAGCCTTCGCGTGTCCTGGAGTACCGCTGGTCGTCGCGGTGTTTGGCGCAACATTGTCGTCAGTCTCTTCGCCGCTTGAACTACTGTCACGCTTCCCGTCACCCGTGGCTTGCTCTTGCTCGGAGATTCCCTCGTTGCTGTGGTCCAGCAGATCGGTCCTGCCTTTGGAGGGTCGTCGCTCTTTGTTCGAAGGGCTCTCGCGCCTCTGGGCACTCTCGGTTTGCTCTTGTGCGGGGATTTCCTCCTTGCCGCGGGCCAGCGATCCGGTATTGCCCTTGGAGCGTAGTCCCTCCTCTGTCGAATGGCTCTCATGCTCCTCGTCACTCGCGGTTTGCTTCTGTTCGGGGATGTCCTCGTCGCTACGGGTCAGTGATTCGATCTTGCTTTTGAGAGAGAGTCTCCCGATTGGAACCCCGATGCTCACACCGATCATGCAAGCCAGCGCCGCCGCAAGGGCTATCGTTAGCCGCCCGCGTCGTTTTGGCGCACTGTAGGTACCGCGGGGACGCCCTGAGAAGGACGATGGGGACTTCGCTGGCTCTGGTTCATACACACGCAAGAGGTCGTCGGCGGGCGGGTACGAGGTTGCGCCTGCATCAGCCCGCTGAAGACTCTCCTGCCCGGACGGGGCGGACACGATCAGTTTCTCTCCACCGGCGGCCACAGGAGGTCGCGCAATCTCAACTGACTTTCCGCTTCGCGCCGCCTTCGCGTATGGGGAGTCGGGAGCCTTCTTTCCGGCCGCGCGGACCTTGGAAAGATCAATTGTATTGTGCGCCCCCATCCCGCTAATGGTGTTCGCAATGCCGGTAATCTGCGGCACGCACCGCAACACGCAATCCAGTCCCCTCGGTGGATCGTTCATGGATCCCACTTGAAACGTCAGGTTCCACCGGAGTTTCGGGGGAAGCAGCGCGCTCGCCTCACTGAGCAGCTCCAATATTTTATGATCGGACTGGTATCGCAAGTATAACCCGCCGGGCCGCCCGTCGAGGACGCGTTTGAGCACTTCGCCAGCCCACCCTGCATCGCCTGTAGCGCGTTCCCAGCTCCGACATGGTTGAGGTCGTACCTCTGCGTTCGGTAGCCCTGACCGCTCTTCAAGGTGTTGCGGATCTCCCTTCCACTCTCTGCAAAACAGGCCATCGTGAGGAAGTTGCGACAGTGGCCCGGCTGGTACCGCGACTCGTGCGCTACCCTCGCGAGAAAAGAGCGACAGGGGTCCGCCCGAGACCTTGCCTCGCGCGCTGGCATCGAGAGCCAAATGGTGAGCGATGTGATTCGACCGCCTGGAATAGTCATCCGAGCAGGACGCGATTCGAGAAAGCACGGAGTATGACTCAGATGTTCGTACCAGGCGGGCGTGACGATATACAGGTAGACTCTTGCCAGCGTTTGCGCCCGATGTGTCGGTAACATTTGGGTACGCTGACATTTCTCCGAGTGCTTCGGATAGCCAAGCGGGCATACCCTCGGTCTGCGCCACCGTCGTGTAGCCACGACTTCCGGGCTTCAAACCATGGGGCACTGAGGTGTGGATCAGCTCCCATATCACGATGCTTCTCCTTGCGTCTCGGTGTCTAGCGTGGACCTGCGCGCCGGTCGCGCCGGCGCCAACGACGGTTCGACATATCCGAGTGCACACGCGATTGGAGCCAGCGTCCACTTCGGGTCGAGGTCTCGCGGTCGGTAGCCGTCAAACGCCCTCCCTTCGTACTGGCCATCATACTGAAACTCTTGTGCTTCGGAACCCGTCGCGCTCACCGGAACATAGAACACCTTGTAAAACGCGGATTCCGCTTGCGCCACAAGAGCCGGCGCGACGCTCTGCAGATGAGTCCGGCACCTGGCAGACGCCTTTCCGATCGCGCGAAAATCGAAGCGTCTCTGCCCGGCCTGATCCGCTGTTATTGGCTCTTGATTGTCCGTCTGCGAAGGAAGCGTCGACTCCCACATATCCGCCTTCGCCAATACGACGATCAGCAAAGCCTTATGCTTCGCCCCTGCGGACAAGCCAAGTGCCTTGCGTATACGCACGATGGCTTCGTTGAGAATGAGCTCCTGTTGATAGTCGACCAACGCCGTTTTCTCCGCTAGCCCAATGCGTTCCCGAAAACGCGGATCTTGGGTTGGGTCCAGCATAAAGAAAACGACGTCGGAATGCGTCAAGTGTTCGGTTACCGGCGCCCGTACCGATTCGTGTCCGGGAAGAAAGCTCTCTCCCGCGTTGTCGTACAGCACCAGGACATGTCCCCGCAGGCCGCCTTCACCTCTCGGTGTCAGCGTGAATTGGAACGGAAACGGAAGACTAACGGTCTGGTTATCGATCGTAACCTCGTGGTACAACCTCGCCCCCGAAACGTCTGTCTTATCCAGCCTGACCCCGCGACCGGGATCGTCCGACCGAAAGAGGAGCTGCTCGGATTCGTGCAGGATTGTGTTTGCTTCTGGGTCGGCATCTGCCAGTGTCCAACCGAGTTGCGGCAATATCTCTGCAAGCCGCGAAGTCATAGCTGCGAGGTAGTATGATTTACCCGAGGCGGGCGAGCCGACGATCGAAATCGAAACGGTCGGGAACTCCAGCAACGAGCGAGGGATTCCCAGGTGACAACGAGGACACGCGATGTCGCGACATTCGACGCCGCCCGGATCGATCGCATGGCCCGTCGCGGTAAACCGACTTGGTCGAAAACGAAAAAACTCGCCCTCACCGACCACCGCATCGCCGCGCAATGACTCGTGTCCCGCGATAAACAGACACTCGTGCGGCGGGAATCGATGCCAGCAGTGCGGACATCGCACCTGCCTCAACAGTTTGACTTTCTTCGCTGCAATACCTGCCTTGGATGCCATCGTGCTATCCTTCGTTACTGCTCATTCGCCTTCACATTATACTTCGAGACCTTGCTCCACTTGTCCGGTTCCATCATCGTCTTGTAGGAGAACGTATTGGTTTCGTGTGCCCCGAGGCGCAAACCGAATTCAAAATCCTCGTGCACGAGAAAATCGTCGGGATCGAGGAACGTGATGTGAGCAACGCAAGTCTGTGGCCGCACCGCTAGGTTCTGGAACCGCGGCGCCCATGATGCCTCGACGAAAGACTGGCTCGAATCCGCCAACCGAGTGTTGACATCAAGGATGTCGAAACTGGACTCTGGTCCTGACGCGCCTGGAGCGCGCGCCATTCTGGTAGGCTCGCTCGTGCCGCCCAGATCACCAAGGATCTCGAGATCGGCACCAGGTGCAGGTTCCCGCGGACCGCCGCCGAAGATATCCCTTATCTCCTGCCGCCGCTCCTGGATGGCCGTTGCCATCAATACCACCGAACCGATGAACACAAGGGCAGAGAGAAGCCCCGGCCAGAACCGGCTCGCCACACCATACTTCCGGCGGGCATGTAGGTAGGCGAGGTAGACAACAATCCAGAAAAGCAGGCCTCCAAGCAGCCATACCGCCGGGCCTGTTCCTCGCTTGCCCTCGACCTCTATCCTTCCCATGCCCAGTTGCGATGCCTCAACGGCCATGAGGATACTTGTCACGATCCACGTCGCAATGCTCAGTAACGTTAAGTTGCCGTCGGGGTTCTGAAGCAGGTTCATGTTCCCAACCCAGAACCAAATCAGAAAGGTCGTAACAGCGGGGATTCCAACAAGCATCCATCCCCAGGTTTCGGACGCACTGTCCCTGTCGTCTGACGAATACCTCGACCGTCCCTGAACGGCCGAAGCACCGGCCATCGGAATCAATCCCGCGTCCACGGTTCGCTTCCCCGTTCTGAAATCGTAGCCACAGGTAACGCACAACACGATCCCGGGCGCCAACGATTGCTTGCAGGAGGGGCACGCGCTCAGGTTCCCAGGCGGAATCAACTCTCCGCAGTAGCGGCATTTCTTGGCCTCAGCGTTTATGTCCTCAGCGCAGAAGGGACACTGCTTTATCGTCTCGCCCGGCGCCAAGGCGTCCAGCACGTCGCTCTCCGCCAACGGCACCGTCGTCTCTTCAGGGAGCAGCCCCTTGACCTTCCGGGCTGGTACCCAATCCTTCAAGCCCTGTCGCCACACGAGCGTCTCCTCCGTGACGTGGCCGGCCTCGACGAGTGATTTGAGCTCACGCGAACTGATCGGCCCCACACGCTCATCGCCCCGGCTGTAATACCAGATCGCGGCTGGTTTCTTGTGTGGTTTCCCCTCGTTTTGCAGGCCGTCGGTCACGGATACGATCTCCTGGCAAGGGAAAGCGGCGGAAGTGGACCCATGTTCGTGAGTACGCTCGGCGTCGGGGAGCGCTCAAACATGGTCTTAAAGAACCGGTCCTTGCACGCCGCGGGCTCGACGCCCTCATCGAAGTTCGGGCCGTCACTCCCAGCCTCGGTCGCCGAGTATATCGGATCGCTGTCGGCTGAGCAACCCGCCCTCGGTTGCGTCGTCTCCGTGCCGCAACGCGGACAATGGCACCTGCCCCCGCTGGCGTCGTCCGGTGCACGGAGCGCTTTTCTACAATTGCGGCAATCAGGTCATGGATAGCATCAGCGCCGCTCTCCCAAACCCTCAAACACGTCGTGTGAGCCGCGTGTCAATATCCCGTCCAGGCCGTAATGAACGCATTCAGATCTTTCTGCTGTTTCTCAAGCACGCCAAGCCATCCGCCTTCCCAAGTAGCAAAGGCGTTCTCGCCGGACATTCGTCTGAGTCGCTCGGCCAGATGGTTGAAGGTCCAGATCTTGTTGCCGTTCGTGTATTCATCACAGAGTTCGCTCAAATCACTCGACTGCAAGAAGTACAAGTTCCGTCCGTTCCGCGCAAGGACCAGGCGTTTCGTGCTCGGCTGGTCCACCCGATGGCCGAACTCCATGAGCAGATGCACCGGATCGATTCGACGCACAGACCCGGCGGTCACACGGCGGAAGTCAAAGACAACAGCATCTCTCGAAAAGTAGGAATCATAGTGCACATACGCAACGATTCCGTTCCCAGATTCGCATTCACTCAGCTTGCGATTCAAATCTGTATTTCTTGTCAGAAGGTAGACGCCCGCTGCCAGTGCTGGGACAATTAGCACTGCGCCAATCCAGATGAGCGCGTTACTACTGCGCCGCTTACCAGGTTGACGTCGCGGCGTCCCAGTGTGCGAAGTAGGCATATCAGAACGTGATGCGTGGTTCTGGGGCGACGCACTCCTCTTCCCCGTTCTGAAATCATAGCCACAGGTAACGCACAGGACGGTCCCGGGCGCCAACGTTTGCTGGCAGGAGGGGCACGCGATCAGGTTCCCAGGCGGAATCAACTCTCCGCAGTAGCGGCACTTCTTGGCGTCGGCTTTGACGGTCTCAGCGCAGAAGGGACACTGCTTTATCGCCTCGCCCCGCGCCAAGGCGTCCAGCACGTCGCTTTCCGCCAACGGCACCGTCGTCTCTTCAGGGAGCAGCCCCTTGACCTTCCGGGCTGGTACCCAATCCTTGAAGCCCTGTCGCCATACGAGCGTCTCCTCTGTGATGTGGCCGGCCTCGACGAGTGATTTGAGCTCACGCGAACTGATCGGCCCCATGCGCTCATCGCCCCGGCTGTAGTACCATGCCGCGTCGGGCTTCTTGCCGGTGGTTCCGACCCTTTGCGAATCGTTGGTCACCGTTGCGGTCCGTCCTTTCTGCCGCATCTTCAGCCCCAGAAGGTGTTACTGCGCCGTCCTACGGCTAATCGAGGCTCGTGAAATCCGATCTCCACAGGTTGCCCTCGGCTGGCCACAACGTGCACATGTACGATGAACGCAAATACACTCCGAATGGATTCTGGGCCTCCACCCACGCCAGCACCGTGTATTTGCGCGTATCGTCATCGTAAATCACGGTTACGTCCGAGCTTCGGAACACCGGAAACTTCGCGCTTGACGGGACCTTGAGCTTCTTCTTCACAAACTCCTGTGACATGAAGAACGCGTCGGTTTTTGCTTTCTCGGCTGCCGCCAGGCGTTCCTCCTCTTGGCGGCGCAGTTCTGCCTGACGAGCCAGTTCGCGGCGCCGCTCATCCTCTTCGCGCCGGCGTCGCTCGTGTTGTTCCGCTTGTTTCTTTCGTTCCGCCAGGATGCGTTCGTGTTCGAAGCCGCGTATCAATCGGCCCTCAAACACGATCCAGCCGTCGCGGATCTTCTTGTGGTAGTCGACCTGGAGCGGCCGGATGTCGTTTCGCCCAACCTGGATCTTGTCGATAAGCTCATCGTGCAGCAACTCGTTCGGCAAGAACGAGTCGCCGACTTCGTTTGCGGCATCGTCGAGCGCGCCCACGGCGGCGTCAAAGTCGTACGCCTCGGCCTGCGCCATCGCCGTGCTGATCTGTTCATCAACCAACCTCGTCAAACGATCGCGCTCCTCCGCCATCCTCTTTTTGGAAACGTCGCTTCGCGCGACCTCGACCTTGTTGACAAGCTCATCGTGCAGATACTCGCCGGACAAGAACGAGTCCGCGAGTTCTTTGGCGGCTTTGTCGAGGGCGCCCACGGCGGCGTCGAAGTTGAACGCGTCGGCCTTCGCCTTCGCCGTGCTGATCTGTTCATCAACCACCCTCGTCAAGCGATCGCGTTCCATTCCCTTCTTCTTGTTGGAGACGTGGCCATAAACCACGACGACGATGATCAGGATCACGGCAGCGCCGACCATTCCGCCGACGATGCGCACCATCCAATTTGGCTCAGACGTCGCTGGTCCGCCCCGTAGTGCGGGCTTGCTTTGGGGAACACCGGTCTTTGATGGCGACGCCGACGGCAGCGGCGGCGGTCCGTCGTCGGGAACCGTTGCGACGTGCCCGCAATGCCGACAGCGGCACTTCCGCCCCGCAGAGTCCTCGGGCGCTCGAAGAACCTTGCAGCATTGTCCGCACGAAAACTCGATGGCCATGCGATGTACCTCGTGACCCGCGCTCAGCAACACGCCCCTTCTTGAAGCAACGCATCAGGTATTCTCTTACATAAGCAAAACAACGCCCACAGTCAACCCCCAAGCGCCGACCCGATCCCTCACGGCCCGAACAAGGCGAGTAGGGTGAATGCTATTCTTAGTTGCAATTCCAAACGATCGGCTCCCTGAATGATGTTGGTTTTCATAATCCATCAAACAAGGAGCCGAGCGATGAGCAAGAGTGTCGTAAGAATTGGACGTAGAGGCAAGGGGGTGGTGACCTGCCCCCATCGATGATACCACCCTTTATGTTAGTCCTTGAGAGTACCGCGTTTCATGGGCCTGGTGTCAGGCGACAAGTCGGGTTCCTTCGCTTCTTGATAGGTCGATCCGATGGCGCAGGAATTTCACGAGGATTGAGGTTTTGGCGGAACCTGCGAGAAAACCTGGTAGTGTGTTTTCAAGTGCAATGGCTGCAACCTGTTCAGAGGGAGCCAGGCCGGGGCGAATCGTCCGAATCCACGAACCATAACATTGCCATACCGACTTCGGTACCGTTGCCGAGAGGATCTGAAGTAGTCCCTGCGCAATCAGTCCAAGTTGGATGTGGCGGTGGTATGCGGAGATCTTCCGGCGGACGGCATTGCGATACGCTTCTGTTTTGTGATGGAGATATTGGTTGCCGGTGACACGCTTCAGCGGCGTCATGGCTGCCATCCAGAAGTGATAGGCATACGTACCGATGACATGCAATGATTGCTTGAATGATACTTCGATCTTGAACCGGAGTCCGTAGATTCGAATGATCTCGAGCGGCTCCAGGTTCAAATCCGTGCTCATGAGCAGGAGTGGCCGCGACGCGGATGGTCCACGGCAACGAAACGAACGAGAATGCCGACGGGGCGCCACAAGAGGTCTTTCACTTTGAACCGGATGGTCAGGGTCTTTTCACCATAGACGGGGCTGGGCGCCTCCTCGAGCCCATCTTTGTTTCTCAGGAGCGATGCGACCTTGATCTTCTTCCCGTATTTCCTGGGCCTACCTCTCTTCCGTTTGCCGGGCGGTGGCGTAGCCGGGAAAAAGGCCACGCTATTACTCTTGATCCGTGTCACCAGGTGGCTTCCCGTGGCGAGGAGTCCGCGAACGATCTTGCCGTTGGCGTAGTAGGCGTCGGCGACAAAGTAGAACGGCTCACTCATACCCAGCGAATCGAGCAGCAGAATCATCTTGTCCATCAGCGTTCGTTTGTCACGATTGGAGAAGACGACGCCTTCGTGGATACGGCACGCGAGGGGGACTGCAAATACTGTCGACAAAGCCTGCGTCAAGACTGCGACGGCCTGGCAGGAGTGGCCGAAGATGTACTCCGGCTTGGTGTTC
>SDBU01003517.1_pt1 | contig 19868 bp, 17 predicted proteins | sample 2277071 | NCBI WGS metagenome assembly SDBU01 (sample SAMN10397929, study PRJNA504765) | marine sediment metagenome | isolation source: marine sediment core GS08_GC12, 126 cmbsf | place: Arctic Ocean: Gakkel Ridge, Loki's castle | collected 2008
CGGATCCGCGGCGCGCGCGCGCTGCTCCGGGTCCATGCCTTTTCCGTCATCTTTGATCTCGAGCGTGAGCACGTCTTGCTCCATATCCTCGACCACCGAAATCTCCACCAACTTTGCCTCAGAACGAAGCGAATTCTCCACTACGTCCAGAATGTGCAGCGACAGATCCTCCATTACTCCGCCATTACTCTGCGGCCCTGCGCCTGCTTCAGGGCCAGCCCTATCTCCGAGACCGTCGGGCGCTCCACGAGAAAGCGGGTGCGTTCGGCGCCGATCTCCTCCGGCCGATGGGCGTCCGAGGACCTGACTACGGCCAGACCCTCAGGGATGGCCGGCAGATTTTCTGAGCGGGCCTCCACGCCGTCCAGCCCCAGGCCGTCCGGAATGAACCCGAGCTGGCTGATAACGCTGAAACTCGGTCGATCGACATGTGAAGCTATCGCTATGCCGCCCAGATCGTGGATGGTCCGCACCACCTCCTCCAGGGTAAGGCTTGTGGCGGCAAGCAGAAGCCTGGGATTGTGGCGGACCACTTCGCCTCGCTCGTTCATTACAAGTTGCTCGCCGAATGCCTCAGGGTCGTTCTCGCCGCGAAGGTTTTCGTAGACGAGCTCCTGCATCGAATAGAGCGCACGGTCGTCCCGGAACAGGCCCAGCACGTGCACCTCCTCGCGGGAGGTTATCTCCATCCCACCGACGACGGCCAGACCAGTGCCCTCTGCAGCGCGACTGGCCGCTTCAACGTTCTCCGCCGAGTTGTGGTCACAGATGGCGATCAAGTCCAGCCCTCTCTCGCGACCCAGCCTCACCACCGTCGGAGGGGACATCTCCCCATCCGCACAGGGCGAAAGGCAGGTATGTATATGGAGATCGGCATGCACTACCCTCACGTCCTGATTCCAGACAAGCCCAAGTTGTACAGCCGGCCGATCAGCTCAAAGGCCGGAAGCGCGCTGACCAACAGCGCAATGTTCTCCTCCTTGGCCTTCTGGAGCGTATCTGCCTCGGGCTCGCGCCCGTTGACCAGAACTACCCCCGCGAGCACTTTCATGCTCGCCACGGCAACTGTATTGTGATGGGTCTGGAGCGTGACCCACAGGTCTCCCTCCTGGCCGTGGGCGATCACGTCGCTGATGAGGTCGCTGGCGTACCCCCCCTGCACCTCGTTCTTCAGGGCGCTGTGGCCAGCCCTCACTTCAAGATCGAGCCTTTCAACTATCTCGCTGAGATTCACTTCGGCGCTCCAAGAAGATATCGACCTCCAAGCGTGTCCCCTTCCCCGGCGTCGAGCTGAGACGCATCCGGTCGCCGCATTTGTGTATGTTGATGAGTCCCATTCCGGCGCCGAACCCGAGCTCCCTCACCCAGTCCGGGGCCGTGGAGAAGCCAGGCTGCATGGCCTGCCCGATGTCCGGAATCCCGGGGCCGTGGTCCTTCACCTCGAGCCGTATCATCTCCGGCTCGACCTTGGCCACTATCTGGCCGCCCTCGGTGAAGACAATCAGATTCATCTCCGCCTCATAGGTGGCAATGGCCGCGCGGCGCGCCGTCTGCGGGCTTATGCCCAGCCGGCGCAGGGTGGTCTTCAGCCCGCTTGCGCTGACGCCCGCCCGCTTAAAGTCGCCTCCGGTGACTTGGTACTCGAAGATTAGCGCGCTTCTGTCGGCGATGATGTCCTCGAAGATGTGGCTGGACCTGGCCGCGCGCAGCTCCGCCTCGCGGGAGTCGACCTCCAGCTTCTTGAGCAGCCCGGTGATGATATCCCCCTTGGTGAGAACGCCGGCGAGACGCCCGTTCTGCCGTTCGAGCACCAGGAGTCGGCCGAAGCCGAAGCGTTCGAGTTTATTGACCGCCTGGATGAGCGATTCGTCGTCATAGATGGTCATAACATCGCCGGTCATCCTGTCGGCTATGGAGCAGTCACGGCCCCCGTCGGCCAGCCACCTGATGAAATCCTCTATGCTGATGATTCCGACCAGCTCTTCGTCCTCAACCACAGGAGTGCCGGAGATGCGGTTGACGCGCAGGATCTCCCGCAGTTCGCCCATGGGGGTCGAGGGCGTCACGCTGATGACATCCTTGCTCATGACCTCGCCCACCCGGAGCTCATAGACCATTTCCTGGACGCGCGTTATCTCTTCGTTCGGCAATTAGGGATTACCTCTTCTGTGTCCCCTCCGCGCAGCCCCTTCTCATACAGCCAGCCGCAGGACTCGAACATCGACAGGGGCGTGGCGAGCAGGGGTATCCCCTTCTCCTTCGCCAACTGGACCGCCGCCGGCTGGGGCTTCTTGCCGCGGACGAAGCATATGGCGACGAAGTCCGCCACTTCGGCGGTCCTTATCACGTGGGGGTTGGTGAGTCCCGTGAGGAGGAGCGAGCCCGGGCCGCGGAAGGTCAGGACATCGCTCATGAGGTCGCTGGCGTGGCATGAACGGACCTCCCGCTCCCCACAGTCGCTGCAGTGGGCACTCCAGGTCAACTCCGCCGCCAAGATCTTCCGCACATCTTTCAGCTTCATTGAACCACTACCGCCTCAAACTTGCAGACGTCGCGGCAGACGCCGCACTTGATGCATTTTTCCTGCTCTATGGCCTGAGGCTTTTTCTTCTCGCCCGAGATTGCGTGCTGCGGGCAGTTCTTGACACAGAGCAGGCACGCCTTACACTTTTCCGGATCGATGGAATACTCTATGAGAGCCCGGCAAACGCCTGCCGGGCAGCGTCTTTCCCGGATGTGGACGTCATACTCCTCCCTGAAGTATCTCAGGGTAGTCAGCACGAGATTTGGAGCGGTTTGTCCCAGTTGACACAGTGAGCCGTTCTTTATCGCGTCGGACAGCTCTTCGAGCAGTTCTACGTCTCCCTCTTTGCCCCTGCCCTCACAGATGTTGCCAAGGATGCCGTGCAGCGCGGCCAGGCCTTCCCTGCAGGAGGTGCATTTTCCGCAAGATTCATCCATCAGAAAATTAATAAAGTATTTCGACACATCAACCATGCACGTGTCTTCATCCATCACCACCATGCCGCCCGAGCCCATTATCGAGCCCGTCTCTTCAAGGCTGTCATAGTCCACCGGCAAGTCGAGCAGTGATTCCGGAATGCATCCGCCCGACGGCCCGCCCGTCTGGACGGCCTTGAACCTCTTGCCGTTGGGGACGCCGCCTCCGATGTCATAAATGATCTCGCGGAGAGATATCCCCATGGGCACTTCCACCAAGCCGGCATTCACGACGTTGCCCGCAAGCGAGAAGACCTTGGTGCCTTTGCTGGCCTCAGTGCCAATATCGGAGAACCATTTAGATCCCCGATTGATTATCACCGGGACGTTCGCCCACGTCTCCACATTGTTAAGTACGGTTGGCTTTTGCCACAGCCCTTTTTCCGTGGCATGCGTATGCTTGAGGACAGGCTCAGGAACATCGCCCTCGATGGAGGCCCTCAGAGCGCTGGACTCACCGCAGACGAATGCGCCTGCACCCTTGAAGATCCTTATGTCAAAATCAAAGGCGCAACCCAGTATGTCTTTTCCGAGGAGGCCGTATTCCCTGGCCTGTTCAATAGCCTTCCTCAGCCTCTCGACGGCCATGGGATATTCAACTCTTATGTAAACATAACCATGCGTGGCACCTATGGCATAGGCGCCGATGGTCATGCCTTCAATAACCGCATGCGGGTCAGCTTCGATGATACTTCTGTCCATAAACGCGCCGGGGTCGCCCTCATCGGCATTGCAGATGACGTACTTTGCGTCGTCGTGATGCTTCGCGGCTGACTCCCACTTGCGGCCGGTGGGGAATCCTGCGCCGCCCCGTCCCCGCAGGCCCGAGTCCCGGATCTCCTTTATGACATCCTCAGGCGCCATCGAGGTGAGCACCTTGGCCAGAGCGCGGTATCCGTCGTTCGCAATGTATTCCTCAATTTTGCTGGGATCTATCAGTCCACGGTTTCGCAGGGCGATCAGTCTCTGGGACCTAAAGAAGGGGATGTCGCGTATGCTGGGGATCGGCACCTCCTCTCCAGGAGGCACATACATCAAAGACTCGACCGGTCTTCCCTTCAGAAAATGTTCCTCAACAAGGTTGGGAACATCATCCACCTTTAGAGCCTGATAAAAAGTTCCCTCGGGCTGAACAATCAGAATCGGCCCCCTCACGCAAAGTCCGCTGGCCCCGGTGGGCACTATTTGGACCTCATTTTCCAGTCCGGCCTTCTCTATTTCCGCCTCAAGGCGGTCCTTTATCTGCAGCGCCCCATTCGACACACAATTCGTGCAGGTACAGATCATTGCGTTTGTGCGATATGCCATCTGTTTCGCCGGTCTCTAAAGGACCCTTTCGCTTCCTGCTGAGAGAGCATATTCGCTCACAACGGTGCCGCCGATAACGTGCTTTTCCACGATTTCCTTCACCTTCTCAGGTGTCACATCGACGTATTTGACGGGTGGATGGTCCTTTATCTCCACGGTCACCATGGGCTCACGGCTGCAGAGCCCGGCGCAACTGGACGCAGACAACATTACGCCTTCGAGCTTCCGTTCCTCCAGCTCTTTCATGATGGCGCTCATGACGGCCCTTGCGCCTGCTGCTATTCCGCATGTTCCCATGTGAACGAGGATTCTGGCTCGGCCAACCCCTTTCCTCAGATGCATTACGTTTTTCACCTGCTGAGCGATCCTGTCCAAATCATCAGGGCTGATCTTAGACATCCTTTTTTCTCTCCCCGTACCGCTTCAGCATCTTCGGAACTTCTCCGGGCTTCACATATCCATAAATGTCGTCATTGACGGTGACCACAGGAGACTGACCGCAGCAGCCAAGGCAATTAACCGTTTCCAGGGTGAACCCGAGATCCTCAGTGGTACCCCGAACCTTGATCCCCAACTCTCTCTCAAACGCCTCAACAATCCTCTGCGCCCCTTTCACGTAACAGGCCGTGCCGAGGCAGACGCTGATGGTGAATTTCCCCCTCGGCGCAAGGCTGAAGGCATTGTAAAAGGTCGCGATTCGGAGCAGCCGTGACAAAGGCATCCCCATGGCGTCGGACACGCGCCTCACTGCGCCCGGCGGGAGCCAGTTGTATTTTGCATTGACGTCTTGGAGTATGGGGACGATGGCGCCATCCTCCCCTTCGTGTTTGGCGAGGATACGGTTAACCTCGTCGAGTTCGTCAGGGGTGAGGTCCAGCGGTTCGGGTTCCAGGGGTTCAAGATAGGCCCGGTTCCGCACCAGACAGTTCGTCATGCACTCTCCGCAGCCCGTGCACTTGTCGGCCTGCACTGAACGAGCCTTCTTCCTCACGCGGACCTTGAAGGCCCCGGGTTCTCCCTCGATGCTTTCGAGCTCCGAGTAGGTGAGCTTCTCAACGTTCATGTGGTTGCCGCACTCCACCATCCGGGGTGCGAGCGTACACATTGCGCAGTCGTTGGTCGGAAAGGTCTTGTCAAGCTGGGCCATGACCCCGCCGATAGCAGGCCCTTTTTCCACCAGATAGACCTTGAACCCCGCGTTGGCCAGGTCCAGCGACGCCTGCATACCCCCTATGCCGGCACCGATGACGAGAACCGACCCCACCTTGCCGTTGCCGCCCTGGCCGCTCAAAGCTATAGCCTCCGCAAACCGTTCGAATACGGAATACCGCCACTATAGCCCTGGCAGAAAACCTTGTCAACCCAAATCGTCAATTTTTTGACGTATGCCCAGCTAACGGAAACGATACGCCCATGTTACGCCTGGAGCGTCGGCGACGGCACTCAACCAGCAGCGTCAGAAAGGGCCCCTGCCGACGACATCGAAGCGCCAATCTGAAGGCGACTTCCTCTGGCCGCGACACCATTTCGTCGTCCTCGGAACCAACGGCTGAGCCGAACTGACGTCCCCGCCGGTCACATGGAAGCGCAAGGTGGGCAAGCCGAGCAAAGAGACCACTGGGGGGATTGTCAACTCGCGCCTTGCTGCATCTTGAGCACACATGAAAGCTCTTGAAGGCTCTCAACAAGGCGCGCGTCCACTGTGGCCACATCCTGCGGTACAGTCAGGTGCGCACACGCGAGATTAAGCAACCCGCGCACACCCGCCGCTATCAACTCAAGGGCGACCACTCGGGCTGCAGATGCAGGCACAGCTATTATGCCGATCTCCACCTCTCGATCCCGCACTGTGTCAGCCAGTGCAGCCATGCGCTGCACAACAAGGTGACCGAGTTTCTTTCCGAAAAGCTTGGGATCCGAATCGAAAACGCCGCAGATTCTGAACCCCTGTCGCTGGAAATCCTCGTGTAAGGCCAGGGCGCGCCCGAGATTCCCTGCACCGACGATCACGGCGTTGCAGCAAACGTCCACTCCAAGCACCTCGGCAAGGATCTTCTCCAAGCCCTCGACCTCGTACCCGCGCTTGCCTCTTCCCGAAAAGTCCAGATGTGAAACGTCTTGGCGCACAGTCGAGTCGGTCAGGCTGAGCGCCTGGGCCAGCTCTTGAGACGACACCCACTTCTTGGTGTCCTGTTTCAAATACTGCAGATGGGCAAGATACTTCGTTAGACGCCGGACAACAGGAATCGGTATTTCGCCTGGTCTAACCACTGTCGGCACACCTGTCGTGTCTTATGACCATTCTCTAGATTAAGTTCTGACCTCGCCGGCAAACAGCCACGGACGCGATCAGCTTCTCTGCAGTGGGAACAGCCTTGTAAGCGACTGCTGCAGCTCAGAGAACTTCGCCGGAGTAGAACTCAGCTTTTTTCCAGGCTGCACTCCCAGTCTTGCAATTGGCGCCACGTCTCGTACTATAGCACCCTTCATGGGCATGTCAAGAACCGGTTGCCCTGTGTGGTTGACGCTCGGGGCGGACTTCACACGATCAAGTTCCCCTCATCGGAAGAGCAATGCCCCCCCATTGTCTTGGGCGTAACGCACACGATCCGATAGGGTTATGGCAAGGCACGTTGCACGACTCCAAACGTTGCCAATTCCAGGAACGGGACCCTGGCATGGTGGCTATGCAACCGTAAAAAATTTCACGATTTCTCTTGACAGCTTTGCTCGCGTTGCGGTATAGTACTCGCCCCGATTGTCAGGCCGGCTTAGGAGGCCCAATGTTGCGAGTGGCCGGAGCCGGTCCAGTATGTGTGGCCGGCGTTGAGGGAAAAACGATTCTGTCGTCCGCCGAAGGCATGTGACTTTTGTGAAACAGCGGGTGGCGGCTCGCCTCGCGCCAAAGACAAGGGAGGGTGAAGTGAAGACGAAGGTATTGGCGATCGCCGTGGTCGTGCTGGTGTGTGTGATTTCTGGGAGCGCCTTTGCGCAAGCCGGCACCACCGGCGAGGAACTCAAGCGGGAAAACGCGGAACTGCGGAAGAGGATCGATAGACTGGACAAGGATCTCAAGGAGATCGCGCGCAAGCTCGACGAACGACCTGTGGCTGGTGCGCCGGACGTCGGAGCGGCAAGACCGGCTGTGCGGTCCAAGTATCCGGTGGAATTGTACGGATATATCAAGCTCGACGCGGCCTACGATGACTCTCGCATAAGCACGGGCAACTTCGCCCGCTGGGTGGAATCCGAGGCGACCAACAAGGACGATGATGAGTTGAACATCACCGCCAGGCAGTCGCGGTTCGGTTTGAACTTCTTCGGCCCGGAGACCGCGGACATGAAGACGGGCGGGAAGGTCGAAATAGACTTCTACGAGGGCGGCGCGGAGAACAAGGCCCGCCTTATGATGCGCCACGCGTATCTCAAGCTGGATTGGCCGGATAGCGATCTCAGTCTGCTGGCCGGCCAGACGAGCGACGTCATCTCGCCGCTCCTGCCCAGCACGCTCAACTATACCGTCGCTTGGTGGGCCGGGAACCCCGGATATCGCAGGCCGCAGATACGCCTGACCAAAGGACTCAAGCTCGGCGATGACAGCCGGCTGGTTCTCCAAGCGGCAGCCACACGCACCATCGGAGACTCCACGGCGTTCAGCCCGGGGGATACCGGAGAGGACGCGGGATTCCCCACGCTGCAAGGCAGGGCTGGGCTCTCCTTCCCAATGCTGACAAACAAGAAGACCACGTTAGGGGTCTCCGGCCATTGGGGCGTCGAGGAGTACGACACCGACGGGATGGACACCCACAAGGACTACAAGACCTGGTCGGTAAACGTTGACGCAACGGTTCCAATCTGCGGTCGGCTGGCGCTCAAGGGCGAAGCCTTCACCGGCAAGAACCTCGACGCGTATCTGGCCGGCATCGGTCAGGGTGTGAACACAGCCCAAACCGAAGAGATAGCCAGCACTGGCGGCTGGGCTGCATTGAGTTTCGGGCCTTTTGCCAAGTGGCGCTTCAACGTGGGTGGCGGCGTCGATGATCCTCACGAAAGCGATCTCAACGCCGGCCAGCGGTCGCGCAACTTGTCGGTCTTCGGCAATACCCTGTATCAGATCAACAAGGCCGTGCGCGTGGGGTTTGAGGTCTCGCGCTGGGAGACTCAGTACAAGGACGCCCACGACGGCCACAGCTACAGGTTCCAGACGTCGTTCATTTACAGTTTCTAATGGCGGTTGCTTTGCACTGCCGTTCCGTATGATATGTCGAGCAGCCCAAAGGACCGAGCGATAATCATATCGGGTCTCGCCGGCGACAGAAGGCGCACCTACTGAGGGTGCGCCTTCTCGTTGCTGCGCTGAACGGGTCGAGCATATCCGCCATGGGGCTGATTCCCGCCGGCACTCCTGCACCGCCGCTGCTCAAGACTTGTGCGATTGGCTGTTCCGGAGACCGCTATGAACAGCGTGTTTTCCGCCTGGATGAGTAACCGAAGCAGCTGCTGGGTCTCATTCATGACCGCAAGGAAGTGCGGATCGCACTGGCCGATGCAGGGGTTGACACGGCCTGAAGTGCACGGGTACGGACGTCGCTTGGCCCCATCCCACTGGGACGCGTTGTCCCCGATCCATCTCCTGAACTCGGCGCGGTCAGGAGCCCCCCCTACCAGCCCGTTGAAGAAGTGCACAGTGGGCGGAAATCCGACCTTCCCGCCGATCGTAGGGGCGCACGCCTGCGCGCCGTAGTCCGCCAGCGGACGAAGGCGTGGCCGTGCGCCCGTACTGGCTGTGGCGCCCGCCGCGGCGGATTGCGGTTCCTCCGCCGAGGGCCTGCCTGTGCGGAGCACGCAGACAGGCGGCGGAGCCACACTTCTTCAACGGCCTGCTACCCTTCGGCTCGCAGAAACTCAGGCGGTCTCGATTCGCGGCGCGCTCTGTTGCCACGCGGAGCACGACCGTCACGGAAAGATCTTGCCGGGATTCAGAATGTAGTGAGGGTCAAACGCTTCCTTTATCCTCTTCATCACTGCAATCTGGCATTCGTCCAGGGCCATTGGCAGGAATTTCTTTCGAGTGAGGCCTATTCCATGTTCGCCCGTTATCGAACCGCCCAGCGAGAGCGCCGCCCTATACATCTCTTCCGCCAACGGTTCTCTCTTTGCCTGCCACTGCTCTTCCGGCATGTCCTTAATGACGTTTACATGAACGTTTCCATCTCCCGCATGGCCGAAGCAGACAATGTTCATGGAGTGTTTTTCAGCTATCTCCTTGAGGCGGGAAAGCAAGTCAGGCACCTTCGATCTCGGCACAACAAGATCTTGGGTATCCACTATCCTTTCCGGACTCAAATGCTGGAGGGCCTCAACTATGAGCCTTCTCGCCTCCCAGAGCTTGTCGCGCAGGCGGGGGTTGTCCGCCACGAGGACGTCCTGGGCCCCGTTTTCCAGACAGATCTCGCCGACTTTTTCGTACTCGGAATCGATCGCCGCTTTGTGGTTGCCGTCGAGAGTGATCAGGAGATGCGCTTCAGCGTCATGAAAGGGAATCTCCTTTTCCGACAGCGCCTCCACGGCCAGAATGCTGTCTTTGCCCATGAACTCGAGCGCAGTAGGGACAATGCGGCTCTTGATGATGTCGGAAACGGATCGGGAGGCAGCGAGGAAATCGTTGAAGGGAACGAGCAGATCCACTCGAACCGCCGGCAAGGGCACCAACCGCAGGATGATCTTGGTGATGATGGCAAGTGTTCCCTCCGAACCGATTAGGAGTTGCGTCAGATCGTAACCCGCGACGTCTTTGACCAGTTTACCGCCCATCGAGACCACATCGCCCGAAGGCAGGACCACTTCCAAGCCAGATACATAGTCCCGAGTAACGCCGTACTTGGCGGCGCGCGGTCCCCCTGCGTTCTCCGCCACGTTCCCGCCGATGGAACAGGAGTCGAGGCTCGCCGGGTCGGGAGGATAGAAAAGGCACACGGCTTCCACTTCGCGATGAATATCGCCTGTGATCACGCCAGGCTCGACCGTTGCCATGAGGTTATCCTGATCGATCTCGATAATTCGGTTCATCTTTTCCAGCAATAACACCACCCCGCCCAACACCGGCACGGCCCCGCCGCTCAGACCTTGGCCGGCGCCTCGGGGGGTGACAGGAAAATTGGCTTCGTTGGCAAGCCGCATGATTCTGGAAATCTCATCGGTGCAGCTGACACTGACAACGGCTTCCGGCTCGTGGTGGAGTTCGACGACTTCGTCCCTTGAGTACTTCTCCTTGTCCTCCGCAGTAACAGAAACGTTCTCCTCCCCGACAATCTCACGCAGTCGGGCAAGGATAGCATCGTCCACTTTGCTATAGGTCTTATCCATCGTCCACAGTTCTCCCTCGTTGAGCGTACACGTTACTCCAGCAGCACAATATAACGACCGCGAAGGGATAGGACAACCGGGCTTCTTGCAGGGGATGCCTTCCCCAGCTAGAATGTTGCATTCTGCAAGAGGTTCCCATGAAGGTAAAGGGAGGTTGCCGTGCATTTCGTTGTGTGCGTCAAACAAGTACCGGATACGACGGAAATAAAAATTGATCCGGAGAAGAACACGCTCATCCGCGAAGGCGTGGAATCCATGATCAATCCCTTTGACATGTACGCCGTCGAGGAAGCGCTCCGCTTGAGGGAAAAGCTGGGCGGCAAAGTGACGGCGTTTAGCATGGGGCCGCCACAGGCGGAGGATGCCCTGCGTGAAGTGATTTCCATGGGCGTGGACGAGGGCATCCTGATTTCCGACCTTGCCTTCGCCGGCAGCGATACCTGGGCCACGAGTCACACGCTTGCCCTGGCGCTGAGGAAGATCGGCGACTTTGATCTGATCCTATGTGGCAATCAGGCTTCGGACGGGGACACCGGACAGGTGGGGCCCGGTATCGCCGCCCACCTGGATCTGCCGCAGGTCACCTACGTCCGAAAGATCGAGGCCATTGACGACAAGCACGTGGTCGCCGAGCGGCTGCTGGAAAGCGGCTCCGAGGTAATCGACGCCTCTCTTCCATGTCTCTTGACCGTTGTGAAAGAGATTAACGAGCCGAGACTTCCAACACTGAAGGGCAAGATCGCCGCGCGCAAAGCGCAGATCGTGCGATGGACGGCGGACGACCTGCAGGCCGACAGGTCAAAGATCGGACTGGACGGTTCCCCCACACGCGTTGTGAAGATCTTCACGCCGCCGTCGCACGTGCAGGGGGAGATCCTCACGGGTGAGCCCGAAGAGGTCGTTTCCAAGTTGGTTGAGAAGCTGAAGGACACTGTGCTGATGTTTTCGCAGTAGCTGGGAGTGCCTGTGCCGAGAGAACCTATTCGCATTATCGACAAGGCATGCGTCGGATGCGGGGTGTGCTTGGAGGCGTGTCCGTTTGGGGCGATTACGATCCAGGATGAGCTCGCACGCATTGACCTGATCAGGTGCAATCTGTGCGGGGCGTGCGTGGACGTTTGCGAATTCGACGCTATCGAACGCGGCATCGAGACGGCGGCCGAACGGGATCTCAGCGCGTATAAGGACGTATGGGTCATCGCGGAACAACGCGACGGACAAATACAACCTGTAACGTACGAGTTGCTCGGCAAGGGGCGGATGCTCGCAGATGACCTCGGAATGAGTCTGTGCGCGGTTCTGATTGGCTCAGGAGTCCACGAAAAGGCGCAGGAGCTTATCCGCCGGGGCGCAGAAAAGGTCTATCTGATTGACCGGCCGGAGCTGGCTTACTTCCAGGACGAGCCGTATGCGGCGGTTCTGATCGATCTTGTTACCAGGCACAAGCCCAATGTTGTGCTGTGTGGGGCCACGACCGTCGGCCGGAGCCTCATCGCCAGGGTGGCCGTCTCAGTCCGAGCCGGCCTTACCGCCGACTGCACCGGGTTGTCTGTCGATCCCGAGACCAAGAATCTGCTTCAGACACGCCCTGCCTTCGGCGGTAACATTATGGCCACAATCATATGTCCAAACGCCCGGCCGCAGATGGCTACTGTACGCCACAAGGTAATGAAGGAAGCCGTTTCGGATGCCACTCGGCAAGGCGAGATTCTCGTACACGAGATCGGCGCCGAACTTCTGAAAACGCGCGCCAGGCGACTTGCTTTCGTTCCTGAGGTCGAGAGCACGGTCAACCTATCGGAGGCCGACATCGTCGTCTCCGGCGGCCACGGGCTGCAGAAGGCGGAGAACTTCGCAATACTCCGAGAGCTGGCCGAGGTGCTGGGCGCCGGCCTCGGCGCCTCGCGTGGGGCAGTCGATGCCGGCTGGATTTCGTACTCGCACCAGGTCGGCCAGACAGGAAAGACCATCTGTCCGAAGATTTACCTCGCGTGCGGAATCAGTGGACAGGTCCAGCACCTTGTGGGCATGTCGTCTTCCGACGTCATCGTGGCGATAAACAGCGACCCCGACGCCCCGATCTTCAAGGTGGCCACCTATGGCATCGTAGGCGACCTCTTCAAAATCGTGCCGCTCCTCACCGACGGATTCCGCAAGCTGTTGAGAAACTAGCCCCCCCCCTAGTGCCCCGAGTTATAGTACCCGACGCCGGCGGTCTCCGTACCGTTCTCGTCAATCTCGTAGATCAAGCCGGTGTCGGGGTCTGTGGCCGTGATGGTGTAGCTCGCCGCGTCCGAGACGACCGTGTAATCGCCGGCGCTGAAGTACTTGCCGTCGAGGTCGGAGCCCATGATGCCAACACCGCCCAGTCCGTTGCCATCCACGCCGGCGAGGGTGGGGTAGCTGCGGTCATGCGCTGCGGCGTACACCCTGAGCACCGTGCGAATCGAGCCGACGGCGCCGATGCCCTCTATCTCCCTCGCGTGCGCTATGGAGCTCCGGTACAGCGGTATGGCCGTCATGGCCAGAATCGCAACAATCACCACCACTATCATGAGCTCGACCAGGGTGAATGCGGCCCCGCGCAAGACCCTGGGCACTTGTCTTCCCGTCACCGCCAGACGCCTTGTTCTAAGACACGCGGTTTCTCACAGATACCGCCTGGATATGAGGCCCGACCGCCTTGCGATCCGGCCGTTCCACTACCACGATAATCGAGGCCTGTCGGCCACGCTTTAGCCATTGATTCACTGTGGGTGGAGGGCGTATGCTGGGCGAGCCGTCCCTCCCGCCTTACAAGTGTCAGAGGCACGTGGTAGATTCCTGCCTGTGAGGGCCTGCCGGCAGTTACCGACCCTCGGGCACCCGGCAGGAAAGGAGGTCCTCTGGCAAAGCGTGTTGTAATAAAACTCCGCCGTAAGGAAAAGGGAAAACTGCGTCGGAAGGCCCAACGGACGAATGACGCCGCACTGAAGACTCGTCACTTGATCGTCGACTTTTGGGTTATGAGCCCGACAGGCCTGCTCTTCGGTAACTTCCTGTGTTGCCTTGAGTTAGCCTCTAAGGACTTCTCGCGCAGGGACTTCCCGTGCAAGATGAACAATGCATGTCTTGCGGGAATTCCACTAGATTCTACTACGGTCCTCGAACCTGAACTGGCGATCGGCCGACATCGTTGACCACTGCGCATGCTGGCCGTTATGGAAAGGCACACGCCACAATGCTTAGCAATCAGTGAGTCCTGGCGGCTTGGCAGAAGAGACCCAACTTGTTGAAAACGGATCAGCGATACGATACAACCCCTATGGCACGGACTGAGAATCTCGACTTGCATGCCGGAGGAATCGTGTGAAAGCGGATGCAATCACAAGGGTGGCTGTGGTCGGCGCGGGGACGATGGGAGCCGGCATGGCCGGCGAATTTGCCCGAGCCGGGTGCGCGGTGCGCCTTGTCGACAAGAGCGACGAGCTTCTTGGGCACGCGTTAAGGATGGTCAAGATGGCGCAAGAGGCATTGATCGCGGCGCGACGGATTACGGCGAGGAAAGCGGCGCTTGCGCTAAAACGAATCGAGATGACTACCGCGCTGGACCAGGCCTGTGAGGGTGTGCAACTTCTCGTGGAGGCCGTGCCCGAGAGACTACTCTTGAAGCAAGACATGTTCGCGCGATTTGACCGTCTTTGTCCGAAGGCGGCGATACTCGCCACGAACACGTCGGGGCTATCCATCACTCAGATCGCGGGCGCCACCAAGCGGCCGGCTCGCGTTGCCGGCATGCACTTCTGGAATCCTCCGCACATCATTCCCCTGGTGGAAGTCACAAAGGGGCAGAAGACCGCAGCCGCGACGGCGAAGACGCTCCTGCAGTTTTGCAGGCGGATAGGCAAACAGGCCATCCTGGTCCGACGCGACGTCCCGGGATTCGTGGGCAACCGACTTCAGTTCGCCGTGATGCGCGAAGCGCTTCACATCCTGTCGGAGGGGATCGCATCGGCTGAGGATATTGACACGGCCATGCGGGCAGGCCCCGGCCTCCGTTGGGGGGTGATGGGCCCGCTTCGCACAGCCGACCTTGGCGGACTCGACATTTTCCACGCGATCAGCCAGTACCTTTACCCTGAGCTTAACTCGGACACCAGACCTCCACCTCTGCTTTCTCAACTTTTGAGAAAAGGCAGGTTGGGAGCCAAATCGGGAATCGGCTTCTACCGGTACCGGGCAAAGCAATTTGACGAGTTCATCCGGCACAGGGATGGTGTCTTGCTGAGACTCCTGAAGGCGCTGAACGAGAGACAGTCGGGCAAAGGACCCAGGACATAAGCAATGTGCGTTCAAGTTGGCGCCGACGCGTTGGTTGAGCGTGGGTTGGCGGCGTCCGAGGCCGCGACGTGCGCGGCGAGAATAGCTGAACTCGACGCAGCCCTGCCGCCAGTCGAACTATGGCGACGGATTAGCCGTCACATCCTGAAACCTGAATATCCTTTTGAGATCCATTCGTACGTGCATGACGCGGTCTTCGCCTCTTGGGATTTCAGCGTGGGACCGCCGCCCGCCTGGAGTCCTGAGCAGATCGAGTCGACCAATATCGCATGGCTGATGCGGAAAGTCTGCAAGCAGAGCTATGAAGAATTGTACAAGTGGTCTATCGAGGACCGGCCGGCCTTCTGGGGAACAATGATCGAGCGGCTGAACATCCGTTTTCGGCAGCGATATTCATCCGTGTTGGATCTCACGGAGGGTCCTGAACATCCGCGCTGGCTCCCCGGCGCCAAACTCAATATCGTGGACAGTTGCTTCTATGCGCCGGATGACTCACCGGCGATTGTGCTCCAACAGGAGAATGGGAACCTGGAGAGCATGACCATCGGACAGCTTCGAGCACTGACCTTCCGCGTCGCCAACGGACTTGTCAATCTCGGTGCGAGGCCTGGAGATCGGGTCGGCATCGACATGCCCATGACCTCCGAGTCCGTCGCCATCTATCTGGGTGTTGTGGCGGCCGGCTGCTCAGTGGTGTCAATAGCGGATAGCTACGCCCCCGAGGAAATCAGAACCAGGCTGGGGATTGCACCCGCAGTGTGCACTTTTACCCAGGACTACGCCCTGCGCCTGGGAAAGCAATTGCCGATCTACGAGAAGGTTAGGGCCGCGGGCGCGTCGAAAGCAATTGTACTGTCCCAGGAAGAGTCGATCGAGTGCGACCTTCGAGACGGCGATATCCTTTGGGACGAGTTTCTTTCCGACAACAGTACATTCTCAGCGGTCTCCTGTACTCCCAGCGCGGCCACCAATATTCTGTTCTCATCCGGCACGACGGGCCGTCCGAAAGCCATCCCCTGGGATCACACAACGCCGATGAAGTCGGCCATCGACGGGCACCTTCATCACGACATTCATCCTGCTGACGTGATCTGCTGGCCAACGAATCTGGGCTGGATGATGGGTCCGTGGCTGGTGTACGCGGCGCTGATAAACCGGGCCACTATCGCACTGTATTGCGGCGCGCCGACCACTCGGGAGTTCGGTCAGTTCGTCCAGGACGCCGGGGTGACCATGCTGGGGTTGGTGCCGAGCCTTGTCGCGGCGTGGAAAAGCACGGGATGCATGGACGGGCTCGGCTGGTCGCATATTCGCGCTTTCAGTTCTACAGGAGAGTGCTCGAACTCGAAGGACATGTTGTTTTTGATGTCTCTGGCCGGATACAAACCGGTCATTGAATACTGCGGCGGGACCGAAATTGGGGGCGGGTACATTACGGGCACGGTTGTCCAGCCGTCCGCACCGGGCACGTTTTCAACACCCACCTTGGGGAGCCCATTCGTCATCCTGGATGAACAGGGGCGACCTTCGAACAAAGGAGAAGTCTTCCTCGTCCCACCATCACTGGGGTGGTCGCAAGAGCTGCTGAACGCGGATCACCATGAGGTCTATTTCGCCGGCACACCTCGTGGGCCAAATCAGGAGGTGTTGCGCCGCCATGGGGACGAGCTTGAGCGTTTCGCCAATGGTTATTTCAAGGCCCATGGCCGAACCGACGATTCCATGAATTTGAGCGGCATTAAGGTCAGTCCGGTACAGATTGAAGAGGTCGTCAATGGAACTGGTGGTCTCCAGGAAACGGCAGCGATTGCTATATCGCCGCCCGAAGGTGGCCCAAGCCAACTGGTCATCTATGCGGTTATTGCCGGTGAGGCACACGTGAACGCGGCTTCTCTAAAGACTCAGATGCAAGACGCGATTCGGAAGAAGTTGAACCCTTTGTTCAAGATACATGACGTCGTCATTGTTGACGGATTGCCGCGGACTGCGTCAAACAAAGTCATGCGCCGTACCCTTCGCGCACAGTACGAGAAACAGATGTCATCAGAGCTCTGACGCTGTGTGTAATTGGTCACTGGTCTGACGGATGACAGGCAGGTCAATGCGATGCGAGATGTCGTCATAGCAGGCGCCGTCAGAACGGCCGTCGGCAAATTCGGAGGCGCGCTCGCCGACGTGCCCGCTGTCGAGCTGGGATCGATTGTCATTAAGGAAGCCATAAGGCGAGGTAACGTCCCAGCGGAGGACGTTGATGAGGTCATCATGGGCCATGTGCTTCAGGCGGGCGTCGGTCTTAATTCCGCCCGACAGGCCGCCCTGAAAGCTGGCATCCCTGCCACTGTGCCGGCATTCACGGTAAATAAACTGTGCGCCTCGGGGATGAAGTCCGTGGCGTTGGCCGAACTTTCCATCGCTTCGGGCGAACGCGAAATTGTCGTTGCCGGCGGCATGGAGAACATGAGCGCCGCGCCGTACCTTCTGCCAAGAGAGCGCTGGGGACAGCGCCTCGGCGACGGCAAGGTCTTGGACGCCATCTTGCGCGACGCGTTGACAGACCCCGGCGAGCAGTGTCACATGGGTATCGCAGCCGAGAACCTGGCAGAGGAATTCAAGATCAGCCGTCGCGAACAGGACGAGTTTGCTGCCGAGTCCCAACGCAAGGCGACGCTGGCAATCGAGGCGGGCAAGTTCGACACAGAGATCGTCCGCGTCGAAGTCCCTCAACAAAAAGGCAGTCGTATATCTTTCACTCTCGACGAGTTTCCCAGGCCCGGCACGACTGTGGACGTCCTCGCTAAGCTCGAGCCTGCCTTCAAGAAAGACGGAACCGTCACCGCGGGCAACGCCTCCGGAATTAACGATGGCGCGGCCGCCATGGTGCTCCTCTCCGCCGACGAGGCCCGGGCACGCGGCGTTAGGCCCATGGCTCGGATAGTGACCCATGCCTCGGCTGCCCTTGAACCAATGAGAATGGGTCTCGGTCCCGTTCCGGCCACGCGCCGAGCGCTCGAGCGGGCGGGCCTAACCCTCAGGGATATCGAAGCCATCGAGCTCAACGAGGCCTTCGCCGCGCAGTCTATTGCGGTCATTCGGGAATTGGGCTTGGATGCGTCCCGAGTTAACCTGAACGGCGGGGCCATTGCTCTCGGACATCCGGTCGGCGCAAGCGGCGCCCGAATTGTTGTCACGCTTCTACACCTCATGGCCGACCGCAACATGCGCCTGGGTCTGGCGACGCTTTGTGTCGGCGGCGGCCAAGGCATGGCCATGGTCGTCGAGGCGTGCGGGTGACAACACAATCTGACCCGCGGGAGGGAACAATATGGCGCACAAGCCCTTTCAGGACAAGGTGGCAGTTGTCACAGGCGCGGCCAGCGGCATCGGCCTCGCCGTTGCAGAGCGCTTGGCCGCTGACGGGGCACATGTTGTCGTCGGCGACATTCAAACGAAGGCGGGCGAGAGCACGGCCGCCCGGCTCGGGGGTCTTTTCGTGGAAGCGGACCTCAGCCGGAGGGCAAATTGCCGGACATTGATTAACCGAACGTTGGAGGCATATGGGACAATCCATGTTCTCGTCAACAACGCCGGCTTCCAGCACATCGACCCCATTGAGGATTTCCCAGAGGATACGTGGGACACGATGCTGTCGCTGATGCTTACAGCGCCCTTCCTTCTCACCAAGTACGCCTGGCCTTCGATGAAGGCGCAGGAATGGGGACGCGTGGTCAACATCGACTCCATCCACGGTTTGGTTGCCTCGCCGTTCAAGAGCGGCTACGTTTCCGCCAAGCATGGCCTTGTCGGCCTCACACGCACCACGGCACTGGAAGGCGGCGCTTACGGGATCACAGTCAATGCCATCTGCCCCGCCTATGTCCGCACGCCCCTCGTGCTGAATCAGATAGCCGATCAGGCCCGGACACGCGGCATTTCAACTGAAGAGGTCATTCAGGGAGTCATGCTCGAGCCGGCCGCCGTCAAACGCCTCATCGAACCCGAAGAAGTGGCTGATTTGGTGGCGTACCTCTGTTCGGAGGCCGCCGGTGTCATAACGGGCGCGACACTCACCATGGACTTAGGGTGGACGGCGCGGTAAGAGAAACGGAAGGACTTGACACGTAGGGCAGGCACGGCGAGATTCGTATCGACGGGTTTTCCACCTCCGACTCACAGCACTTCTTTCAAACTCGAACCGAAGCTCTCACGAAACGTCAAAGGGACCTGCATTCCTGCACGTCCCTTTCACTTACTTGGCAGCGGGGCGAGGATTTTGACACTGATTCTCCGATTCTTGCGGCAGGGAAAGAGATACGGGTTGCCTCCCGACAACAGGTAACCGAAGCGATGTCGCATGCGCCCCGGCTGCACAAGATCGAGACAGACGGCGATAGCTGTCGCCTCAAGCGGGCGGCGGGTCGGCTGAAAAGCGCCTGCAGCGCCGGACGAGGGAGCACCAAGAGCATGTCGGCACTCTGCAAGAATACCGGGTGAAGATCGATCACTCGCGATCCCCAAGGAAGTGCCTTTAGCAGGCCGTTGAAGAAGTGCACAGTGGCCGGAAATCTGAAGTTCTCGCCGATCGTAGGGGCGCACGGCCGTGCGCCCCTACTGGCTGTGGCGCCCGCCGCGGCGGATTGCGGTTCCTCCGCCCAGCCCTTCGACACGCTCAGGGCCGTGAGTTCGCCCAGGCGAATCGAACGGACCGGCGGAGCCACACCTCTTCACAGGCCTGCTAAGGGACTTTCGTCCCGGCCGGCGCAAACCTGACTGCATCAGCGCAGACGAATTTGCCGGGCGTGCTCTGGCCGTTGTGAATCTCCACGACGTGTGAGCCGGCGCTGAAGTCGTACGTGCCGAGCAGGACCCACTCGCCG